>Ga0315278_10001677_pt1 | contig 19596 bp, 19 predicted proteins | sample YL17G06_0_MG_FD_203880 | JGI IMG/M metagenome (GOLD analysis project Ga0315278, IMG submission 203880) | Sediment microbial communities from Yellowstone Lake, YNP, Wyoming, USA - YL17G06_0 | ecosystem: Environmental > Aquatic > Freshwater > Lake > Sediment | place: USA: Wyoming | collected... | reverse complement strand
GCGAGGACAGGGAGGCCATCGCCGCCCTCGTCGCCGAGTACGAGGTCGACTTTGTGTCGCTCTCGTTCACGCGGTCGGTCGCCGACGTCGCCGAGTGCCGCGATTTCTTAGACGGCCTCCCCGACGGCGGCGGCACGGCGACCCGCATCCTGGCCAAACTGGAAACCCGCCAATCCCTGCTCGAATTCGACGCCATCCTGGACGCCGCCGACGGCGTCATCCTGTCGCGCGGCAACCTGGGGCTGGACGCGCCGCCGGAGAAGATGGCGCTCATCCAAAAAGCGGCCGCCGCGGCGGCCAACCGCGCGGGCAAGCCCATCCTCATGACGCGCGTCGTCGATACCATGGTGACCGCGCCGCGGCCGACGCGGGCGGAGGCGACGGATGTGGCGAACGCGGTCCTGGACGGCGTCGACGCGATCCTGCTCGGCGCGGAAACGCTGCGCGGCAAGCACCCCGTCGCCACCGTGGCGACCGTGCTCGCCATCTGCAGGCAGGCGGAGGCCGTGTTTGACCACGCGGGCCACTTTGACCGGGTGATGCTGGATGCGGTCGCGGCGGATGAAGGGTGGTCGCCCGACGCGGTCGCCGCGCTCGGGCTCGCGCGCGGTGCTTCCTCCGCGTCCCTGGACGCCGAGCCCCTGACGCCTTCGGGGTCGTTCCCTCGCCTCGCCTCGCGCGGCGCCGCCCTCGGCGCCGCGCCCTCTTCGGGCGGCCTCTCGACCGGCTCCCCCCCCTACCTCTCGCGCCTCGAAGCCGTCGCGTCCTCCGCCGTGCGCGCCGCGGCAAAGGTCCGCGCCGCCCTCATCCTGGTTTACACCCAGTCGGGGCAGGCCGCCCAGCTCGTGGCCAAGTACCGGCCGCCGACGCCGATCGTCGCGCTCGTGATTCCCCGCCTCTCCTCCGACGGCATGACGTGGCGCTTGGAGGGTCGCTCCGTCGCACGCCAATCCCTCATCGTGCGGGGGTTGCTCCCCGTGCTGGCCGCGCCCGCGCCGTCGTCGGAATCGTTGCTCGAGGAATCAATTGTGATGGCGTCCACGTTTGGCCTCGTCGCGCCGGGCGACCACGTGGTCGTCGTGCAAATGATGCGCGACTCGTTCGCCATCAAGATCGTGACCGGTGAGAGAGGAGCGAGGAGGCGGGGAGGGGTGGTGGCCGTTTTTCGCGCTCCCTTCCGCCGCCCACCGACGCCCCGCGCTCCTCCTCCTGTCTCCAGTCGACGCCGACGGTTCCTCCATCGCCAAGATTCGCCCCAAATCCCTGCTCGACCTCATGAAGGCGACCGCGGGCGGGTCGGCCACGATGGAGATGCACGACGACGGCTTCGGCCGCGCCGTGGCGACCGGCGGCGACGACGCCAAGCGCCACCCGCACCTCGCGTTTGGGTCGGTCGCCGTCGCGCGGGGGGCACTGATGTCCACGGTGTCCATGACGGCGCCGTCGTCGACGTGAGGGGAGACGGGGGGGGGGGAGGGCGTGTTCGCGGCGTGGACGAGGCTCGAGCGAGAGAGGGCGCCGCGCCGCGTGTTTCCTTCTTTTCCTTGCAGTCGTCACCACTCGACCTCGTGCGCCAGCGGGGCCCACATGCCGTCGTCGTCGCCGCCGTCGTCGTGCGTCACCGCGAGCGGGACGGGGGCGCGCGCGGCGCGGCGCGGCGCCGCGGCCGCCTCCTCTTCACCATCCCGTTCCTCGCCCTCCTCGCCCTCATCGTTGTCTGCGAGCGCCCGGTCGGCGGCATCCACCAGGGCGGCCAGCAGGGCGTCGCGCGGCGCCGCCCCCCCCGCTGCTTCAACCGCCGCGCCCAGCGCCGCCGCCAGCCTCGACCCCGGCGCCGCGCGGCTCCCCACTTCCGCCAGCGCGCGCGCCGCAAACGGGAGCGAGGCGAGCAGGTGGCGGTCGGCGGGGGGGAGGAGGTGGCCCGGCGGGAGAGCAGAGCGCAGCGCCGCGAGCGCGCTCCCCGCCGCGGCCGCCGCCAGCCGGCGGGCGAGTTGGGGCGACAGTTTGGGCGGCTTGCCACGCGCGGCCGCGGTGGCGGCGTCGGCCAGGGGCGACGAGTACGACACCACGACGAGCGCCGGCAACGCCAGCGCGGCCGCCGCGCCGCGCGCGAACGCCACGCGCCCCACGCCCGGCGCCGGGCCGGCCTCGGTCAGGGACGCAACGGGCAGGCCGTACGCTTTCCAGGGGGCGGCCCGCAGGGAGGACAGGGTGGGGAGGGACGACCTAAGGCCGCCGTCGTGGGCGACAATGAGAAGGGCGTGCGGACCCTCGCCCTCGACGCCAGCGAGGGCGTCGGCCAGCAGGCGAGGGAGCCGCATCGGCCCCTGGGGCACGACCAGCGCAACGCGCGCGTCGACGCCGCCGCGCGCGAGGTGCGGCGCGCACCCGTCGACCGCCGGGCCCGCCGCGCCGACGGAGACGAGAGGGGGGGTGGAGCCGGGGCGGGTCAGCCACGCAGTGAGCGCGCCCGCCAGGCGGGCTGTGGGGCAGGCAGGGGCGAGCGGCGGCGGCCCCCCCTCCACACCCTCGACCCCCACCGCCACCCCTCCCTCCACCAGCGGCGCCACCAAGTCCAGGCACGCGTCGACTGTGGCCCGCGCGGACGCCGCGTCCACGCCCGCGACGAGGTGGCCGGTGACGCGCGTGCCGCCCTCGGCCGGCGCGGCCTTGCCCCACGCAGGGCCGTCGGCCACGGTGACGCCGGCGTTGAAGGCTTCAGACACCGAGTACGTGCGCCACGCGGATTCGGCGTCGCCGCGCTCCGCGGTCGCGAGCGCGAGCGAGCGCGGGTCGAGCGCGGCGGCGCCCGCCGCGAGCAAAGGGGCAGCCACAGCCGCGACCGACGCGGCTTGCGGGCCAGGGGCGTCGTCGCCGCCCTTTGCGGGCTTCTTGCGGCGGGCGCGTGCGTCGGCCAGCGCGACGCCGTCGTCGGAGACTGAGAAAGAAGAGGGAGGAGAGGGGGCGCGTCGGCCGCGCGCCCGCCTCGGACCCCCTCTCTCCGCCGCCTCGGACCGCCACTCGACTAACCGCACACGGTCACGCGCCCGTCGCAGGCCACCGCGAGCCCGACCGCGACCCGGCCGCCGCCCGCCGCGCGCGCCGCGCGCGCACCGCGCCGCAGCGCCCCGGCCACCAGCCCCACCAGGGCCGGAGCCAGAGGGGGTGGAGGGTGCGGTGGCCGCGGCTCCATGGGGGGCCGAGGGACGAGGGAGGGAGCGAGAGAGAGTGGGACGGGAGAGACGGCGTCGCAGCGACACCCGCGCGAATGACACCGCCCACCGCCCCTCCCCCTCCCTCCCTCTCCTCACACCGACGCCTCCTTCAACCGGTCGACGATCGCCTTCATGAGCGTGGCGGTCGTCCCCGTCCCGCCGATGTCGGGCGGTTTGCACGACGCGGGCTCCTCGGCGAGCGCGCCGAGCACCGCCGCTTCCAGGCGGTCGCAAAAGTCGGGCAGGTGCAGGTGGCGCAGCATCATGCCGATGGCGAGCAGGGCGGCGACGGGGTTGGCGACGCCTTTGCCCGCGATGTTTTGCGCGACGTGCCGCGCGCCCTGCTCAAACACGGCGACGCCCGGGCCGATGTTGGCGCCGGGGAGGAGGCCGGCCGACCCCACGATGCCGGCGAGGATGTTGCCCAGGATGGCGCCGTACGCGTTGCCCATGAGGAGGGCCGAGTATTGGGTGGGGCGTTGCACGAGTTGCTGGGCCGCGTTGTCGACGATGTGGTAGTCGACGTCGACGATGCCTTCATACTTTTTTGCCACTTCGGCAGCACACTGAATGAACAGCCCGTCCGTGAGCTTCATGATGTTGGCCTTGTGGATGACGTGTATCTTTTTGCGGTTGTTGAGCGACGCCCACGTAAACGCGTACTCGGCGACGCGCCGCGATTTCTCGGCCGTGACGACCTTGAGGCTTTCGACCACGTCGGGCACGACCTCGTGCTCCAGGCCGGAATACTCGCCCTCCGTGTTTTCGCGGATGATCACGATGTTCACCCCCGCGTGCCTCGTCGGGACCCCCGGCAGGCACACCCCCTGCACGACGCTCACCCCCAGGTCCAGCTCCTTCCGCAGCCGCACGTGGTAGGATTGGGTCGACGTGTTGGTCGCCGAGAGCGGGGTGAAGAGGGTGCCCTTGAAGCACGCGCCGTTGGCGCGAATGGATTCCAGGAGGTCCTCGTCCACGTCCTCCACGGGGAGCCCGTTTTTGGAGCCGCGCACAGCGGGGAAGCGGTCCCAGGTGATGGGGGCTTTCAGGGCTTCGACGGCTTCCTGTGCGGGGCACGGGAGGCGAGGACGTGCGGCGTGGGCTAGGCCTTGCGCGCCGCCGCCGCGGCCACCGCCACCGCAGATAGACAGACACGAGTCGGGAAACCGCTCTCCACCTCACACCCCACCACTCCGTCTCCTACCTCGACGCAGGCCGCGATTTCAGGGCCGATCCCGTCGCCCGGCACGAGCGTCACCCGCTTGGGCAGCGTCCCGGCGGCGCCGACTTCGGGGACGTAGGTGAGCAGGGTGCGCGCCTGATAAGAGGAGGGGAGGGGGTGGCGGGCGTCGGAGGGGGCGGCGGAGCGGGGGCAAGGGCGCCGGGCGCAGGGGCGCGCCGCCCTCGCAGGCGCCCGCGGGCACGGGCGAGGCTGCGGCGCCACCATGCCGCCCGCGTTCGAGTCGCCGCATTCCGGCGCGTCGCTGAACGACGCTGGGCGGCCTCGTCGCGACCCCTCCCCCCCCAACCGCCCGCGCGCACATGGCCGCCGCCGCTCCTCGTCGCCGCGCCCGCCGCCCGGGCCAGCAGACCGGCCGCGCGGCGCATGGGGGGCGAGTGGGGGGGGTGGCGCGCCGCGGGGCGGCGGAGCAGAGTGAGGGAGCGGCGCGGCGGCACACATTGCCACTCCCGCCCGCTTGAATGACCGCCCCCCCCCCCGCCAAGCGATCCAAGGCCGGCGGCGCCCGCGGCCGCGGCCGAGGCGGCCGCGGCGGCCGCGCCGCCGCCGCGCCCGCGGGCGACGGCTCGGCCACCACCTCGTCCTCCGGCGGCGGCGCGTCGCCCTCGGGGTCGGGGTCGGGGGCGACGTCGTCCGGCTACACGAGCAGCGGGTCGGAAAAGGAGGGCGATCGCGGGGGCGGGTCCAAGAGCGACGCGGAGGACGTTGTCGTCGACTTTGAGTTTTTCGATCCCCGCGAATCCGACTACCTCGGTGCCAAGACGCTGCTGGCCCAGTGGCTCGACGGGGCCGAGTTTGACAGCAGTTCCCTGGCGTCGGCGACCGTCGCGCAGACGCGGGTTGGCACGGTTCTCAAAACCGGGCCCGCGGACGACCCCATCGGCCTGCTGACCGTGCTGGACATGGCGCGTTCCACCGCCGACGTGCCCGCGCTGGGGCAGCTGCTGGAGCACGTGGCGGCGCGCGCCGGGAGCGACGACGCCGCGGCGCGCGTGCGCGCGCTGGCCACGACTCCTCACACGGGCGTCCTCGTCTCCGAGCGCCTGGTCAACGTGCCGCCCGCCCTTGCCCCCCCCCTGGCCAGCGCCCTGTTTGACGAGGTCGCGTGGGCGACCGAGGACGAGCCGACGGACGCGCTGCGCGCGTCCTTCCGGTTCGAGCGCTACCTCGTGTGGTCGCGCGCATTCGTCGACGTCGCGGAAGGGCTGACCGGGGACGCGGCGGCGGCAGCGGCGGCCACCGCCACCCCGCGGCCGGAAGACCACGCCCGGCCAGAGGACGGCTTCCTCGCTGCCGCCGCCGACTGGACCGTCCACTTTCCCCTGGAATCGAGGCAGGCGCGCCCGGGGGAGCCGGTGCCGGTGCGCGTGTTCGCGTGCGTGCCGGCGCGCGCGGTCGCGGGGGTGCGCGCAGCGCTCGATGCTGCCCTGGGCGGGGCGGCCGGCGCCGGCTCGTGAGAGAGAGAGGCGGTTGCATTGGTCGGCCTGCGTGTGTGTGGCCGGGCGTGTGGGGCGCCCCGGCGGGCCTCTCGCCCTTCTCCCTTTTCGCGCGCGCCACACTCTCGCCGCCACCATGCGCGCCCTGGCCTCCGCCGCCCGCCGGGCCACCGGCTCCCGCTTCGTCACCGCCCCCGCGGTCACTCGCGGGTACGCCACGTCGTCCGACGACGAGCCCCTCAACCGGCGGCCGCAGAATCCCGAGAAAGGGTTTACGGCGGCGCTGTTTCCCGGTGACGGTGAGTGGAGACGGAGAGGTGGAGTCGAATGGGGAAGGTGGCAGGGCGAGGCGGCCCCTTCCCCGCCCGCGGGCGGGCGCCCAGGGCGCAATCGCGGCCGCGAGGGCAACCGCGCCCCCGCCGCCACGCGCTCTCGCCTCCCACCACCCCCACCACCCCTCCAGGCATCGGCCCTGAAATCGCGGAAGCGGTGAAAAAGGTGTTTTCCGCGGCGGGCGTGCCCGTGACGTGGGACGAGCAAAAGATCGGGTCCGCGGTCGACCCGCGGACCAACTCCATGGTCACCCGCGAGAACCTGGACTCGGTGCTGGTGGGTGGGGAGGGGGTGGGGAGGGTGGGGAGGGCGGTGGAGGGCGGGAGAGCCCTCCGCCGCCGACGCCTTCGCCTCCTCTCCCTCGTCCCTCCTTCCAGAAGCACGGCATCGGGCTCAAGGGCCCCATGGCGACCCCCATCGGCAAGGGGCACCGGTCGCTCAACTTGACGCTGCGCAAAGAGCTCGCGCTGTACGCCAACGTGCGGCCCTGTTTCTCGATTCCGGGTTACAAGACGCGGTACGACAACGTCAACCTGGTGACGATCCGGGAGAACACCGAGGGCGAGTATTCCGGGCTCGAGCACGAGGTGGTGCCGGGCGTCGTCGAATCTCTCAAAGTCATCACGCGCGCCGCGTCGACGCGCGTCGCCGAGTACGCGTTCAAGTACGCCGCCGACAACGGGCGGTCGCGGGTGACCGCGGTGCACAAGGCCAACATCATGAAGCTGGCCGATGGTGGGTGGGGGAGGGGAAGAGGGGTGGAGTGGGAACGGTTTTTGTTTTTTTCTTCAGCCACCAAACCGCCTCGCCCTCCCCCCTTCTCCAGGCCTGTTCATCAAGTGCTGCCGCGAAGTCGCGGAACGGTATCCCTCGATCTCGTACGACGAGGCGATCGTGGACAACGTGTGCCACCAGCTCGCGCGCGCGCCCGAGCAGTACGACGTGATGGTCCTCCCCAACCTGTACGGCGACATCGTGTCCGACCTCTGCGCGGGGCTCATCGGAGGCCTCGGGTTGACCCCGTCCGGCAACGTGGGCGCGGGCGGTCTCGCGTTGATGGAGGCCGTCCACGGCACGGCGCCCGACATCGCGGGCAAAGACCTGGCCAACCCGACCGCCCTCCTCCTGTCGGGCGTCATGATGCTGCGCCACATCGGGCTCAACGAGCACGCGGCGTCGGTGCAGGACGCGGTGCTGGGGGCCATCGCCGACGGCACGTACCGGACGGCCGACCTGGGGGGCACGGCCAAGTGCTCCGAGTTTACGAAAGCGGTCATCGACCGCCTGTGAGGAGGAGAGGAGAGAATTGCCGGCTTGTGAGACGTGCTGCCGCAGCCCCGCGCCCGCGTTGCACGCCCGCAACGCGCCCACACACGCGCACGCCTCCTCCAGGGCGCGGGCGCCGCCGTGCAGCCCCGCGGCGTGTCCCATCTCTCCGCCTTCTCGGCCGCCGCCTCGGGCCCTCCACTGTCCGCCTTGCCCTTCAGTTCTTGAGCGCCAGGGCGAACCCCACCTTGGGCGCCTTGTCCAGGTTGGTGGCGTCGAATTGGGAGGTGAGCGCGAGGCGCGACGCGGGGCCGACGTCTTGCTCGAAAAGGAGCGACGCAAGGCCCGTCGACTCGAGGCGCACCTTGGCGAGGGCGCCCGACGCGAGGCGCTTGCCGTAGCCCAGGGCGAACACGGTCTCGTCGGTGGCCAGGGCGCGCGTGATTTCGGCGCCCGCGACGGTCGCCGCGTCGACGTTGTGCGCGTAGCCGACGCGGACCTGAAAATTAGGGTTCGGGTTGGGGTTGGGGTTCAGGTTTTGGGGTCGGGGTCGGGGTCGGGGTTGCTTCCACCACCCTGAGACCGCCCCACCTTGTCCCCGTTCTCGAGGAGCGCCGAGGCCTGGTAGTCCGCCCGCGTGAGCGACGACCCGATCGACCAGGAGGCGAGCGCGCCCTTGGCCGAGTCGTACGCGGCCGACGCGCCGAACGACACGTCCTTGACCGCGGTCGTCGCGGCCAGGTCGACGCGGGGGGTGGAGGTGAGGCCGATGGTGGCCTTGGCGGTCAGGTGGGGGACGGCGTAGTCAAGGCCGAGCTGAAAAGGAGGAGGAGGGGAGGACGGAAGGGGGTGAGACGGGTGGGCGCCGCGCGCGACCCGCTCACCGCCCACCACCCTCGCCATCTCCGTCTCTCCCACCTTGGCGCTGGCCGCGTCCGGCAGCGTGCCCGTCAGCGACACGGCGAGCCCGGGCGCGACATCGGCGACCGTCGCCGCCGCGGTGAGCGCGCCGCCCGCGGCGACCGACGCCGACACGCCGACGCGGCCGGTCTTGTAGGCGGCCTTGACGCCGTGCTCCACGGCGTCGTCCTTCTTGACGGCGGTGGCGGTGAAGACCTGGAGAAGAGAGGGAAGGAGGGTGGAGGCGTCGGCGCCGCCGTCCCGGTCGCCGGCGGCGGCATCCGGCGCCCGCGTCGCGCGCGCCGGCGGCGGCGCCGCCCTCCCTCCTCCCCCGCGCGCGGTCGGCGCGACCGACCGGCGTCGTCCGCGGCCGCCGCGGGCGGGCGCAGCGGGCGGGCCGTTGGCGCCGCGCGCGCCGTCGCCGCGGGTGCCCGGCGCGCGGCGCTCGGAGCCCGCGCCGCGCCCGCCCCGCACGCCACGCGCCGGGTCGCGCAGCGGCCGCCGCTCCACCACGCCGGCGGGCGCCGCCCGCCCCCCCTCCTGCACGCACCACGCCGTCGGCGGTGCGCGTCTCGATCGACGCCCGCTGGTCGAACTGGAACACGCCCTCGCCGCGCGACCCGGTCCAGAGCAGTTCTGGAGAGGAGGGGAGGGGTGGGAGGGCGTGGGGGAAGGAGGGGTGACGCGCGAATGGGGCGCGCCGCCGACGCCACCCTCCCTCTCTCACCCTTGGTCGACTTGGCCAAGTCGCCAAACGCGGGCACGGCGGCAGCCATCGGGGGGTGCTGGGGTAGGTAGAGGGCGGGAGGAGGGAGGGAGAGGTGGGGTGTGGCGGCGTCGTCCGCGCGGCGCACACCGCGCCGCCATGCGGCGCGCGGCCGCCGCGTCGCTCGCGCGACGCGCGTCGCGCCCGGCGCACGCCCGGACCGCGGCGGGCGGCCCCGGGAAGCCGGGAGGCTTCGACCAACCGTGGGCCAACCCGCCCGAGGCGCAACCCGCGGGGCCGCCGCCCGACCCGCCGGGCGCGGGGACCACGGTGGCGGCCATGGGGGCGGGAGGTGAGATGGAGAAGCGGAGAGGGCGGGTGGTGGGGCGGCCGCTCCCTCGACCGCGCGCCGACCCTCGCCCCCGCGTCCCTCCTCTGCAGCCTTGGGAGCGGTCGCCATCGCGGCCGCCGGCGTGTTTGGCGTGTTCCAGCTGGCGGGCGCGGTGGCCAAGGGCGCGGGGCGGTCGGTGGTGCGCGAGGAAGAGAGCGAGGGCGGCGGCGCGGCAGGGCCGCCCGGCGCCCAGTGACGCCCGGCGCTCGCGCTGGAATCAGTGGTGGTCGTGGTCTCTGATTTGGGGGCTGCAAGGCGCGGCCGCGCGTGCAGGGAGCGAGCGCCGCGGGAGGAAGGCGCGGGCGCGGCTCTCCTCTCCGCATAACATAGCACGCACTGCCCCCATCCCACCCCTCCACCATGCCCCCGCCCCACATGCCGGACGAAATCTTCAAGGCCGCCTGGTCCACATACCGCGCCGTCGTGTCGGCCGGCCTCATGTCGCATGCGGCGCTCATCGGCGCCGCGGCCGACGCCGTGACGGCCGCCGCGACCGCTGCCGGCGCTCCCATCGCCGTGCTCGACCTGGGGTGCGGCGACGCGGCCGAGCTGCTGGCCGCGCTCGCGGCGCGCGGCGGGGAAACAGTCGTCGCGAGCTACACAGGCGTCGACGCGTCCCCGCCCGCGCTCGCGTTGGCGCGGAAGAATGCGGCTGCCTCGCTGCCGGGCGTGGCGTGCGATTTCGTGGAAGGAGACCTGCTCGCGGCCGCGGTCGCCGCGCCTGCCGCCCGCCACGGCGCGGTCGTCGCCTCCTTTGCCGCGCACCACCTTCCGTCGGATGAATCTGGCAAAGCGGCGCTGGTGCGGGCGTGCAAGGCGGCGCTGGCGCCGGGCGGGGCTCTCATCGTCGTCGACGTGTTTTTGGAAGACGCCTCAACCGACACCGTGCCATCCTGGCGCGCGCGCGTCGGACGCGAGGTACGCACCGAGTGGGCTGCCAAAGCCGGCATCACGGCCGAAGACGCGGCGGCGATGGCGGACCACCTGGAAACGTGCGACCTGCCGGCGCGCGTCGCCGACTACTCTTCCTGGGGCGCCGCCGCCGGCTTTGCGGGGGTGGATGAAGTGCTGGCCGTGCCGGGCGGCATCGGGGGGCGCGCGATCGTGTTGCGGGTGTAAGAGGTGAGAGGAGGGGGAGAAGCGGCGCGCGCGGGGGTCTCCTCCTCTCCCCTCCTCTCCTCCCCGCCGCTGCCGCCCACACCCGTCCCGCGCCTCTTCCGCATGCCCGCCTCCACTCTCGCGCGCCCGCGCCCGGCGGCGCCGCCCGCGGGGCGGCGCCCGCCGGCCGCCTCGGCGGCCGCGCTGGCCGCGCCTGCCACCACCACGGCCGACGACGAAGCCGCCGCCCTACCCGTCACCATCGCCCTGCGCTGCGTCGAGGCTGGGCCCCCGCAGAGCCTCGTCGCCTTTTCGACGGCCGACCGGTCGTTTCGCGCCGCGCCGCGCGGCGGCGGCGCCGTCGCTTGGGGCCAAGGGGGGGGCGGCCTGGCGAAAGCGGACGACGGCGACGCTCGGCCGCCGCCGCCGCCCGCTCGCACGGCCTCGCCGGGCGCCGCGCTCGGCCCGCGCGCGCGCGGTGTCCAGGCCTCGCCCGCGCCGCCCGCGCACGCGGCGGCGCAGGCGACGCCGGACGTCGTGGTGGCGGTCGGCGTGCAGGCGGGCCCCGGGGAGGCGGTGGCGCGCGCAGCGGCCGCCGCGCCCCCTCTGCTTCCTTTCGCGGGCGTCGCCGCCGCCGCGCGCGCCCTCGCGCGCGCCGCCGCTGCGGCCGCCAACCGGTCCATCGCGGCCGACGCCGTCTCCTGGGACGACCCGTCGGACGCGACGCGGCCGGGGGCGGCTTCTTTCCTGCCCCTGTGGTCGCTGCCGCCGCCGCGCGCGGCGCGCCGCGCGCCCGCGTCCGCCGCCGCCTGGTGCCCCCACCCCCCGTCCCTCGCCCTCGCCGTCGCATACGGCCACCGTACCCCGGGCGGCGGCGGCCGGGGCGCGGTCGCGGTGTGGGCGCCGGCGGTCGACGCGGGCGACCCGGCGTGGTCGGCCGAGACGGCGGCGCCCGCGACGGCCGTCGCGTTCGACCCGTCGGCCCCGCACCGGCTCGCGGTCGGGTTTGGGGATGGGAGCGTGGCGGTGTACGAGGTGGAGGTGGAGGGAGGGGGGGGTGGCGGCGGCGGGGCGACGACCCCTCCCGCGCTCGCCGGCGGCGCGGGCGGCCGCGGGCACGCCGGCCCCGTGTCCGCCCTCGCCTGGCTCCCCGGCGCCGCCGCGCCCACCCTGGCGTCCACCGGCGCCGACGGCCACCTGCTCCTGTGGGCGCGCGCGCCGGGCGGGGGGCTGGCGGCGACCCCCGCCGCACTCCTGCCCGCCGACGCCGCCGCCGACGCCGACCCCGGCACCGACCCCCCGCCCGGCACCCTCGTCGGCGGCACCACGCTCGACGCCGCCCCATCCCCAAACGAGGGCGCCCTGCTGGTGGGCGACGACGGCGGCGGCGCGCGCGTCGTCGCGCCTGCGGCGGGCGCCGCGCCGGCGGCCGCCTTTGCGCCGCGCGCGCGCGGCGCGCCGCCCCTCGTGGCTGCCGCCTGGTCGCCCACCACCCGGGGCGCGTTCCTCACCGTGGCGGCCGACGGCGCGGTGGGGGTGTGGCAGGCGACGAGGGCGCAGGTGAGGGTTTGGGAGGGAATGTTGAAGAGTGGAAAACAGAAAGATAGCAAGCAAGAGCTTCGTTTTCTTTGTCCTTGCACCAATACCCTTCCCCCTCCCTCCCCCTCACCCCTTAGCCGGCCGCCTTTCTGGCGCTGCCCGCGGCCGCCGTGGGCGCAGCATGGCTCCCTGCGAATCCAACCGCCGCCGTCGTTGCCCTTGCCGACGGAACCCTGGCCGGCCTCGAGCTCACGCGCGCCCCCGACCGCCCCCTGGCCCGCCAGCGCGTGCTCAAGGAAGGGGTGGCGCCCACGTGCGTGGGAGTGAGCGCGTCGGCGGCGGCCTTGGTGGCTGTCGGCGACGCGCGCGGTCGCGTCGTCGTCCTGCGGCCGTCGCCCAACCTGCGGGCGCCGGTGGCGGAGAAGGAAGATAAAGAGAAAGAGGAAGAGAAAGAGAAAGAGAAAGAAGAAGACGTGGAGAAAGTGGCGACCGCGGCGGTGCCCGCCGACGGCGCGTCCGCGTCTGCGGGCGGCGGCGCGCCCGCGCCCGCGCCCCCGCCCCACGCCGCTCCCACTCGGCTGGACGCCGTGCTGGACGCCCTGCGCGCGGCGGGCGCGGGCGCGGGGGCCGCGGCGTGAGAGAGGCAAGGGTAGAGGGAAGGTCGCGCGTGTTGCACCCTCCTCATTTCTCTGCTTTTTCTTTGCCTCTTCTTCACTTGCCGTACCCGCCCCCAAACCCGTTGCCCGCGGCGGCCATGGAGCCAAAGACGGCGGCGAAAGGGTTAAAGGCGCCGGCGTTGGTGCCGGCGGCGGCAAACCCGGGGCCGCCGCCGGAGACGACCATCGAGCCGCCGCCCCCGCCGTTGTTGTTGTTGGAGGAGACAATGGTCATCTGGTTGCCGCCGCCGCCGCCGACGACGGCGGCACCGTTGTCCGTTTGGTAGACAGTCGCGCCGCCGTTGCCGTTGCCCCCGTTGCCCCCATTCCCCACTACCGTCACCGTGCCGCCGCCCGGCAGGGGTTGAGTGGTGACAGGGACGTTGGAATTGTTGTACGAATCGTTGAAGCCGCTCTGGCTGTCGTTTTGGGCCGCGGTCGTCGCGGACCCGGTCGACGCCGGCGCCTGCGCCGCCGCGGACGCGGCGAGCAGGGCGGCGGCGAGGGCGAGGGCAAGGGCGAGGGCGCGGGTGGGAGGCATGGTCGTGGAGGTGGGCGGCGGTGTGGGGGCGGCGAAAGAGTGAGCGAGGCCTGCCAGCGCTGGCAGCGGGGGGCCAGCGCGCGGCGCGCGCCGCGGCGCGACAACTGGCACCCAGACTTTTCTTTCCCTCCCGCGCCGGTGCGTGCGCGGCCGTGCACGCATGCTCGCCGGGCTGGCGGCGGGGTGTGCGGAGCGGAGTTGAAGAGAGGCCTGCGGGGAAGCGGGCCTTAATAAAAAAAAAAAACAGCGCCGTTGTCCGCGCTCGCCCCACTGTCTGCCCCTCGTCTGCCTCCCCCACCCGCGCACCGCGCGGTCGTGCCCGCATCGGGCGCCCCACCTCCGCCCCGCGCCTCCGCCGGCCGAGGGGCGGCCCGACTGAAATGCGCGCTGCTGCGCTCGTCCTGCTGCTGGGCGCCGCGATGACCGTCGCCGCGATGCCCGATGGCGGCGCACCGAACACCGGACTCAGATGTGAGCCGGTGGGGGGTTGTTGGTGGGGAGGAGACGCCGCTCACCGCGCGACGACTACCCCCCCAATGCCGACCCCTCCACCTCTCCCTCGATGATGCCCTCAGTCCGCAAACTGCTCACGTTTGGCCCTCCAGGCCATGGCCCCGGCGGCTGGGGCCCGCCCCCCTTCCAGGGCGGCCCCGGCCCGTGCGGCCCCATCGGGCGCGGCCTCTGGGGCGCGCTGCCCGGCAACGGGGGGCCGTTGTTTGCCAGGTGCGGTCCGCCGGGGCGCTGGGGGCCGCCGGGAGGAGGAGGAGGGGGTGGATCGACTTCTTCGAGCGCCGCCGCCGACGGGTGCGCCACCTCGACCACCACCGCCGGCGCGGCCATCGCCACCTCCACCGCGTGCGCGCCCCAGGGCGGGACGGCGTCAGCGAGCTCCTCGGGCGCGAATGGAGGGCGGTGAGGGAGGGAGAGGGAGGGCGCGGCTTTGACCGGCGACCCGTTTCATTCGCGCCCAGCGGCGCGATCTTTCGTCTGCCGGCGCGCAACTGGCTTACATGCCAATACGCGTTTCTGGGGTGGGGCGGGGCGGCGCTTGCAACCGCTGTCCCTAAAGAGAGCGCACGGGGGTCGAGGCGCGCGCGGCGGCAGCGCGCTCCCGCCCACCGCGCAGACACCGCCGCGGCCAGCGCTACACATTCAAAACATGTGTGCGCCGGGTGGTGGGACGGAGAGGAGCCGACGCGGGCCCTCAAAAAGCCAGGTGGCGTCTCGGCCGGCCAGCTGGCCGCTGTTTTATTTCGCACGCTGCCGCGCGCTCCCCCGACCCCGCCCACTCCTCCCGCCGCCCGCCACCTCTTCGCGCCACCTTCACCCCCTGAGGCCTCCACCGTCGCCCTCGCACCCTCTCAAGCGTTCATCGAACAGCCCTCAACGCCCCCCATGCGGACGGCGCTTGCCCTCCTCGCGCTCGTCGCCGCGGCGACCGCCGCCGGCGCGTCGCCCGTGCCCGCCATCACGCAATCGACTCTGGCCGAGACAGTGGCGGCCGCGCCGGCGGCCTCGTCGTTCCACGGTGAGGGGATGGAGGCGACGAGGGGGGTCGCGCGCGCGCGTTTGCGGCGGCGGCGAGCGCCGACCCCCTTCCCTCTTCTCTCTCAGCCAACCGCAAGATGCTCTGCTGGGGCGGCGGCTGCGGCGGCGGCGGGTGGGGCAACAACTGGGGCCAGCGCTGGGGGTTTAACAACTGGGGCGGCAACCAGGGCGGGTGGTATGGCGGCGGCCGGTCGTCGTCGTCGTCGTCGGCCGCGTCCTCCTCCAACGGCGGCGGCGGCTGGAACGGGGGCGGCTCCTCGTCGTCCGCCGCGTCCGCCGCGTCGTCCGGGGGGGGCGGCGCGTCGAGCGCGGCGGCGGCGGCGGCGGCGGGCGGCGGCGCGTCGAGCGCGGCCGCAGCGGCGGCCTCGGGCTAGGAGCGGTTGTGCGCGCGCGGCCTCCGCGCCCTGTTTTCTTAAGCTACCGCGCATGCGCGAGCGCGGGTGGTGCCGCGCCCCGGCCGTGCAACTCTTGCCTCGGCCGGTCGCGTGCGCGTCGGCGGTTGCTCCCTCTCTCTCTCTCTCGCGCCTCTCGGCCGCACTCGATGCTCGGCGCACTGCAGCGCCACCCCCTTGGCCGGCCGCCGTGCCTCCTGGCTCGATTCTAGGGCCCTTGGAAGCGCGCGGCCAGGCCCGAGCGCACGCTCAGCACGGCTGCCACTCCCCGCGACGCCCCGCGCGGCCGCCCAACACCGGTGGCCAGCCGCCACATGGCGGCCCCGCCCTCTCCGACGCGCATGGCGCGGGCGGTTGCGGGGACGGCGCCCCCGAGGTCGCCGCCGCGCGGCGGCGCGCCGCATCCGCGGTGCCGCGGCGCGTTGCCGCCCCGCGCGGCGACGATGCACCCCACGCCGATTGCGGTGGACCAACTGGAGGTCGCCGCCGACCCGCTGGCCCCGCCGCCGCCCCATTCGCCGCTCGACTCGCCGCTCGCCGCGCTCGCGTCCTGGCTCGTGGCCAATGGCGCCGTCGGCCTGGACGGCGACGGCCCTCGCGTCTCCCTCTATGTCGACGGCGATGCGCGAGGGGTGTTGGCGCTGGAGAGCGTCGCGGAAGGGGAGGAGCTGTTCTCCGTGCCGGCCCGCCTCGCGCTCACCGACGCGCCCACCCTCGAACTGCCGCTGACGACCCCCTGGACGACGCGCCTGGCGTGTCGCGTGCTGGACGAGGTGGAGAGGGGGGGGGCGTCGCCCTGGGCGCCCTACTTGGCCGCGCTGCCGGCCGCCCCGCTGCGCACGCCCGCCGGCGGCGGCCTGCCCGCCTCGCTCGCCAGCCTGCTGCCCTGCCCCGGGGCGAGAGCGGATTACGAAGAATCAGCGGCCGCTCCGGCGCTCGAGCTGGCCGCGCTGCCGCACGGCGCGCGCGCCGCCCCCGCGTTCACGTGGGCGCGCGCGCTCGCCACCTCGCGCGCCCTCGGACTCGCCGCGCCCGGCGGCGCGGTCGGCGTGCGCGCCATGGTGCCGTTGCTCGACATGGTCAACCACGCGGGCGTGGAGGCGGAGCTGACCCTGTCGGGCCCGTGCGCGGCGACGGCCAACGCCGAGTGGGAGCCCGTGCCGACCCCCGACGGCGCGGGCGTCTCCCGGTTTGCCGTGTACGCCACGCGCGACATCGGCGCGGGGGAGGAGGTCACGTTCTCGTACGGCGACCGGCCAAACGGCGACCTGCTCGCGTCGTGGGGGTTCGTCCCGCCCCGCAACGCGGCCGACGGGGTCGCGTTGTTCCTCGGGGGGGTGGAGGAAGCGCTCGACTGGGCGGCCGAGCATTGCCCGGTCGGAGGGGGGGGGGAGCGCGGGTTGAGGGCCGCCGCGCTCGCCGCGGCCGCGGCCGCCGCGGCCGCCGACCCCTCCCTCCCGCCCCGCCTCCACCTCTGGCCCGGCGCCGGCGTCGACCCTCGCCTGGCGGCCGCGCTCGAGGCGGTGGGCGGGGCGGCGCACGCGCGCGCGGTGGTCGCCGCTCGCGCCGCGGCGTTGCTCTCCGCAAACCCCGCCCCGCCGCTCATCCCCCTCCTCGGCGAGCTCGGCCGCGCGGAAGGCCACGAGGAGGAGCGCCACTACTACACGGCGCTGGCCCGGCGTTACATCGCCGCCTCCGCCGCGGTCGCGGCCGGCGGCGGCGACCCCGGCGCGGGCGGCGCGGCGCAGCCGCCCAAGCCCGCCGCCGACCGCGCGGGCTGGCGCGCGGCGCGCCTGCTCGCGCTGCGGGCGGCGGCGTATTCGCTGATGATCTTGTGGGACTGCGTGGCGGCGCGCGGGAAAGAGGTTGCGGCGGCGGAAAGGGAGGGCGAGGAGCGAGGCGAGAGGGCGGCCGCGGCGGCCGGCTGAGACCGAGCGAGCAGAGACACCGAGCGACGAGAGAGCGTGAGCGACGAGCGACCACCGCCCGCACTTTGCAAACCCTGGCGCGCGCACACTCCGGGGCGCGCGCGCGCGGCGCCCCCGCACCCCACCCCACCCAGAACGAAAGGCGCGCGCCCCATCCACCACCCCACCTCACTCCACCCCGTGCCCATGCCCCATGCTCGGCAGGACAAAGGGCGCAAACGCGTACCCGTCCCCCGCGAAGAACTTGTTTTGGTACTCCACCCAGTGCAGGCGCAGCGCGTGCAGAAAGGCGGACAGCGTCTCCATGACCATGAGCACGCCCAGGGTGGCGGCGGCGAACACGAAAAAGGCGACGAAGAGCGCGGCGGGGGAGCCGGAGCGGACGCCCGCCATGAGGACGCGGTCGTAAAACACGGCGCTCAACTGCGAGTGCGCGAGGGACAGGGCCCACAGGCGCAGGTAGGAGGCGGTGTTGGAGACGGCGCCGAGCACAAACTCGATGGCGTGGATCATTTGGTGGACAAACACTTCGGAGAAGTCGAACTCTCCGTCGCCGTGGCCGTGGCCGCCGTCGTGGCCGCCGCCGTGGCCGTCGCCGGCGCCCTGGCCGCCGTGCGAGGGCGCCGCGGTCGCGCCCACCAGCGGCGCGGCCTCCCCGCCGCTGCGGTACGGGTCGAGCGCGCGCGCGCGCGCCTCGTGCCGCGCCTTGAGGATGTAGGGCTTAGGGAACAGCATCCAGGGGACGGCGATCAGGGCGGCGAGGAGCAGGAGCACTTGGAGCGCGCCCTGCGCGGGGAGCATCGCGTTCTCCGGGCATGCGCCCTTGCACGTCAGCCCGGCGTGCCCCGGCGCCAGGAACATGTAGATGAGGGTGTGGTACAGGTCCGCGGTCGACCCGGTGGCCCACTTGACGACGATGAGGAGGCAGAGGTAGCCAAAGAGGGCGTTGAGGAAAATCACCTGCGGGATGAATTCGGTCAACGTCGACAGCCGGTCCCGCGTCGCCCGCTGGTTGAGCAACGACATGGCGATGCCCGCGTTCATTTGCACCACCCCCAGCACGATGGACGCCTTCATCTTGACCGAGTTGAGGAACTGGAGCTCGGTCCGCGCGCCGTGCCACGCGGGGTCGACGCCGAGGCCGTACGTGCCGCCCGTCGCGGCCAACCCTTGGGAGAAGGCGGCGGGGCACAGGGCCGTGTCGTACCGCATGCGCCCCGGGTTTGTGAGGGACGCGTCCGTCGGGCACGCCCAGCGGCCGCGGCCAAAGAGCGACATCGGGATCGAGAAAAACTCGTTGTAGATGCACCCGGTGAAGAGGGAGAAGATAGCCATGAGCAGGATGCAGTACCGGCCTGCAGGTGGGGGGAGGTGGGGTGGGGTTGGGGGCCGGGTGTGGCCTGGCGAGCGCGCGCGCGCGCGCCGATCTCCCTCCCTCCCTCCTCCGCCCTACCCGCGAAGACCATGTCCCCCATGTCGCCCAGGACGGTGCGCGACAGCCGTCCCTCAAACGCGACGAGCGCCCCCGCCCCGAGGAGCATGAGCAGGGCGTGGCCGACGTCCCCAAACATGACGGCAAAGAGAAACGGAAACGTGACGATCGTGAGCAGCGCCGGGTTCGCCTCCCGGTACCGCGCCACGCCGTACGCGTCCACGATGGCCTGAAAGCAGGCCGTCACCTTGTCGGTGGCAAAGTGCGTCGGCGGCGGCGCAAACGTGAGGAGCGGCGCGAGCGCGGCGCCGGAACCGCGCGGCGCGGCGGCGCGCAGGGCGGCCGCCAGCGCGGCGCGCTGCCGCGTCGGCACCCACGCCTGACCGACCAACACTTTGCGGGTGACGTCCACCGAGAATTGGTCGAGCGCGGCGTACACCGCCTTCTCCGTCGCGACGCGCGCGCGCCACGACGCGATGCCGGCCTCGACCGCCCCCAACAACCCGCCCCGCCCCGCGTCGCCCGCGTCGACGGCCGCCTGCAGCTCGCGCAGGCGGGCGTCGACTTCGGCGGCCATGGCGGCCGCGCGCGGCGCGTCGTCGGGGTAGGGGTACCGGTTTGCGCCGCACGCTTCACAAATCTTGAGCGCTTTCGCGCGCGCGCGCTCGCCCGCGAAAAAGACGACAAACACCGACTTCGGGGCGACGTCGCCGGACGCGGGGTCGGCGACGGGGCCGACGGGGGCGTCCTTGTAGAGGAGGTTGCCGCGCGTCGCCCTGAAGAGCAACCGCTCAAACCCCGCCCGGCGCGCGTCGGGCACGGTGCCCGCGACAAAGCCCAGGCGGCGGCCGCCGGCGTCGGGGGCGGGGGGGGCGGCGGCGAGGAGGGGGGCGTCGGGGCCGGTCGGGGGGGGGGGGGCGGCGCCCCCGGACCCGACCGCCCCGCCGGCCCCGCGGCGGGCGTCGGTGTATAAGG
>Ga0315278_10001675_pt1 | contig 19602 bp, 20 predicted proteins | sample YL17G06_0_MG_FD_203880 | JGI IMG/M metagenome (GOLD analysis project Ga0315278, IMG submission 203880) | Sediment microbial communities from Yellowstone Lake, YNP, Wyoming, USA - YL17G06_0 | ecosystem: Environmental > Aquatic > Freshwater > Lake > Sediment | place: USA: Wyoming | collected... | reverse complement strand
CCCCTTGTGCGAGGCGAGCGCTTCCAGCATCTCCACGCGCTTCACCAGCCGCACATGCGCCTTCGGCGCGTAGTGCGACGGCAGCGTCCCCGAGGCGCGCGGCGCCGACTCGTCCGCCGCCGCGAGCGCTTCGCCGAGCACCGCCTCGATCGCGGCGGCTGAAACGCCGCCCGGTCGCAGCAGGCGCGGCCGCTCGCCCGAGAGATCGATGATGGTCGACTCGATCCCAACGTTCGTGGCGCCGCCGTCGAGGATGAGCGGCACGGCGAGCGCGAAGTCGGCAAACACGTGCTCGGCCAGCGTCGGGCTGACCCGCCCGAACTTGTTTGCCGAGGGCGCGGCCACGCCGCCACCGAAGGCCGCGATGAGCGCCTGCGCGACCGGATGCGACGGTACGCGCAACCCCACCGTGTCCTGTCCGCCCGTCACCGCGTCCGACACGTGCGGGGCGCGCTTGAGGACCAGGGTCAGGGGTCCCGGCCAGAACGCGTGCGCGAGCTGGCGTGCCTCCTCCGAAACGCCCACCGCCCATTCATCGAGCCGGGCGGCATCGGCGAGATGGACGATCACCGGGTGCGCGGTCGGCCGCCCCTTCAGCGCGTAGATCTTTGCGACCGCATCGGTGTTCGCGGCGTCCGCGCCGAGCCCGTACACCGTCTCGGTCGGGAACGCGACGACGTCACCGGCGCGCAGCAGCTCGACGGCGCGCGCGATGCTCGCCTCGTCGGCGGCAACGATGTTGACCGGCGCGGGCAGAGGCGGCTGGGCCGGCGCGACTTGGGGCTGCGTCGGCGCGACTCCGAGCGCCGGAGAGGTCTGCTCCATCTGGACAAGCGTCAGCCGAACTCGTCGAGCGCTCGGCCGGTGAGCATCCGCAACGCCTCGATGTACTTCTCGGCAGTGCGCGCAAGCACGTCTGCGGGAAGCTGGGGTGCCGGCGGCCGCTTGTTCCACCTCTGGGACTCGAGCCAGTCGCGCACGTACTGCTTGTCGAACGACGGCGGGCTCATGCCGACGCGGTACTGATCGGCCGGCCAGAACCGCGAGGAGTCGGGCGTCAGCGCCTCGTCGATCAGGTAGAGCTTCCCCGCGGCGTCGGTGCCGAACTCGAACTTGGTGTCGGCGATGATGATCCCCTTGCCGCGCGCGAAGTCCGCGGCTTCGGTGTAGAGGCGCAGGGTGGCGTCGCGCACCGCGCGTGCGCGCTCGACGCCGATCAGCTTCTCGACCTCCGAAAAGGCGATGTTCTCGTCGTGCGCGCCGATCGCCGCCTTGGTCGAGGGCGTGAAGATCGGCTGCGGGAGCTTCTCTGCCTCGCGCAGCCCGGCAGGAAGGACGATGCCGCAGATCGCGCCGGTCTTCTGATAGTCCTTCCACCCCGACCCGATGAGGTAGCCGCGCGCAATCGCCTCGACGAGCACCGGCTTCAGGCGCCGCACGACCATCGCGCGCCCGGCGACCTGGTCGCGCTCGCCCGGCCCGACCACGGTCGAGGGGTCGATACCGGTGAGATGGTTCGGGATGACGTGGCCGAGCTTCTCGAACCAGAAATTCGACAGCGCGGTCAGCACCCGGCCTTTGCCGGGGACCGACGTCGGGAGAATCACGTCAAACGCCGACAGGCGGTCGGTCTGGATGACGAGCAGCTTGTCGTCGCCGACGGCGTACAGATCGCGCACCTTGCCGCGGTGCAGGAAGGGCAGGCTCTTGAGGCTCGATTCGAACAGCGCGGTCATCGTCAGTCAGGGAGTTTCGTCGCGATCACCTTATCGGCCTGCTTTTTGCGGAACGCGCGGAGCTTGGCGGCCAGTGCGGCGTCCTCCAGAGCGAGGAGCGCGACGGCGAACAGCGCCGCGTTTGCCGCGCCCGCGTCGCCGATCGCAAAGGTGGCGACCGGGATGCCCTTGGGCATCTGGACCATCGAGAGCAGCGAGTCGAGCCCCTGGAGGTGCTTCGAGGGCATCGGCACGCCGAGCACCGGGAGCGTCGTTTTCGCCGCGACGACGCCGGCGAGGTGCGCCGCGCCGCCGGCTGCGGCGATGAAGCACGCGGCGCCCTGCTTCTCGAGCGCCGCGATCCACTGCTCGAGTGCCTCGGGCGTGCGGTGCGCCGACAGCGCGCGCGCCTCGTAGGGAACGCCGAAGGACTTCAGCTGCGCGGCGGCCGCCTTCATCACGTCCCAGTCGGACGCGCTGCCCATGACGACGCCGACCAGGCGCCCGCTCATGTCAGGCCGCCTTCTTCTCGAGCTCGGCACGGTACTCGCCCTTCGCCGCAAGGCCGTTCATGCGCGAACGGTGCGCGAGCAGGGCCTGGGCCTGCGGGACGTTCGCGGCTGCGCCCTTCCAGGCCTTCAGCGACGGCGACTGCAGCGCGCGGCCGTACGAGAACGTCAGCGGCCAGGGCAGCTTGCCCTTGTACATCCGGTTCATCGCGTTGAGGTTTGCGGTGGCCTGCTCGTCGCTCTGCCCGCCGGAGAGGAATGCGATGCCGGCTACCGCGGCAGGAACGCAGCGCCTGAGCACGCGCACGGTGCGCTCCGCCACTTCCTCCGCGCCGGCCTGCCGCGAGCAGTCCTTGCCGGAGATGACCATCGAGGGCTTGAGCACGGTCTCCTCGAGGGTGACACGATTGATGTAGAGCGCCGCATAGACGGCGTTGAGCGTCCACTCGGTCACCTCCTCGCAGCGCTCGATCGCGTGGTCGCCATCCATCAGCACCTCGGGCTCCACGATCGGCACGAGGCCGTTCGCGAGACAGATCGCGGCATAGCGCCCCAGCGCATGCGCGTTTGCGGCGATGCAGGTGGTCGACGGGATGTCTTTGCCGATCGTGATCACCGCACGCCACTTCGCGAACTTCGCGCCGAGCTTCACGTACTCCTGCACGCGCTTGGCGAGCTTGTCGAGGCCCTCGGTGACCTTCTCGCCGGGGCAGAACGCGAGGTCGGCGGTGCCGGCATCGACCTTGATGCCCGGCAGCACGCCCAGGCGCGCCAGCAGCGCCGCGAACGGCGTCCCGTCGGCCGATTTCTGGCGCAGGGTCTCGTCGTAGAGGATCACGCCGCTGATGTGGCCGCCAAGTCCCCCGGTGGTGAACAGCAGGTCGCGGTACGCACGACGGTTTTCCTCGGTGGCCTCGACGGCGATCGACTTGAAACGCTTCTCGATCGTGCCGGTGGACTCGTCGGCGGCCAGGATGCCCTTGCCGGGGGCGACCATGGCCTGGGCGACTTTCGTGAGCTCGCTCATGGGAGGACTCCTATGACGGATGGGATTCGAACTTGAAGGAACGGGATTTTACTCTCACGCGCGCAGCGTTCGCGGAGCCCCCCTCCGGGACCCTCAGCGGGTCAGGAGGTTGCTGAGCGCCCGGTTCCCGCCGACCCGGTAGACGTCGAAATCCTTCGCGTCCACGGTGATGATCTCACGCACGCCGCGGCGCTCGGCGAGTGCCAGCAGGCTCAAGTCGGCGAGGTCGGGGCCGAGATCGCGATACTTCCGCAGATAGCGCTCGATTGCAGCCGCATCCTCGGCATCCTGGGCGACGACCTGCAGGTTGCGCTGCAGCCACTGGACAATCGCGATCCGCGCCTTGTGCGACTCGCTTAGATAGACCGCCTCGGTGACCACCGGCCACGTCGTCAGCAGCTCACCGCGCCAGCGCCCGAAGAAGCGCTTGGTCGCCTGGTGCCAGGCATCACCGCGGTGGAGATAGGCGACGATCGGCCCGGTGTCAACGAGCACGCTTGCGGGCATGGCGCTCGCGGATCAGCGTACTCATGCGGCGCGCCGACAGCCCGGGATCGGGTGCTTCGACGATTCCGCAAAGGTCACGGGTGGCGTCGTGTACGGTTCCGCGCCGCGTGGCCTTCGCGCCTGCGACACGCTCCTTCAAAGACTGGCGGACGAGCTCACTCGTGCTCACGCCGAGCGCGGCGGCAAGGCTGCGCACTTGTGCCTTGAGCTTGGGGTCGAGCTTGACGGTTAGCATCGGCGGGTCTGGTAATACCAATCGGTATTAAATCATGGGATCGGGGCAGCGGCAATGGTCGGGGGGCGGTTCGCGGTCCTTGTCACTGGATTCACCCGCTCGTCGCCTCACCTTCCCTCCACGGCCACCGGCCGCCGCTCGCGGCCTGAGGCGAGGAGAGCATCGATCAGCCGCTGGACGTGGAGCGCCGAGCGTCCGGAGTTCATCGGCTCGCGCCGGCCGTCGATCGCATCGAGGAACTCCATCAGAACCCGGCGGTGATGGTCATGGGAGAAGGCCATCGGGTCCGCACCGCCGCCGCCGGCCGAGGCACCCGCCAGCTGAAAGCGCTCCCCGTTCATGTAGTGGACCGTCAGCGTCTCGACCTCGAGCACCGCGGAGCCCGCCGTCCCGGCGATCTCGACGCGCTCCGGATAGCCGGGATAGGTCACCGTGGTCGCGTCGATGACGCCCGTCGCGCCGTTCGCGTAGCGCACGCTGCCCGCGACGATGTCCTCCGTGTCGATCGCGCGCAGCGGGCTCGTGTCGACGTAGGCCATGACCTCCTGCACCGGGCCGACCAGGTGCAGCAGCAGATCGAGCGTATGGATCGCCTGGGTGAGCAGCACCCCGCCGCCGTCCCGCGCAATCGTCCCGCGCCCGGGCTGCGTCCCGCTGGTGTGCGTCCCGCTGGAGCGGGGGTCCCCTTCCCTTCCCCCGTAGTACTCCGGCGAGCGCCACCAGCGGATCGACGCCGAAGCCGAAAGCAGCTTTCCGAGCTTGCCGCCGTGCACCAGCTTCGCGAGCTCGAGTGCCGCCGGGCGGAAGCGATGCTGGAACACGATCGCGAGGCGCACGCCCGCCCGCTCGCAGGTCTCCACGATCGCAGTGGCGCGCGCGGCGTTCGTCTCCACCGGCTTCTCGAGCAGCACGTGCTTGCCGGCCGCCGCGGCCTGGTTCGCCAGATCGGTGTGCGTCCATGGCGGCGTGAGGATCAGCACCGTGTCGATCGAGCGGTCGGCCATGATCCGGTCGAGCGAGTCGACGACGGGCACGCCCCATGCCCGCGCGGCTTCGTCACGTCGTGCGGCCGATGGCGCGAACGCCGCCGCGACCTCCACCCGGTCCGCGAGATCCTTGAGGCTCAGGGCATGGGGCTTGAGCGCCATGCCGAGGCCGATGATTCCGATGCGGTGCCGTGCCACCTCAGCACACCGTCTCGTGGCGCATCTTGCACGTCAGCAACACTTCATCTGCGTCCTTCTTCCACCAGTTGTTCTTCGAGAAGATCTCGACCTCGTGCATGCCGTGATAGCCGGCGCCTTCCATCCAGGAACGAATTAGCGAGATGTCGATCACGCCGTCGCCCATCATCCCGCGGTCGAGCAGGAGGTCGGTGGTGGGCACGAGCCAGTCGCAGAGGTGGAAGCCCATCAGCCGCTTCTCGCCGGCGCGCTCGATCTGGCGCTTCAGCTCCGGGTCCCACCAGACGTGATACACGTCGACCGCGACGCCCATCGCGGAGCCGTTCTTCCCGTCGAGCTCGTCGCACAGGTCGAGCGCCTGCGCGAGAGTGTTGATGCAGCCGCGGTCCGCCGCGTACATCGGGTGCATCGGCTCGATCGCGATCGGCACGCCGCACGAGCGCGCGTGGTCGAAGATCGCGCCGAGGCCGTCGCGAATCATCTCGCGCGCGCCGCCGATGTCCTTCGAACCCTGCGCGAGCCCGCCCGCGACGATGACGAGGCACCGCGCTTCGATCGTCGCGGCCTCGTCGACCGCGCGCAGGTTGTCGTCGATCGCGGCCTGGCGGCCTTTCCGGTCGGGCGCCGGGAAGAATCCGCCGCGGCAGAGGCCGGTCACCTTCAGGCCGTTGTCGCGGATGATGCGCGCCGCTTCCTTCGCGCCGATCTCCGCCAGCTTGTCGCGCCACGGGCAGATGCCGCGGATGTTCTGCCTGCGGCAGGCTTCGGCCGCCTGCCGCAGGGTGCATTTCTCGCGCACCGTGGCGGTGTTGAGCGCGAGCAGGCCAGGATCCGGAGCGCTCATTGGACTACCTTGTCGCTGCGCGCCAAGGCTTCGCGCTTGGGGCGGCCCGGCGCGCTCATGCGACCTTCGCGAAGGGGTAGCCGAAAAAGGCGCCGAGTTCGCGCACCTGGCCTTCGTACATGTCGCGACCGGTAACTGTCCCCGCGCCCTTGGCGCGCGCCGCCGCGACGAATGGCGTGATTTCGGGCTTGGTCGTCACGTCGCCGACGACGGTGCCGCGACGCAACGCCGCGAGGTCCCACGGCAGCGGATCGCCGGGCTGCATGCCGATCGGCGTGGCGTTGATCAGGATGTCGGCGGTCGCGAGATCCGGCGCACCGGCGCGCACGTCGACTCTCGGGAACGTCGCCCGCAGCGTCGCCGCAAGGCGCTCCGCCTTCGCCACGTCGAGCTCGTGGACCGAGAGCGTCACGATGCCGGCCTGGCACAGCGAGACCGCGATCGCGCTCCCCGCGCCGCCCGCGCCGATCAGGGCGACGCGCGCGCCGGCAGGATCGTGGCCATGCGCGCGCAAGCCCGCGACGAAGCCGCGGCCGTCGAACATGTCGGCCTCCCACCGGCCGTCGGGACGCCGCCGGAGGGCGTTCACGGCGCCCACGAGACGGCCGGTCTCGAGCACCGCGTCCGCGAAGCCGGCCGTCGCACCCTTGTGCGGCATCGTGGCCACGATGCCGTCGAGATTGTGTATCGCCTTCAGGCCGACCATCAAAGGTGCCAGATCCGCGCTCGTCACGTGGACCGGAATCATGATCGCGTCGTGACCGTTCAACTCGAGCAGCCGGCAGAAGCTCTCCGGGGACCGGGCCTTGTCGATCGGATCGCCGACGATGGCGAGCAGGCGCGTCTTGCCGGTGATCACGGCTCTCTCCCCGCTACTTCAGGAACTCGGGCGAGATCTGCCGCGGCAGCCAGAGGGCGACGTCCGGCCAGACGATGATCAGCCCGAGCACGCCGAGCATCGGGACGAGCATGATCATCACGTCCTTCATGACGGCGACGAGCCGCATCTTCCCGATCGCGCACGAGATCATGAGGCACAGGCCGTAGGGGGGGGTCACCAGGCCGAACGCAAGCGAGACGATCCCGATCATGGCGAAGTGCACCGGGTCCATGTGCACCGACTTGGCCAGCGGCTCGAGGATCGTGCCGACGATGATGATCGCCGGGATCGCGTCCAGGAAGCAGCCGACCACCAGAAACGCCGCCGCGATGAAGAACCCGGTGGCCGTCAGTCCCATGTCCCAGGACTGGACGCCCGCGAGCAGCACCTTGGGGATCTGGTAGTAGGCGAGCATCCAGCCGAACGCCGAGGCGGTGCCGACGCAGAAGAGGGCGATCCCGGAAAACCTCCCGGTATCGAGGAACGCCTGGTGCAGCCCCTTCAGGTCCATCTCCCGATAGACAAAGAGTGAGAGCGCGCCGGCGTAGAGCACCGCGATGCAGGCCGACTCGGTGGCGGTGAACCAGCCGAAGATCTTGCCGCCGATGATGATGAACGGCGTCATCAGCGCCGGCACCGACACCACCGCCGCCGAGACAAACTCGCGCAAGGTCGAGCGGGGATAGGTCGGGTAGTTTCGCAGCTTGGCGTAGACGTGGACGGTGCCCATCTGCACCAGCCCGATCAGCAGCCCGGGGATCACGCCTGCAAGGAACAGCGCCCCGATCGACACCGTGAGCACGCCGCCCCAGACGATCATCAGGATCGACGGCGGGATGATCACCGCCAGCACCGCCGATACGGCGGTGATCGCGATCGAGAAGCTGCGATCGTAGCCTTCCTTGACCTGCGCCTCGATGAAGATCTTGCCCTGGCTCGCGGCGTCCGCGGTCGAGGAGCCCGAGATGCCGGCGAAGAAGATCGACAGCACCACGTTCATCTGCGCGAGCGAGCCCGGGAAATGCCCGACCAGGGTGCGCGAGAGGAGTACGAGACGGTCGGTGATGCCGCCGACGTTCATCAGGTTGGCGGTGAGGAGGAAGAACGGCACCGCGAGGAGAATGAACGAGTTGTAGGCGTTAAAGGTCTCCTGCACCAGCGTCATCGGCGAGAGATGCTCCTCGACGATGAGCATCGGCAGGCACGCGAGGCCGAGCGCGAACGCCACCGGGACCCGCAGCGCGAGCAGCCCGAAGAACACGCCGAAGAGGACGAGGCTCGCCATCCCGGGCGAGAATGCGGCGGCGCCCATCATGCCGGCTCTCCGGAGGCGAGCACGCCGAAGTCATCGAGCATCCGCTCGCCCTGGAACACGAGCCAGGTTGCCCCGGTGAGCGGCCAGGCGAGATGGATCAGCCAGAGCGGCAGCTCGGCGAGCTCCGAGAACCGGTTCCACGCGAACCGGGTGAATTCGATGCCGTACCAGAGGAAGACCAGCGCGAGGACGAGCACCGCGATCCCGCTCACGATCCGGAGCGCCGCCCCGCCGCGCTCGCCGAGCTGCGGCCACACGTCGACCTCGAAGTGCGTGCCCTCGCGGACGCCGATCATGGCGCCGATCATGATCATCCAGATGAACAGGAAGCGCGCCATCTCCTCGGTCCAGATGTAGGACGGGATGAGTTCGGTATAGCGCGAGAAGATCTGCAGACTCACCGGGATGATCAGGATCGCGACCGAGACGACGAGCAGCCACGAAAGCGCCCAGGCGTACCAGGCGACGAAGGCTCGCCAGCGGGCGCGCGCAGCAGACGTTGCGTCGGACATGCTCCTCCCTGGAGAACAATCGGGTTATCCCCTCCTGGCCAGAAGGGGTGGCGCGCAGCGCCGGGGTGGTGGGTGCAGCGACCGCAGGAAACCAACACCACCCCGCCCCGCGTTCGCGGAGCACCCCTCCTCGTGAAGAGGAGGGGAACGCCCGCGTGACTACTTTATGGCGTTGATCTTCGCCAGGATGCCGTCGGCGCCGACCTCCTTCGCGTACTCCGCGATGACCGGGTCGACTGCCTTCTTCATCGCCGCGCGATCGGCAAACGGAATGCGCTTGAGCTTGCCGGACTTCTCCATCGCGTCGAGCTTGGCCGTGTCCTCGCTCGACTCGATCTGCCGACCGTAGGCGCCAGCCTCCATGCCCGCCCTGATGACCGCGGCCTGCAGGTCCTTCGGCAGCTTGTTGAAGGTCTTGGTCGAGAAGCAAAGCGGCCGGATCGTAATTGCGTGCTCGGTCATCGAGAGGTTCGGGCCGACCTCGTAGAACTTCATCTGCTCGACGCCCGCCGCCTCGTTCTCGCCGGCCTGGATCACGCCGTTCTGGATCGCGTTGTAGACCTCGTTGTAGGCGATCACGGTCGGGGCCATGCCCGCGGCCTGGAAGGTGCGGCTCCAGATCGGCGCGCCCTGCACGCGGACCTTCAGCCCCTTCATCTCGGCGAGATTGCGCACCGGCTTGTTGACGAAGATGTTGCGCGTGCCGCCGCCGGCGTAGCCGATCAGCATCACCTCGGCCTTCTGGTTGATCTCGTCGGCGATCGGCTTCAGGAGGTCGGCGTCGAGCACCTTGTTCCAGTGGCTGAGGTCGCGGAAGATGAACGGCGCGTCGATGAACGGCGCGGCCTTCGAGAAGGTCGACATGTGCGCCGGCGACACGATCGCGTAGTCGACCGCCTTGCCCTGCGCCATGTACTCGAAATACTGCTTCTCGAGGCCGAGGCTCGAATTCTTGTGCAGCGTGAAGTTGATCGGCTTTCCGTAGTACTTCTTGATCAGCTCCTCGAACCGCACCATCGCCTTGGTGAAGGCGTGGTCGTCGTTGAACTGCGAGGCACCGTTCAGCGTGATGGTCTGCTGGGCGGTCGCGGGACCCGCGAGCGCCGCTACGACGGTGCCGGCGGCGAGCAACGAAAGGAACGTTCTGCGTTTCATGTCTCCTCCCTTGTGGTCGAGTTCTACTTCCCGGTAAATTTCGGCTTCCGCTTCGCGCGGAATGCCGCGACGCCTTCGCGCGCATCATCGGTGCTCGCAGCAAACCCGGCGGCGAGCGATTCCAGCGTCGTCGTGATCCCCTCCCCGGCCGCCGCGTCGGCGAGCTGTTTCGCCGCCTGCACCGCGGTCGGCGCATTCTCGGCGATGCGCCGCGCCAACTCAAGCACGCGGGGCATCAACCGGTCGGCGGGCACGACTTCGCTTGCCAGACCCCAGGCGCCGGCCGTCGCTGCGCTGATCGGCTCCCCGGTCAGCATCATGTGCTTGGCGCGCCCGACGCCGATGAGGCGCGGCAGGCGCTGCGAACCGGCCCAGCCGGGCACCGCGCCGATCGTGACTTCGGGCAGTCCGAAGCGGGCGCTCTCCGCGGCGATCCGGATGTCGCAGGCGAGCGCGAGCTCGAGCCCGCCGCCAAAGGCGAGCCCGCCCACCGCGGCGAGGGTCGGCTGGCGCAGGCGCGCGAGGCGGCCGAACACCCGCTGCCCGTCGCGGATCCAGTGCGCCCACATGCCCTGCGGCCCGAGGGGGCCCCAATCGATGATGTCCGCGCCGGCGCAGAAGGCCTTCGGCGAGGCGGACGCGACGATCACGACGCGCACGGAGTCGTCGCGCTCGATGCGCGCGCAGGCGGCCTCCAGCGCCTCTAGCATCGCCATCGTGAACGCGTTCAGCTTCTCCGCCCGGTTGAGCGTGAGGGTGACGATCGGGCCGTCGGCCGCGATCAGGACGTGCTCGCTCATCGGGGCTTCCTCGAAATCATCAGCTCGTTCGTGCCTTCCTGTACCACCTGTCTGTCCTGGTTCCTGACCTTGAAGGCCAGCGCCACGATGCCACGGTCCGGGCGCTTCGTTTCGCGCTTGGCCGTGACCGCGACCTCGGCGTGGATGCGATCGCCGACGAGGATCGGCCCGGAAAACTTCCAGTTCCAGCCGAGCGACGCAATCGCGCGGAAGCGGTGCTCGGCGCGGTTCTTCAGCCCGTCGGTGAGCGCGAGGCCGAGAATGCCGTGGGCAACGCGGCCTTTGAACCCCAGGCGCCGCGCGAACTCGTCGTCCATGTGCAGATCGAAAAAATCCCCCGACAGCCCGGCAAACGCCTGGATCAGGCTCTCGGTCACGACGATGCCGCCAGTGACGAACGCGTCGCCGACCCCGCAGTCCTCGTACCAATTGAGGCCGGGGTTCATTGCGGGCGCCGGCGCGGTTGAAGCTCGAGGCCCATCACGTCCTCGCGGAACAGCCGCTCGTCCATCGTTTTCAGCTCGGGCGCCACCTTCAGCGCAAAGCCCGCTTGCGCGAGCACCTCGCGCTCGAGGTCCACGCCGGGCGCAATCTCGGTCACCGTCAAGCCCTCATCGAGCAGCCGGATCACGCACCGCTCGGTGACGTAGGTGACATCCTGCTTCTGCGCGCGCGCGCGGCGACCGGAGAACGTCACGTGATCCACCTGCGGCACGAACTTGGCGAACTTGCCGTCTTTGCGGATCTTCAGCCTGCCGCGCGCCACGTCGAGCTCGAGGCCGGCGGCGCGGAAGTAACCCGAGAACACGAGCTTGCGCGCGTGCGCGGTGATGTCGACGAAGCCGCCGCAGCCCGCAGTGACGTGCGGCCGCGACGCAAGACGCGAGACGTTCACGCTGCCGTCGGCGCCGACCTCCAGGAACGAGAGCAGGCCGACGTCGAAGCCGGCGCCCTGGAAATAGATGAACTGATAGGGCGAGGGCAGGAACGCCTGCGCGTTCGCCGCGCACCCGAACGGAAAGCCGTCGAGCGGCACGCCGCCCACCGGGCCCTGCTCGATCGCCCACGTCACGTCGTCCTGCCGCCCCTCCTCGATGAGGACGCGCGGCACGAGCGGCGAGATGCCGAAGCCGAGATTGACCGCGTCGCCCTGCGCGAGCTCGAGCGCCGCGCGCCGCGCGATCACCTTGTCGGCGCCGAATGGCACCGGCGGGAAGGTCGACAGCGGACGGCGCACTTCGCCGCTGATCGCCGGGTCGTACTGCGTCTGCGTCGCCTGCATCTGGTCCGGGTCGACGACGATGTAGTCGACCAGCGTCGACGGCACGTGCACGCGCTGGGTCGGGATGCTGCCGCGCGCAGTCGTGCGCTTCACCTGGGCGATCACGACGCCGCCGTTGTTGCGCGCGGCGAGCGCGATGTCGAGCGGGCCGAGGTACGCGCCCTCGTGCTCCATGGAGAGATTGCCATCCTCATCGGCGGTGGTACCGCGGATGATCGCCACATCGGTCGGGATGTTCGGGAAGTACAGCCACTCGCCGCCCTTGAACTCGACGAGCTCGACGATGTCCGCGCGCGCGGCGTCGTTCATCCGGCAGCCGCCCAGGCGTGGGTCGACGAACGTGTCCAGGCCGATGCGCGTCATCACGCCGGCGCGGCGCGCTGCTGCCTCGCGGTGCATGTCGAACAGGATGCCGCTCGGCACGTTGTAGGCCGCGACCTCGTTCGCCGCGATCATCTTCCAGATCGCCGGCGGTTCGGCGGACGACGGGCCGCTCGGGTACGAGCCGGCGAGCACTTTCGCGAGCAGGCCCTTGCGCGCGACGTGGTCGATGCCCTTGGTGCCCCACATGTCGCCCGCCGCGATCGGCAGCAGCATCGTAATGCCGCGCGGAGTTCCGTCGCGCTCGAAGCGGTTCCCGAGCGCGGCGAGCATCCGGTCGGGCGTGTTGAGCCCGGACGAAGAATTCACGCTCACGACCGCCCCGTCGGGGATCAGTCGGGCGGCGTGCTCGAACGAGACGACCTTGCCGGTCATCCCTGGAGGCCGTGCACCGCGAGCAACTGCCGCATGCGCGCGCACGCGAGCTCCGGATCGCGCAGCAGCCCGGCACGGTCGGCGAGCCGGAACACCTCCGCGAGGTGCGCGATGTGCCGCGCGCTCTGCTGCCCGCCGACCATCACGAAGTGGTCCTGGTGACCGTTCAGCCACGCGAGGAATACCACCCCGGTCTTGTAGAAGCGCGTGGGTGCGCGGAAGACGTGGCGCGACAGCGGCACGGTCGGCGCGAGCACCTCGTGAAACGTCTTCCTGTCGCCTTGCGCGAGCGCCGATAACGCCGCCGAGGCGGCGGGCGCGATCGAGTCGAAGATCCCGAGCAGCGCATCCGAGTGCCCCTGCGAGTCGCCTTCGATCAGCTCGGCAAAGTTGTAGTCGTCGCCGGTGTACATGCGCACGCTCTTCGGCAGCCGCCGGCGCAGGTCGACTTCCTTCTGCTTGTCGAGCAGCGACACCTTGATGCCGTCGATTTTCTGGGCGTTGGCCTGGATCACCATGAGCGCGACCTCCATCGCCTTGTAGTGATCGGCGTAACCCCAGTAGCCGGCCAGCGCCGGGTCGAACATCTCGCCCAGCCAGTGGATGATGACCGGCTCCTTCGCCTGGTGCAGCAGTTTCGTGTAGACGTGGTAGTACTCGTCGGGCGAGTTCGTGCACGCGGCGAGCGCGCGGCTCGCCATCATGATGATCCGTCCGCCGGCGCGCTCGACCGCTTCGAACTGCTGCTCGTAGGCGGCGATCACGTCGGAGACCTTGACGCCGGGACCCGGCGCGAGTTGGTCCGTGCCGGCGCCGCTCGCGAGGAACGCGCCGGGGAAGTCGCGCGCCGCGTCGATCGAGCGGCGGATCAGCTCGAGCGCTGTGGGCCAGTCGAGCCCCATGCCGCGCTGCGCGGTGTCCATCGCCTCGGCGACGCCGAACCCGAGCGCCCAGAGGTGCCGGCGGAACCGGAGCGTCGCGTCCCAGTCGACCGCGACCTCGAGCCAGGGATCCCGAGCGGACCGCGGATCGGCCACGACGTGCGCCGCGGCGTACGCGACCCGGTTGAAGGCATGCGTGCGCTCCGCCGGGAAATCCCTCGGTGCGGACAGCGTGAACGCCTCCATCCGCCGGTCGGCGGTGGGAAGACTGATGCTGAGGGAGATCGGTGCGCTCATGTCAGGCCTCCACGATACGAGGGGGCAACGCTGCTCCGCAGCGCCCCCTCGTGCTCCCCGAATTCGGGGAAAACGATGCCGTCGGCCTCGGTTTCATCCTAGGCTTCCAGCTTCGGCAGATCGATCCAGCGCCGCTCGGCCCAGCTCGCGAGCGCGCAGTCGCCGAGCTGCACGCCCTTCGCGCCCTCGAGTAAGCCCCAGCGAAACGGCGCGTCCTCGCAGACGTGGCGGATGAAGAGCTCCCACTGGGCCTTGAATGCATTCTCGTAGGCAACGTTGTTCGGCACTTCCTGCCAGGTGTCGAAGAAGTCGATCGGTTGCGGCACGTCCGGGTTCCAGACCGGCTTCGGCGTCGCGACGCGCGGCTGGGTGAAGCACTTCTGGAGTCCCGCGACCGCCGAGCCGAGCGTGCCGTCGACCTGCAACGTGAGCAGGTCGTCGCGGCGGACCCGCACGCTCCAGGCGGCGTTGATCTGCGCGATCACGCCGCCCTCGAGCTGGACCGTCGTGTAGGCGGCGTCGTCGGCGGTGGCCGGGTACTTCTTCCCGGCTTCGTCCCAGCGCTCGGGGATGTGCGTCGCGCCGAGGCAGCTCACGCTCTTCACCGCGCCGAACAGGTTGTCGAGCACGTAGCGGAAGTGGCACAGCATGTCGAGGATGATCCCGCCGCCGTCCTCTTTGCGGTAGTTCCACGACGGCCGCTGCGCCGGCTGCCAGTCGCCCTCGAACACCCAGTAGCCGAACTCGCCGCGCACCGAGAGGATGCGGCCGAAGAATCCCGAGTCGATGAGCATCTTCAGCTTGAGCAGCCCCGGCAGCCACAGCTTGTCCTGCACCACGCCGTGCTTGACGCCGGCAGCCTTCGCGGCGCGGTAAAGATCCAGCGCCTCGGCGAGGCTGGTCGCGGTGGGCTTTTCGCAGTAGACGTGCTTGCCCGCGGCGATCGCCTTCTTCAGGATCGTCGGCCGGAGCTGCGTCGAGGCCGCGTCGAAGAACACCGTGTAGCTCTTGTCCGCGAGCACCGCGTCGAGGTCGGTCGTGGTGCGCTCGAGGCGGTGCGCCTGCGCGAGTGCGCGTAGCGCGTCCGGCCGCCGGCCCACGAGGATCGGGTCGGGCATGATCCGCGTCCCGTCGGCCAGCCGCACGCCGCCCTGCTCGCGAATCACCGCGATCGAGCGAGCGAGGTGCTGGTTCGCGCCCATGCGTCCGGTGACGCCGTGCATGATGATGCCGAGTCGCTTTTCGCTCATCTCCGACCTCGTGAAACGTGAGGCGCAGTCACCCTACCTGCGCCTCGATGAATTCGATCGTCACGCCGTCCGCGTCGCGTACGTAGACCACCTTGCGGCCGCGGTTCGGGCCCTGGTCGATCGGGACCGGAGGCGAGAGCGGTTTCACGCCGAACTTCGCCGCCGCCTCCACCGCCGCGTCCACGTTGTCGACGTTCAACGCCAGATGGGCGAAGCCGGTGTCGCACGGACGCGCGATCACCTTGCCGCGGTCCGCCGGCGCGCCGTACTCGATTAACTCGATCGTGTGCCCCGCTCCCCTCAGGAACGCGATCGTCACCTCCGCGCCGGGCACGCCGGTGATGCGCGACACGAGGTCCGGGCTGCGCGGCGCGCGCGAGACCAGGTCGAACCCGAGGCAGTCGCGGAAGAACGCGATCGTGCGATCGAGGCTCGATACGGTGAAGCTCGTGTGGTTGGTGCCCATCACCCGGAATGTCTTCATCTCAGTTCCTTTCCGTTGCTGCACGCTCGCGCATCGGCGTCATCGCACGCCAGTCCGGCTCCGCGCCGCTCGCGAACCCGACGCAACCGAGCGACGCGATCCCGAGCCGCCCCCCGCGGATGCGCAGCCGGACGGCGCCAGCCATGCGCTCGTAGAGATCGGGATGCGCGGCGAGGAACGCGTCCTGCTCGCCCGCCGGCAGGTCCGCCATCCCGTTCACGTAGTGGTGCCCGTTGCGCTCCACGTGGGTCAAGCCGAGCAGGTTCACGAGCGCGAGATCCTGCTGCACCGCGAGGCCGGCCTGGGTCGTCAGGTCCTCCGCCGTCATGAAATAGCGCTGCGCAGGCGAGCTCCAGAGCACGCAGCGCGCCGCGTTGAGGATCGACTTGTAGAGCCCCTTGCACATTTTCGACGAGACGCCCGAGTACCCGAGCGCCTTCGCGCGCGGGAAGGCATCCAGGTCCGCGTCCGACTCGTCCACGATCACCGGCGTCGTGCGGGACACGGCGGAGACGTCCCGGTCGAGCGCGTGCTTGCGATTGATCGGCTGCTCGATGAACGCGATCGCACCGAGGAGCCGCGCGAGCTTCGGATCCGCGTTCATTCGCGCGAGCAACGCCCGCAACGCCTCGAGGTCATCGTACTGCTCGTTGCCGTCGAGGGAGACGCGGTAGTCGCGACCCGATGCGTCCAGTACCGCTGCGATGTCCGCGAGGCGGCGCACGTCCGCGTCGACGTCCCCGCCCACCTTGAGCTTGTACCAGTGGTGACTGTAGGTCGCGACCACCTCTTCCAGCGACTCGGGGAGGCCGTCTTTCACCTGCCCGGGATGTCCCGCGATCGCGTCCACCAGGCCGACCGTATGCCGCGCGTCGATCGACTCCGCGGGCTGCAACCGCGCGAGGAAGGCATCGATGTCGAAGCCGGCAAGGTCGGGCGCTACCGCCGCCGGCTCGATGCCGGCGAAGTTGCCCTGCATCGCCTCGTAGAACGACATCCGGTGCAGCCGGCACAGCGCGTCCAGAATCGCGCGGTCGAGTTGCGCCGGCCCGAAGCAGGCGACCAGCGGGTTGAGATCCCGCCGGGCGCCGCCCTCGATCACCTCGCGGTAGTGCGCGGCGAAGTGGCCGAAGGCGGTTCGGGTCGCCCCGTCGAGGTATGCATCGCGTGCGAGCGCGAGCGCCAGGCGGAGCTGGTCGAAGTTGTCCTGGTTCGAAAGGGCGAGATTCTTGTCGAACCACTTCGGCGCGAGGATCTCGGCGCCCGCGCCCCAGCCCTCCCGGCCGTCGTCGAGCCGGACGCGCACGCGCACGAACGCCTGCGGCGCCTCGGTGAGCGTCACGACGCCGAAGCGGAACGGCATGCGCAGCCGCACGGGACGCTCGAGGAACTCGACCGCGACGATTCGAAGCCCCGGAGCACTCATCACCGGGTCAGTCCATCGCCAGGACACCCTTCGACTTGAAGATGTCGCGGATGTGTCCGGCGTAGTCGTTGAATTTCTGCGGCAGCTTGTCCAGCCGCCGCGGGCGCGGCAGGTCGATGTCGATGATCTCCACGATGCGGCCGGGCCGCGGGCTCATCACCACGACGCGATCGGCGAGCAACACCGCCTCCGGGATGCTGTGGGTGATGTGCAGCGCGGTCTTGCGCTGGTCCATCCACACGCGCTGGATGTCCATCGAGATCTGTTCGCGGGTGAGCGCATCCAGCGCGCCGAACGGCTCGTCCATGAGCAGCAGCGGCGGGTCGTGGACGAGCGCACGGCAGATCGACACCCGCTGTCGCATCCCGCCCGAGAGCTCGTAGGGCTTCTTGTGCTCGAACCCTTCGAGGCCGGTCGCCTTGAGCAGGCCCATCGCAACCGGCTCGTACTGCGTCCGGTCCATGCGCCGGATGTCGATCTGGAGCATCACGTTCGCCAGCACGTTGCGCCAGTCGAGCATGATCGAATCCTGGAACACGATGCCCACGTCGGTCTGCGGGCGGTCGACGCGGTTGCCGCCGACCGTGATCGTGCCGGAGCTGTGGGGGATGAGGCCGGCGACCATCTTGAGGATCGTGGTCTTGCCGCATCCGCTCGGGCCGACGACCGCGACGAACTCGGACTTGCGGATGTCGAGGTTGATGTCGATGCAGGCTTCCACGACCCCGCTCTTGGTGTCGTAGGTCTTGGTGACGTTCTGCAAGCGGATGTGCGGTTGATCCATCGTTACGATCGAAGGCGCTTTCTGGACGCGCAGCGGCTGGCGTTCCTGCGGCCGGAAGACCGCGGGAACGCCGCGCGGAAGGGCTACTTGCCCGGCAGGTACGGTGTCTCGGACAGGAAGCTGTTCGTGTAGTACTGGTTCACATCGGGCTGTGGCTTGAGCTTGGCGTAGGTCTCGAGCAGCGTCTGCGTGTCCTTCCAGTCCTCGAGCGCCGACCAGGCCATTGCCTTGCCCTTCGTGCGCTCGGTGCGGATGATGCTCATCGTGCCGTCGATCTCGAGCAGCGCGATCTCCTGCGTGAACACGGGCGCTGCCTTCCGGAAGATCTCTGCGGCCTCGGCGCGATTGTCGTACGTGTACTGCCAGCCGCGCTGGGAGGCGCGCAGGAAGCGCTTCATCAGGTCCTGGTTCTTCGGGTCCTTGATCCAGTCGTTGTTGGTGATGATGGCGCTCGAGAGCGTCGTGACGCCGGCCATGTCGTAGAGGCGCGTCCAGCCCATCTTCACCCCGGTCTGCAACTGCATCCGCGGACCCTGGTCCATGAAGTAGCCGAGCAGCGCATCGGCCTGCTTGTTGAGCACCGCCTGCTCCTTGGCCGCCGGGTTGGCGACGACGATCATCTGTACGTCTTCGACCTTCATGCCGAGCTTGCCCATGAACGCGGTGAAGATCGCGAGGCTCGCATCGCCTGCGGTAATCGCGATCCGGCTGCCTTTGATGTCGGCGATCTTGGTCGGCCGCGCCGCATCGGCGCGGTAGATGAACGCCATCGGGCTCTGCTGGAGGGTCACGCCGACCGCCTTGATCGGCATGCCGGCGCCAACGCCGCGCATCATGGTCGCCGCGTCGACGTAGGCCACCGGGCTGGTGGAATTGGCGACGAGCTGCGCTACGGTAGTCGAGCCGCTGCCCTCCAGGATCTCGACGTCCAGCCCTTCCTCCTTGTAGAAGCCCTTGTCGCGCGCGACGAAGAACGGTGCGTGCTCGCCGTAGAGCGTCCAGTTCAGGCGGAACGGGAACTTGGTCTGCGCGGCCGCGGGCGCGACGAGCGCCGTGCTCATCGCCGCGGCGACCAGGGACAGGATGATTCTCGTAAGCTTCATGATGCCTCCTCTTTTGTTTGCGGGGTCGAAATTGACAGCGGTTTGACGCTTTACATCGTGGCCGGATCCTCGCGCACGCGGTGCGACACGTGCCAGGGGATCAGCAACGTCTCGAGAAACTCGACCGCGTAGAAGAACACCAGGCCGATGATCGTCAGCGCAACGAGCGTGGCGAACACCATCGCGGTCTCGAGGTTGGTGCCGGTGACCATCAGGAGATACCCGAGCCCCCGGTCCGCCCCGACGAACTCGCCGACCACCGCGCCGGCGACGGCCAGCGTCGCCGCCACCTTCAGGCCGCTGAAGAGATAGGGCAGGCTCGTCGGCAGGCGGAACTGCGCGAACACCTGCATTCTGGAGGCGCCCATCGAGCGCGCGAGATCATTCATCTCGGAGGACATCGACCGCAGGCCCACCGCCGCATCGATGACGATGGGGAAGAAGGAGATCAGGAACGCGATCAGGACCTTCGGCGTCGTCCCGACGCCGAACCAGACGAGGAAAAGCGGGGCGATCGCGACCTTGGGCACGACCTGGAAGAAGAGCATCGTCGGCATGACGAACCGGTCGAAGCGCTGCGACGAGGTGATCGCGATCGCGAGCGGGATGGCGATGACCACCGCGAGTGCGTATCCGAGCAGCATCTCGTAGGTCGT
>Ga0315278_10001674_pt1 | contig 19611 bp, 17 predicted proteins | sample YL17G06_0_MG_FD_203880 | JGI IMG/M metagenome (GOLD analysis project Ga0315278, IMG submission 203880) | Sediment microbial communities from Yellowstone Lake, YNP, Wyoming, USA - YL17G06_0 | ecosystem: Environmental > Aquatic > Freshwater > Lake > Sediment | place: USA: Wyoming | collected... | reverse complement strand
TTCATATTCAGCCATTTTCCGGGTAACAAAATCATCAAAGCCGTCAAGTTTTCCGGTCTTCTGATTCGTACTTTCACAGCCGGCAATAAAGACCATGCCGGCCACAAGAAAAGCCAAAAGGAACAACAATGCGTATCGCAGGACGGGTTTTTTCATGAAAGGGGGTTGGGTTTTATCATGAAAAACATTGCCATGTGCTGCCCGGCCGGACCCTGCCGGAAAAAATCCGTATGGGATATACCCCTGGTGTTTCGTCAACTTTCAAGTGTCGGATAAAGGCGGCGTAATTTTACCCCAGCATCTTCAGTAGTAAATTGCCAATTAACCGTTGCAATTTTATTATTTCTGAATTTCTGCCATGCTGCCACCTCTTTCTTGACGGTCTCGATATCAGCAATTCTTCTGTTCAAGCACTGGCGTGTAAGCACATTCAATTCAATTTCAGCCATATTCAACCGGCTACCATGCTTCGGGGTGTAAATAAATTCAAATCTGTTCCATAATTCTTTTGCTATTTCCGGCGGAAAAACATCATAAAAAGATCCTGCTTCATGCGTGTTCAGATTACCCATAACCAAGGTTATTTTTTTTGCACTCTCGTATTGAGTGGCGATCTCATTGATAAAGGACGACCAATCCACTTTGGTTTTTCTTTGAGTAACTTTTACGATGCGCTTTCCTGCCAAGGGTTCACTTGCAAGGGAGATATTGCATACACCACAACGACGGTATTCATAGTCGTGTTTGGCAACATGCCCTGGCGATAGTGGAATGGGAACTTTGGTCTCGGAGATCAACTGCTTTGGTGATTCATCCATGCATACAACTGGATAAAGTGGATCAAACGGACGCTTGTAAACGTCGAGCACTCTTTTTATATTCGCAACAAAACTTCCATTTTGCGTGGGTGGGATTACCCAACCCTTATGTTGCCATGGTTTGATTTCGTTTTTTAATATACGGCGTACAGATTCATGCGATATATTATCGAAAATATCTAAAAAGCAGACAAAAACTCTGTCAACAAAACGGACATTAATTGTGGCACTCTACAAATAAGAAAAACAGAATTTTGAGAATTTTTGAAAAATTATCCGTAAAAATACACGCCAAACATGTTGTAATATTTTAAAAAAAACCGGGCCGGTGCCGGATTATTGCCGGATACCGTTCCTTACCGTGTTCATCAATCCCAAAAGAGAATCACGGTACACTCCCCCCAGTTTCCGGGCAAACACGCCGAGATCCGGGATGATCCGGACCAGTCCCCACACCAGGGCAAGGAGGAAGAAGACCGCCAGCCCTTCGGCGATCACATTATGGGCCCAGAAGAAATTCGCATCGCCGGTACCTGTGGGATCCGGAAACGAGGCAAACCATGTATCGGAGACCGCGATAAAAACCGTCACGACCCGCAGCAGGTTGAGGATAAAGATGGACGGGACCACGAGCAGGAACGCCAGCACAACCTGCCGCATTGAGAGGTTCTTTTCCCCAAACACAATACCGAGCACGAGGGCAATCGCGAGAATGCCCGTGCACCCGGGGATAATCTGGTTGTAAAACGCCTTCTCCGCGATGATGTCCCACGCCGCCATATAGGGAGAGTGACCGAGAGCCGTGATGAGCCCGGATGCCAGCGTAACAACAACCGTGATCAACGCGTCACGGAGGAGTGGGACGAGCGCAAACGGGACATAAATGATCGTGGCAATGGCAGCAGTCCGCGAGAGCTGGAGGACGACCGGATCTGCACGGAGAAGACGATCTGCCGTGATAACAAGGAAGGGTAAGGACAGGAGTGCCAGCACCGGGTAGAAGAAATTATTCTCTTTGAGAAAAGCCGGCAGTTCCGACCAGAGGTTGAACACGATGCAGGCCCAGCCGGCAAGTGCTGCATACTTCTGCTCCCGTGCAACAAGAAACACAGCAAACGCGAGGAATGCACACAGGACAAGAAGATCGCTCATGATGGTACCGGGGAACTGTTCTTTTGTACCCGGTCACCTGCACGCGTATTATTATTTGGCAATGGGGACCGGATGGGTCACGTTGACCAAAAAAAAGACAACCACGAATTCCGAAAACATAGTAAAAAAAGAACCCGGCCTCTATTGAATAAGACCGTCAGAAAAAAACTTCCCTATGGACATCAGCAAAACAAGACGAACCATTCAGGAACAACTAAAACGAGCCCGGGTACACCCCGGGCGAACCGGACTTATACAATAGAATGATCCTCACACGGTCACCCCATCACTCCGGGCCTGGCAGGAAGCAACGCGGAATGCATGCTGACACGGATGCTGCGATCGAAGCGTTCGGGAAGAATGGCAGGTGAAGAAAGAATCCCGTACCTTGTTCATTGTGACGGCCGGGCAGGTGCCGGCCCTGGATGTGGACCCGGTGACAACTCAGAAGGTATCCGGGATCATTACAGGGATAGGAGTGAGATATGATCTCTCCACTTAAAATGTTCACTCACTGGAGATGCCTGGAATCAGGGGGTATGGACCTTGAGTGAAATAAGCCCAGATTGGGCTCCGTTTCCTTTCCTGATACCCCGGTTAATACCGGAAAACCCCGGAAAATCGTCCGTTTCGGTTCGTGTGGAAACGGGGGTATTATATCGCTTCTTTTGCCAAAATACGGCAGGAATACACCTCGTTAAATGCACGCCAAAGGCCATAGAATCGAGGTCATTTTCGCCACATAGTTTACCCCGTTTATTGTGACTTTTGCCAAAGGAAGCCCGCTATTGACGTTGTTTTTTCCGGGGTGTGATTATTCCGGATACTAAGGCAACCCTGGTCGAAGGGACTGCTGGTATCTGTGCGGGTGCAGACTGATGAGTGCAACCTGCATCCAGAAGACAGCAACAAGGCAGACGTCCATGATTAGGAGAAGAGAATATTCCCAGGAAAGTTTGTACAGCACTGAATAAAAAGATGGTTTTTAAATAAAAATTTTTCACCACTTCCTCATTCCTGTGACTCGTGAACCCGCCGCATACTCTGTACGTAATCCTGTAACTCCAAAACCATGGTGTCGTGATCTGACAGGTTACGCTCGACAATCTCCACAATTGCGCTGCCGACAATCACCCCATCGGCTCCGGCGCGGGCACAGGTCCGGGTATGTGCGGGAGTTGAGATTCCAAAACCGAGCGCGAGCGGAAGCCGGGTGTGCTTCCGGACCCGGTGCAGGAGATCGATTGCTCCCTCTGACACTTGGCCACGCACCCCGGTTACTCCCAGTACCGCGACAAGGTAGAGGTACCCGTGTGCTTTTTCTGCAATCTTTCTGATCCGATCTTCCGTGGTCGTCCGGGTGATGAGGAATATCGGATCGATACCGTATCGCGCTGCAGTTGCGCAGACCTCTCCTGACTCCTCGACCGGCATATCGGCGATCAGGATACCGTCCACACCGGCATCGTGGGCTTCCTGATAGAACCGCTCAATCCCGCGGCGACAGACAATGTTGTAGTACGTCAGAAAGACTATTGGCACCCCGGACTCTTTCCGGATCTCCCTGACGATCTCAAACACAGTGTCCGGTGTGGTTCCGGCCGCAAGCGCCCGCTCATCGGCTTTCTGGATGGTAGGACCATCGGCAACCGGGTCAGAGAAGGGCACCCCCAGTTCGAGGATATCTGTCCCCCCGGCAATCAGTGCCCGTGCGATCCGTATACAGGTGGCCTTGTCCGGGTCTCCTGCTACGGTAAACCCGATGAAAGCTGGTTTTTTCATGGAAGCGGCGGCAGCAAATGCCGTTTCGATCCGTCCCATCATGCACCCCCCTTCATCGCTGCCACTTCAGCCACATCTTTGTCGCCCCGCCCGGAAAGATTGATGATCACGATATCATCTTTGTCAAACCGCTCCGCGTTCTGCATAACGTATGCTACTGCATGGGCGGACTCCAGCGCAGGGATGATCCCCTCGGTTTTTGAAAGAAACTTAAAGGCGTCCAGCACTTCTGGATCATTCACCGCTACATAGGTCACACGATGTTTGTCCTTTAGCATTGCATGTTCCGGGCCTACGCCAGGATAATCGAGGCCGGCCGAGATGCTGTGGGTTGGCATCACCTGCCCGTGCTCATCCTGTAAGAGATACGAGAGGGTTCCATGCAGAACGCCTGCGTCACCAGCGCAGAGCGTGGCGGAATGCTTTCCTGTCCCGATCCCCTCCCCTCCCGCTTCTACACCGATCAGTTCCACATCATCGGTAAGGAACGGGTAAAAGATGCCGATTGCATTCGATCCCCCTCCAACGCACGCAACAATCACATCGGGAAGTCTGCCCTCTTTTCTCAGTACCTGCTCCCGGGCTTCCCTGCCGATCACTGACTGGAAGTCCCGTACCATGAGCGGGTACGGGTGCGGGCCGACAACCGAGCCGATCAGGTAGTACGTGTCCCGCACATTTGCCACCCAGTCGCGAAGCGCTTCGTTGATAGCATCTTTGAGTGTCCGCGTCCCGGATTTGACAGGGATCACTTTTGCTCCCATCAGCTCCATGCGGAAGACATTGAGCGCCTGCCTCTGCATGTCCACCTCTCCCATGTACACTTCAACGGGCATACCAAGAACTGCACCGACAATCGCAGTCGCGACGCCGTGCTGCCCTGCGCCGGTCTCGGCGATCAGCCGTTTCTTACCCATCTGCTTTGCGAGCAGGGCCTGCCCGAGGGTGTTGTTCAGTTTGTGGGAACCGCCGTGCACAAGATCCTCGCGCTTGAGATACAACCTGCACCCGAGTTCCCGTGAGGCATTCGGGCAGAAGGTGAGCGGTGTCTCGCGTCCCGCGTATTCAGTCTGAAATGCTGCAAGATCGCGGGCGAACTGTGGATCCTTACTCACCTTTTCATACGCACCCTCCAGTTCGAGGAGTGCACTCATCAGTGTCTCGGAGACATACTGCCCGCCGTATTTTCCGTATCTTCCCTTCGTTGTCAGGTTACTCTAACTCCGTGCTGCCGCAATGAAAGCGGCAATTTTCTTATGGTCTTTGATACCCGGTGCTCTCTCAATGCCGGTTGCAACATCTACGGCATACGGGTTTACCTGCCGGATCGCATCCGCCACATTTTTTGCATTGAGTCCCCCGGCAAGGATGACCGGCAATTTCGATCGTTTAACAACGTCGCGGGCATGCGTAAGATCGAAATTTTTTCCCCGGCCATGACTTTCATCCACCAGGATCGCATCGCCGTCCGTGGGAAGAGGATCGTTTCGCCCGATTACCCGGATCACTTTTACACCCGGTTTTTCCCGGAACACAAACGGGTGCGAGATCTGGATTGCATGGGGATGCAATGCGAGTATCTGTTCGAGATCCTGATGTGAAGTAGTATGGCTCACCGCTACCGTTGTGGTAAACGGGCCAACGGCATCAAAAATTTCCCGTGCCTGTTCCGGTGTTACTGACCGTTTTGATTCCGGTGAAAACATCACCACTCCTATTGCGTCCGCACCGCACGCTTCCGCATACCGGGCATCAGCCGGTCTCGTGATTCCGCAGCACTTTATGCGCATACGAACTCCTCGAGTTTCTTTTCCGGGCGTTTGTGCGCCATGATCGACGAACCGATCAGGAATGCATCGCAGTAGGGTTTCATCTCCCTGATATCATCGGCTGACCGCATACCACTTTCTGATACGATCGTCCTTCCTGCGGATCGAATACGTTCCGAGAGCAGCCGTGTTGTGGCACGGTTGATTGCGAGGGTCGTCAGGTCGCGGTTGTTGATCCCGATCAGTTCTGCACGAGTCGCAAGTGCGGTTTTTACCTCGTTTGCATCGTGAACCTCGACAAGTGGTTCAAGACCGTACTCCCGTGTGAGATCGACAAATGCCGGCAGGCGCTCCTTAAGCACCGCTGCAATCAGGAGTACCGCGTCAGCCCCGAGTGCCCGCGACTCTGCGATCTGCGATTCTCCGATGATGAAATCCTTCCTGAGAACCGGGATGCTGACTGCGGATTTCACCCGGGCAATATCCTGACCCCTGCCCCCGAAGAAATACGGCTCGGTCAGCACCGAGAGTGCCACACACCCGCTGCCCGCAAGTGCGCCTGCCATCATTGCCATGTCCACGTTGCGGCGGATGATACCCCGGCTGGGTGAAGTGCATTTGATCTCGGCGATCACCGCGTTCCCCCCGTTCCTGCTCCGTATTGCATTGATCAGGCTTGCGTGAACTTTTGTACCGTTCTCCGGAAATGTTGCCGGGAGCAGGGCGACCCGTTTCTCAGTGCGCTTAAGGATCTCATCGAGGATCATGCCACACCCCGTGTTGCATCCACCAGCGCATCGAGCCGGGCAGAAGCGCTGCCGGAATCTATGGAAGCGGCAGCAAGCCGGATCCCTTCATGAAGGTCCTGTGCCACTCCACCAACATAGGTTGCTGCTCCTGCGTTCATGAGCACGATATCCCGTGCGGTACCACGCTCACCCTGCAGGATATCCCTGATGATACGGGCATTCTGCTGTGCATCACCACCTGCGAGATCCGCCGGTTGGGCAGGTGCTATACCGAATGTGTCGCACCGGATCGTGTACATCCGGATCGCTCCGTTCCTGAGCTCAGCGATTACGGTCTCTCCCGTTGTGGTAATCTCATCAAGACCGGATCCGTGAACAACCATCGCCCGTGAGAGACCCAGAATCCTGAGCACATCTGCAAGAGTACCCGTAAGTTCCGGCCGGTAGACGCCCAGCACCTGTGCCTGCGCACCGGCAGGGTTTGCCAGCGGGCCGAGGATGTTAAAGACGGTTCTGCACCCGATCTCCTGGCGTGCTGCCATGGCATGCTTCATGGCCGGGTGATAGTCCGGGGCAAAGAAGAAGGCGATGCCGACCTCCTCGACGATACGCGCCTGCACTTCAGGGGCAGGTGTAAGACTGACACCCAGTGCTGCGAGGACATCTGCCGAACCGCACCTGCTGCTCACGCCCCGGTTGCCATGCTTGACCACCGGACATCCGGCCCCTGCTGCAACAAAGGCTGAAGCGGTGCTTATGTTGAACGTCTGCATCCCGTCTCCGCCGGTACCGCAGGTGTCAACGAGCATCCGCCCGGTCACCGGTCTAACCGTGATCGCATAGTCCCGCATCACACGGGCAAAGGCAGCGATCTCTTCTGCGGTTTCACCCTTCATGTGCAATGCAAGAAGGAATGCTCCGATCTGCGCCTGTGACGCTCCCCCACCCATTATCGTCCTCATCACAGCGGCAGCTTCTGACCCGGTAAGATCCTGCCGTCCTGCAAGTTTTGAAAGAGTCTCTTTAAACATCATCATGCCCCCCGGTCCCGGTAAGGAAATTCTGGATAATCCGGTCGCCTTCCTGCGACAGGACACTCTCCGGGTGGAACTGGACACCTTCGATCGGGTACCGGGTATGCCGGACCCCCATCACGTAATGGTCATCGAGACTGGTAGCAGAAACATGCAGATCCGCAGGCAGGGAGTCTTTTTTGGCAACCAGCGAGTGGTACCGTGTAGCGGTAAAAGGTGATGATATTCCGTTAAAAACCCCTTGCCCGTCGTGCCGGATTGCTGAGGTCTTGCCATGCATCAGGTGTCCTGCCCTGACAACTTCTCCCCCAAACGCCGTGCAGATAGCCTGGTGCCCGAGACAGACCCCCAGCGTTGGTATCGTCCTGCTCATCGTCTCCAGCACTTCCCGGCAGACACCGGAATCATCTGGTGTTCCCGGTCCGGGCGAGAGGATGATCCGGTCGCATCCTGTCTTTTTTAGCTGGTCAAGCGGCGTGTCGCAGGTCATAACAACCGGGTTTCCCCCGAGTTTGCCGACCTGCTGGTACAGGTTGAAGGTGAAACTGTCGTAGCAGTCAACGATCAGGACTTTCATGACGACACCCCGGCCCGTTCGATCGCCCGCAGCATCGCCGATGCCTTGCTCCCGGTCTCCTTCCATTCATTCTCCGGTACCGAATCGGCGACAATCCCCGCTCCCACCTGAACGTATGCCCGCCCGTTGCGGACAATTACGGTACGGATCGCAATCGCAAACTCGAGATTCCGGTCAAATCCGATATACCCGACAGCCCCGGCATAGAGCCCGCGATTCTGCGGCTCTTCCTCGCTGATGATCTGCATTGCCCGTATTTTGGGTGCGCCCGAAACGGTGCCGGCCGGAAAACAGGATTTGAAGGCATCATAACAATCCAGATTGTCTTTAAGCATGCCATTGACCGTGGAGACAATGTGCTGGACATGGGAGAACTTTTCAATACCCATGAATTCCCCGACTTCAACAGACCCAAACCGGCATACCCGTCCGAGATCGTTTCTCGCGAGATCGACGAGCATCGTATGCTCGGCCCGCTCTTTGGGATCTTCCAGAAGCTCCTGGGCGAGTTGTGCGTCTTCAGAAGAATTACGTCCCCGGGGGCGGGTGCCGGCAATTGGCACGGTAGTTACCCGCCGCCTTTCCACCCGGACCAGCATCTCCGGGCTCGCCCCGATCACCTGCTCGTCCCCGAAATCGAGGTAATACATGTACGGGCTCGGGTTGATCTCCCGGAGTGCAGCATAGATTGCAAACGGATCGTTTTTTACCGCACACTCCATCCTGCGCGAGATCACTGCCTGAAAGATGTCTCCCGCGACAATGTGCTCCTTGACTCGTCCTACGGATAGCTCAAAGGCTTCCTGTGATACTGACGGGATATACTCCGGTTTTTTACCGCTCACCTGCTTTGGCGTCTCCCTCGCCTTCTTATTCGAAGCAAGGCATGCAATATGATCACACAGCGAACGGATCTTCAAAACGCTCCGTTCATATTCTTCTTCCAGATCGGATTCGTAGGTAAGGAACGGGCTGGAGAAGATGAAGAGTTTTTGTTCAGCGTGATCGAAGACTATGCAATCCTTGGTGAGCATGAAACTGGCGTCATGATCATCGCGGGTACGATTCCCGATCGAGGGTGGGATGCCGTTGTGCCCCTTGCGAACTTTCTCAAAGAGGGAGTACACGCAGTCGTACGCAAAGTAGCCCACCATGCCACCGAAGAAGCGGGGCGCCTTTACGTTCACATAGCAGAAACGTGTGAGGATAGACTTGATCTTGTCAACCGGTGTCTCACCCTCCGGATCTTTTGCAATCGCAGTAAACCGCTCATTACCCCGCACGTCCACGGTCTTTCCTATCGTGACCACGAACTCGGGATCGATCCCGATGTAGGAGTAGCGGGCGATCTTTTCGCTGCCTTCCATTGATTCAAGCAGGAAACCACAGCCGTTCCGGGTACTTGTGTATACATCCAGCGGCGAGATGTCCGGCAAAGTCAGCCGGGCACAGAGCGGGATGATCAGCGGTTTTGGCTGATCCTGTACTGCGGTCAGGTATTCATTCAGTTTAAGATTCAGGTTCAGTTCATCCGTTTTTATAGCCTTTTCCAGTCCACTGGCATCACCATACTACCAGCTGCCCAATCACCGGCATCTGAGTGGATCATGGTCTATTTTGTATATATTTATACATTGTTGTAATCTTTTGTATATTGATGTATTTTATTCAACATTTTAATTAGAGGCAGCAAAGAGTGTATGGTGACGGGTCATATCGTACGGGGAAGGATAAAAACGGTTCGGAATTTCCAGCAGATAGCGGATATTCCCAAGGGAACAGAGATGTGTGAACGGGTATGGGATTTTTAGGATCCCCGTCCGGAAGAGACATTCGGGGAGTGATCAAATCTCCTCATTTTGGGCTTTTTTGGCAAAATGAGAGGACCAGAATCTTAGCAGGTCGCAAAAAACGCAAATAATGGATCACTTTTTTTTTGAGATCGAATAATCATGGTTTTACGGTGAAAATAGCTTGATTGCACGCCTCAAAAATTTCCCTATCAGACCATTTTGGAGTGCGGATGTCATCCTGGATGATCTGGAGTAAAGGGAAAGAGGGAAAAGGGCTGTTTTGATGATGCCGGTTTTCAGTATACTGATTGGGAATGATGAATAGGGGAAATGAGCTGGTATACAATAAAATACGCCAAATTTAGGCTCCGTTTCCCTCCTCGGAGATACCTGGAATAAGAGAGTATGGACCTTGAGTGAAATAAGCCCAGATTGGGCTCCGTTTCCTTTCCTGATACCCCGGTTAATACCGGAAAAGCCCGTAAAACCGTCCGTTTCGGTTCGTGTGGAAAATACGCTCAATTATCAACCCGTTTGCCAAAATACGGCAGGAATACACCTCGTTAAATGCACACCAAAGGCCATAGAATCGAGGTCATTTTCGCCACATAGTTTATCCTGTTTGATGAGACTTTTGCCAAGGGAAGCCCGCTATTGACGTCGTTTTTTCCGGGGTGTCTGAAAAAAGAGTTATGTGATTATGCCGGACCGGCACTATCGTACAACTGGCAGATATATCGTGTTGTGAACAGTGTCCAGGGTGCAATAATACACAGAGAGACAAGGAAACCGAGGATCGGGATCATCTGGATGATACTAACGATGATACTATAAATCACAGCTACCACGATGTATACAACGAGTGCAATAATATATGGAACCCACCCGATTTTTCCGATTGTTGCAAGAATTGCCGCGAAGTTGAAAGCCTCTCCTATACTACCGGTTCGTGCAAAGCGGACAGCTCCAATAAGTGCAAATATCGAAGTGATCAGCGCAATGACAGCAAAAAGCAGCAGACCAATCAACATACCCCCGATTGCGGCCATTGCTGCCGTGGGGTTGTTGCTCATTGCGGCGAGAGCTGATGCACCAACAAAAACGAATAGTACAATCATCGCGGGTATCATGTAGATTATCATGACAATAAGATATTTTATACCGTCCATGAAAAGTGTGCCCCAGTCATCAACTTCAGGAGCGGGTTTTTCACCACGCAGAACCTTCATAGCGTATCCCATCAGGGGGAGCCCGAGAAGGATAGTTGCGATGATCAGCATTACCCATTTGTTCCACTTACCCACGACAGCTTCCTTTGCATATTCAAAGGATTCACCAACCATGTTTCCGTAATCCATCTCTTTCACCACAATCTGACAATCATGATTCAATAATCATCCATGACGCAATGCCACAAACGATTTAAATAGCTATGATCGCTGGGCAGAATATAAATTTATCCCAGAAATTGACCTAAAATTGAAAAAAAAGGGCAAAAATCAGTGCCTGAAGTAGCGTATGCCCGTAAAAACCATTGCCATGTGCAGCCGGTTGGCAGCATCGATCACGTCTTTGTCGCGGATAGATCCGCCGGGCTGCACAAGGGCGGTCGCTCCTGCATCGGCAGCAACTTCGAGCGTGTCCGGGAATGGCAGGAACGCATCTGAAGCCACAACCGAACCTTTGAGGGAGGCACAGGCTTTCTCAACTGCAATCCTTGCCGAGTCCACCCGGCTCATCTGGCCGGCACCGATGCCGAGGGTACGTCTCTGGTCGGCAAAGATGATCGTGTTGCTCTTCGTGTGCTTGCAGACCTTCCAGGCCAGCTGGATTGCCCGCAACTCATCGGGTGTTGGATCACGGTCAGTGATCACTTCCCAGTGCTCCTGGTAAGAAGGTGTCCGCTGCACGAGCACACCTCCATCGATTGTCCGGATCTCATCCCCCCCGGATTTTTGCGGGAGAACCAGTGCCCGCATGTTCTCCTTTTTTGCCATGACCGCACGGGCATCGTGAGAAAATGAGGGAGCGACAAGGACTTCAACAAACGTCTTTTGTATCTCTTCTGCCACATTTTTATCAATCTCCCGGTTCATGCAGACAACCGATCCATAGGCAGAAACTGGATCAACTTCCCGGGCGGTGATGTATGTCTCGAGCAGGTCTGTACCGATCGCCACCCCGCAGGGATTATTGTGTTTGACGATAACGGCAGCGGTTTCATCAAACTCGCGGAGAAGCGCGACACCGGCGTTCACATCAAGATAATTATTATACGACATCTGCTTTCCCTGGACCGGCTCTGTTCCCGCAATACCGGTAGTACCATAGACTGCCGCCTGCTGGTGCGGGTTCTCCCCGTACCTCAGTGTCCTGCCATGGTTGAACTGCATCGTGAAGGTTGACGGAAACGGGGCATCGAGCAAATAGAGGTAATTGCTGATCGCTGCATCATAGGCAGCAGTCCGGGCAAATGCTTTTTTAGCAAGTTCAAGCCTGAGTTCAGAAGAGATCTCACCGTTACGAATCGCGCTTGTCACTACCGGGTAATCCGCAGGATCAACAACGACTGCCACCCGGTTGTAATTTTTTGCCCCTGCCCGGATCATCGCCGGGCCGCCGACATCGATGAACTCGATCAAGGCGTCAAGGCCCATCTGCTGCCCGGACATCTTCTCGAACGGGTACAGGTTTACGACAAGCAGGTCAATCCGGTTGATCCCGTGCTTTGCCATGACCGCATCATCAACCTGCCGTCTCCCCAGCAAACCCCCGTGAACTTTCGGGTGCAGGGTCTTTACCCGCCCGTCCATCATCTCGGGAAAGCCGGTATAACTTGAAACCTCGGTAAACGATATCCCGGCTTTTGCCAGTTCCTTTCCGGTTCCGCCCGAACTCAGGATGCTGAACTTTTGTTGTATAAGCTCCCGTGCGAGTTCGACGATACCGGTCTTGTCCCAGACAGAGAGCAGTGCCCACTTCATGGTCTAGTGTATGCAGGAGAGGAAAGAAAAATGTATGCAGGTTAATGTACGCATGTCATTACCTGCCGGGAAAACCAGCCTGCCCGGTCCGGGAATTAAAACCAGTACTTTCCATTACCTGGTGTTATGGTTACTGTAGTGGTTTACCCGGGCCGGGAAATCGCTCTAAATAAATCTTAAAAAAAGTCCGGATGTCAAATTAAACAAGTAATTGAGCCCTATTATCAAAAACAGGTGATATTCAGCGGTTCCCTTGTTGGAAAGATGTAAAACTATATATAGAACTACAATACAATAGATATTGGAACATCGAAAGGGATGTACTATGCACGACGCAGAACAGAGTACAGAACAAAACGGGGCACAGGATTCCGGTTCGGCAGAAAATCCCCTGCCGGAGTCTCAGCTGCTTATGGCTGAGCTCGAAGCGCAAAAGCAGGCTTTTGCCGAATTAAATGATCAGCTCCTCAGGCTTGCTGCAGACTATGAAAATTTTAAAAAACGTACAGCCCGTGAAAGGGAGACCCTCATCTCACTTGCGAATGAACGATTCGCCATCGACATTCTCGAAGTGGTGGACAACTTTGAACGGGCATTAAAAACGGATGACTCCCACCTGCGTGAGGGTATCGTTCAGATCTGTCAGCTCCTCAACGCCCAGTTGCTGCGCAATGGTATAACTCCCCTGGATGCACAAAAAAAACCATTCAATCCCGCTGAACATGAAGCCATCGCTCATGTCACGTCAGATGAACCGGCGGGTACCGTGATCGACGAAGTCTCACGCGGGTACCATATGCATGATAAAGTGATAAGATACGCAAAAGTTGCCGTATCCAAAGGAAATGAAAAAGATCAGGAGGTATAAACAAAATGGCTAAAGAGAAGGTTTTAGGAATCGATTTGGGAACAACCTTTTCCTGCATGTCGATAATGGAGGCGGGAAAGCCGATCGTGATCCCGAATGCCGAAGGCGGGCGGACAACCGCATCGATCGTTGCCTTCACAAAAGAAGGAGAACGTCTTGTCGGCAGCCTGGCAAAACGCCAGGCGGTTACCAATCCCCAGCGGACTATCCAGTCCATCAAGCGTAAGATGGGATCAACTGAAAAAATCAAGATTGATGATAAGAACTATTCACCCCAGGAAATCTCGGCTATGATCCTGCAGAAGATGAAAGTCGATGCAGAAGCATACTTAGGTGAGAAGATCTCAAAAGCGGTTATCACTGTTCCGGCATACTTCAACGATGCCCAGCGGCAGGCAACCAAGGATGCCGGGAAGATCGCCGGTCTGGATGTCATGCGCATCATCAACGAACCAACCGCCAGCGCACTGGCGTATGGCATTGACAAAGAGGCGGATGCCACCGTGCTCGTCTATGACCTTGGTGGCGGAACATTTGATGTTTCAATCCTGACCCTTGGCGACGGGGTCTTTGAAGTAAAATCCACTGCCGGAAATAACCTTCTTGGCGGGGATGACTTTGACAAACGCGTCCAGGACTACCTTATTGAGGAGTTTAAGAAAAAAGAGGGAGTGGACCTGCGCAATGATCCGTATGCCATGCAGAGACTGCGGGATGCATCAGAGAATGCAAAGATCGAGCTCTCGCAGCGCCAGTCCACCAACATCAACCTGCCTTACATCACTACGGATACGAGCGGCCCCAAATTCCTCAACTTCGATCTTACCCGTTCAAAACTTGAACAGCTCATTGGTGATCTCGTCGAATCGACCGTTGGACCGGTAAAGCAGGCACTGAGCGATGCAAAACTTGAGCCAAAGGACATCGATCACGTCCTGCTCGTAGGAGGTTCCATCCGTGTACCGCTTGTCCAGGAAACCGTAAAAAAGATTCTGGGAAAAGAGCCTGACAAGGGCATCAACCCCGATGAGTGCGTTGCTCTCGGTGCAGGAATCCAGGGTGCCGTGCTGACCGGCGAGACAAAAGATATTGTCCTGCTCGATGTCACCCCGCTTACACTGGGTATCGAGACCCTTGGCGGTATCGCAACCAAGCTCATCGAACGCAATACCACCATCCCCACGCGCAAAAGCCAGATATTCTCGACTGCTGCCGACGGGCAGACCAGTGTCGAGATCCACGTGATGCAGGGCGAGCGGGCGCTTGCAAAAGATAACTTCACGCTTGGAAAGTTCCAGCTGACCGGCATCCCGCCGGCACCCCGCGGCATTCCCCAGATTGAAGTCACGTTTGATATTGACTCAAACGGCATCATTCATGTATCGGCAAAGGATATGGGGTCAGGCAACCAGCAGGCAATCTCGATCAAGGGAGATAAGAAACTCTCTGATGAAGACATCAAAAAGATGATGAATGCAGCCAAACAGTTCGAGGCCGAAGATAAGATAAAGCGCGAAGAGATTGAGCTGCACAACCAGGCAGATACTGCAATATTCACTGCTGAAAAGATGGTAAAAGAGAGCGGGGAGAAGCTTGAAACAGCTGACAAGCTAAAAGTTGAGGAAGGTATTGCAGCAGCAAAGAAAGCGCTGTCCGATGACAACCTTGATGAGATAAAGAAGACCATGGAAGCGCTGACTGAAAGTGTCTATTCAGCAACCACCAAACTCTACCAGAAGATGCAGGCAGAGCAGGCATCACAACAGCAGCCGGGAGCCGGTGCCGCACCGGAGCCTGACAAAAATACCGACGACAATGTTGTCAATGCAGATTATAATGTAAAAGAAGAGTGAGCGTAAAAAAATGAGTGCGGATGACTACTACGATACCTTAGGAATACCCCGTAGTGCGGATGATAAGGAGATCAAGAAGGCATACCGCAATCTCGCCCGGAAATACCATCCCGATGTCTGCAAAGACAAGGGTGCAGAAGAGAAGTTCAAGGGGATCAACGAGGCCTATAGTGTTCTCTCTGATGAGCAGAAGAAAGCACAATACGACAACATGGGCCATGAAACATTTACCAATGCGTCCAAAGGCTCGTACACCGGAGGAGGTGGGTATGGAGGCGGAGGCTTCAATACCGACTTTTCCGGGTTCGGCGATATCTTTGATTTCTTTGGCGGGGGACAGCGACGATCCGGTCCACAGCCCGGCGCAGATCTCCTCATGCGCATCCAGATCCGGCTTGAAGATGCTGTCTCCGGTGTAGACCGCGACATCGAAGTGATGCACACGGAACCGTGCCCGGCGTGCAATGGCTCCGGGAGCGAGACAAAACGGCTGAATACCTGTCCCCGCTGCGGGGGAAGCGGGCAGATGCGGCAGTCTGCCCATTCATCCTTTGGCCAGTTCGTGCGCATGATGAGCTGTGACCAGTGCGGAGGAAAAGGAAAAATTCCTGAAAAAACCTGCAAGCTATGCAGGGGTTCAGGTCATACCCGGGTAAAACGGAAAGTATCCGTGCATATCCCGGCAGGAATCGACAACGGTATGCGGCTCCGCATGGAAGGGTATGGTGAGGCAGGTGATTACGGAGCACCCAACGGTGACCTGTTTATCGAGGTGTATATCCAGTCACATGAACGGTTTACCCGGGTTGGTGACAATCTGGAGATAACCATCGAGATCAGTCCTGCACAGGCAGCTCTTGGTACATCCATCGATATCGAAACGATCGATAAACGTCACCTTGACCTGCGGGTGCCACCCGGTGTACAGTATAACACTGCATTGAAGATCGGCGGTGAAGGGGTAAAGCGCCGTGGAAATCCCGGAGACCTGCTGGTCAGGGTAAAAATCGTCACCCCGAGGTCCCTTAGCAATGAACAAAAGGAACTCTATGCAAAACTTGCCGAACTTGAAGGCAAAAGCAGCGGTGCAGGGGGATTCTTCTCCGGGATCATGGGAAAAAAGAAAGGTAAAAAATAACCGGAATTTTACCTCCATATTTTTTTCATTCAGGGAAGTTGTTCACTTTGCGGTGCACTTTTTTTAACCACCCGGGATCAATGAGATAAAGATGAGACTGCTCTTTGAGTTGTCCGGGGAAAACCCGACACTTCCCTTTGCCGAACTTGAATGCGTTGGTAAAGTACTTGACAGCCGTCTCCAGGTCGCAGTTGCTGAGGTGCCCGACCCGGTTGATGCCCATCGGCTTGCCATGACGCAGGTCGTTTTGGAGTATCTCGGTGAATGTGCACCCACGCTTCCCGCATTCGAAAAACTGCTCAGGGATCTTGCGATAGAAACCGGGCAGACATTTGCAGGGCGGGCAAAAAAAGTTCATGGCGGGTGTCATGCAAGAAATCCCTGTTCGCAGAGGGAGTTTGAGCGGTTGATTGGCACGATGATATCGGGGCCTGTATCGCTTGACACCCCGGAAACAGAATACCGTGCCATACTCTCGGAGGACCGGTGTTATTTTGGCAAAGTGCTCTTTTGTCCCAATCGCGGTGCTTATGATCTCCGCAATCCCGGAAAACGGGATTTTTTCCACCCGGGCGTAATGATGCCAAGAATGGCACGGACGCTCATCAACCTGACCTGTGCAAAAAACGGGGACCTGCTTCTTGATCCGTTCTGCGGAACGGGCGGAATCCTGATCGAAGCAGAGATGCTTGGCATGCGCACGCTGGGGAGTGATTTTGACCCGATGATGATCTGTGGCAGCCGGCAGAACGTGACCAGCTCTGATCTCATGCTGGCCGATGCAACAGACCTGCCGTTTGGCAACCAGTCCCTTGATGCAGTAGTGACGGATTTTCCCTACGGGCAGTCTGTCTGCATTAAAAAAGCTGACACCATGGCCAATCTTTATGCTGATGCACTGGATGAGATCCGTCGTGTGCTGAAAACCGGACACCGGGCAGTCGTAGTCACGCACCGGGATATTTCTGGCATTGCATCACACCACATGACGGTCCTGCAGCACCATGAACAGCGGGTACACAAAAGCCTCACCCGTCGTATTCTTGTCCTTGTTCACTGATCAGGCGTCGAGCTTTCTTAAAGAATTCTTTATGAGGTTCCCGTACCAGATATATCCGTATACCATGAAAATGCGGATCGTTACAAAAGTGGCAATTCTGGCCCTCATCTTACTCTCCTTAACCTGCATACCTGTTTCCGCCTATTCCGGCGATGCGACCGGGTGGTACGAACAGGGAACTGCGTTTATTAAAAATAAAAGTTATATCGATGCTGTCACGGCGTATGACCATGCAATTGTACTTGAGCCGTCCTATAGTGAGGCATGGAACGGGAAAGCGGATGCACTCAACCGGGCAGGACAGTTCACCGAAGCCCTCGCTGCATCAGACAGGGTCATTGCGCTCAAACCCGATTATGTCCCGGGATGGATTAACCGCGGCTATATCCTCTACAATCTCGGCAGGTATGATGAGGAACTGGGCGCCTACGAGACTGCCATCGGTCTTGATCCTTCCAGTCCCGGTGCATGGTTCAATAAAGGATACTCGCTTGCCGGCATGAAAAGATATGATGAAGCTATCACAGCCTTTGATAAAGTGCAGGCGCTTGATCCCACGTACCCGAATCTTGCGGCTAACCGCCGCATCGCCGAACAGACCCGTGACGCAGCCACGCCGTTTTATATGAGATACGCAGCTCCACTTGGTGTTATAGCCCTTTTAATCCTCGGTGCAATCGCGTGGTATAGTGCGGTGCGAAAAAAATATTAGGGTACCGGATTAGGGGTCCTGTCTCGTGATAATTCATTTTTTCAGAGTATAACTGCAGTCGTATCTGGAGGAGTTTTCAAGGCCTTCAGGCAAAATGATCTGATCTTCCCCAAATATGATAAACGCCGCTGCCCCAAAACAGGGCGCCCCCGCAGCGGTTTAAATGACAAAAAAATGCAAAAAACACCTTGCCCCGCCGCGCCTCGGAGAGGCCCTGAGGCGGGGGACTATCATAACTAATCGATTTTCATGGTTCGGGCGTGAACTCCAGTTCAAGTACGTTTCAACAGAGCCGAATCAAGGGAAAACTGCTTTAATCTCTCAAAAATACTATTGAACGTCGCCGCTCCCGCGGCGATTCGAGCCCACAGTCAATTTGAGTGCGATTCTTAAAAACCGCCTTGCCCGGCAAGGCCCCGCCGGGGCGGCCGGGCGACCCAATCATGGGTGGGACACATCGAATACGAAATTCGGTTGCATATTTACCCCCATATGATGATATTGAACCTTTTTTAGGAGCAAAAGTTCGTCTTGAAAAAAAGATTTCAGATGTAACCGCATATTACCAAAAAAAATTATTTTGCCTTCTTATAACAAATCCTGGCTTCTTCGTGTTTCCCGATCGTCTCAAGAATACCTGCAATATCATTCCACACTTCTTTACGGCCGGGATCGATCTCCAGTGCACGTTTAAATGTAGTCAGGGCTTCCTGGTATTTTCCCAGTTCCTTTAATGCCTGCCCCTTATAGATCCATGCGTCCACAAAGTCCGGCTGGATCGTTATCATCTGGCTGAACGCATCAATTGCCTCCTGGAATCGTCCGAGGGCGATGAGTGCACTGCCTTTGGTGAAATACGCAATAGAAAATGCAGGGTCAACACCTATTGCCCGTTCATAGGATTCGATTGCAGCCGCACTCTGGTGCTGGGCAGCAAGTGCCATCCCATGACGTGTCCAGCCAACCGCATTCTCCGGGTCAAGGTCAAGGCTGTTCTCATAGGCAACCAGTGCTTCCTTGTGCTTCCCGAGATCGTACAGCACATTACCTTTACCCATCCATGCCTCGGCCAGATTGCAGTCCTGCTCCAGTGCTTTATCAAAAGTATCTATTGCATCCCGGGACATGCCGAGTTCAGCAAGGGAAATCCCTTTATGGGAAAGTGCATCTGCGCTGTGATTGATTTCAAGTGCCCTGTCATACGACTGTATTGCCTCCCGGTGCTGCTCCAGTGCAGCTGATGCCCTGCCCCGGTACAAATGAACTTCAGCAGTTCCCCGGGTGTTCTCAAGGGCATGCTCAAAGGCCGTGATTGATGCATC
>Ga0315278_10001673_pt1 | contig 19617 bp, 16 predicted proteins | sample YL17G06_0_MG_FD_203880 | JGI IMG/M metagenome (GOLD analysis project Ga0315278, IMG submission 203880) | Sediment microbial communities from Yellowstone Lake, YNP, Wyoming, USA - YL17G06_0 | ecosystem: Environmental > Aquatic > Freshwater > Lake > Sediment | place: USA: Wyoming | collected... | reverse complement strand
TAAAACCCTTATCGGCTGAGTCGAGGCAAATCTTTAGGGCTTGCGAATAATTTTATATTTAGTCCTATATACGGATAGTTAGCATGAAGGCGGCAGCTATGTTGCTTTGCCGACAACATGTTTGGGAAAGGCCACCTTGCACGACTCTGTGCGGCGCATCACCTATGGGTCGATGATGAAATCAGCATGTGTCTGCCGTTTAGGACGCGGACCAATGGCTTTAAGTGCTCGATTCAACTCATCAAGGTGGGAAGCGCGCAATTCTAAAACATGCTCGTTCGGCTGATAGGTCGAGCCGACCGGATAATCAACACCTGCTTGCCGCGACATCTCGATATGCCCACCTAAGATGTAGTCTAAGGGCCTAACGGCGATAAACGCCTGCAAGCGGTCGACACTGGTACGGTAGGCGCCCCAGTCGTCGATGTACAGACGACCTGGGTATAGGCTGTCGCCAGAGATCAGCAGTGCATGGTTGCGATCATAAACAGCGATATGATCGACGTAATGCCCAGGGATAGGCAGGACGTCGAGCAGGCGATCACCGAGATCAAAGACGACCCCGGGGCCCGTCATGCTGCTAAAGCCCCAGAAAGCCAACACGCTGCGCACGCCTGGGCCGACCACGTGGGTCCTTGCGCGCTTGTGGAACAAAGGATCGCCGGCCACATGATCGCCGTGTCCGTGACTATGCGCGACGAGCAGAGGCAGATCCATGATGTGGTGAGCGGCAGCATAGTCGCCTATGATCCGGTCTACGGCCTGGCGCAGGGGGCTGAGCTGCGCTTCGGCTTCTGCGGTATCGGTGGGGATCTCGATAGAACCGGTGTCGAGCAGCAAGGCTCGCTGCCTTCCGAGCAGTAAATAGAGGAACGGAGCCTCGTACTCAAGGCACTTATCTTGCCGCAAGATATAAGTATCTTCGTTTAGTTTAAACGCTTGATAGGCGCTTTCCTGCCCACGCGAGCAATCGGCTCGACCGTGGATCCAACTCACGGCGAGTGGCGGCGCGTCAGCTAGGGCATGGCCTGAAGCAAGGGTCAGTAGCGCGGCAAGGTAAACAGCTGCTGGTCGCTTTATCGGCATCGCCGCAATCCTCCTGTGGCAGGTCAATCGCTGTCTAGGTTGCGCTCACCTGCAGGTAACGAGGCGCAGGACTGCTGCTGCGCCCAGAACTCGATTTGCCTAAGTTCTGCTGGCGGCAACATCAACCCCGGCGGCATGTGCTGCGGATCCAGCGGCGCGCTATGGACAAGGGCATCGATGCGGCAGGCGAATCGTTTGGCGGTGGCTTCGAGCTGTAGGTCTGGCCCGCGCTTAAAGCCGTGACAATAGCCACAGCGCGTCGCCAGCAGTGAGTCGATACTGTCGGCCGAAAAGGACGCCGGACTTGACCATGCTTGTACTTCGGCCGGCGCCACCGCAGCACTGTCCACGGTTTTTGCTTGCCACCGACCCGCAGCATAATCGTTGAACAGCCGCGCTAGGCTGGTCGCCTCATGCAGGGAGCGCCGACTAACACCGAAGGTAAGCCCTGGACCGTAACCAAATTGGCGCAGGTTATTAACGTTGCGCTGCTCGATCGCGGCACGAAAAGGTTCCCATATCGGCACCGAGGCATGGGATACCTGGGCCAGTTGCGTCAATGCCGACACGTCCAGGCCATTTGCTTCGCGCACGCTACGTTCGACAAAATCGCGTGCATGGCAGCTAGCGCAGGATCCGCCAAGCTTGCCGCCAAGATTAAAACTGGTCTTCTCTGGGTTGGCGAGGTTGATCAATTCCCCCAGCGCGGCCCGTCCAGCTGGACTGCTCAGCTCCTCTAGGCTGCGTTCGCCGGGGTAAAAGTAGTTCAGCGTGTTCAGGCGCGGGTCGAGCGGCGAAAACGGCAGTCCATCTTGGAGGGCTGCGGCACTAAAACTTTCCACTTTAAACGGCTCCAATCTTCGCAGGACTCTTTCGCCTGCGGTTGGTTGCAGCACGCGCAAACCAAAACTCCAATTGCCGCCGCTATTGTCGCTGAGCGCCCAGGCGACCTTAAATAGGCGACTGGATTTGCCATAAGTGGTCAGCAATTGACGCCAGGCTTTACCCACCGGACCCAAGGCGGCTTCTCCGCCATCACCCAGCGGATAGCCGCCGCAGTCCATTTCCTCGGTCAGGCCTGGATGTGGCTGCAGGAGGTCTGCGGGAGGTGGCAGCTTGCCGGCAGCAGCCAAAGCCTGCCGCGTCACTTGTTTAAAGTCGCGTAGGCTGGCCACAGCGGCCGCCAGGTCTGGGACGTGAAAAAACAGGTGCAGCGCCATGTCCATGGCGTGATAACCACGGTTCCCAGCCACTGCAAATGGTTGCACGACCAGGCGCAACTCGCCGTCGCCGCAGACGGCAGCAGGAAACTCGCGCGCCCCAGTCGGCGTCAAAGCCAACGGATCATCCAAAAGCATCTTCGCCTGAAACGGACAAGGATCAAAGCGAGCGCTAACCACGCGCCACGCCCGGTAGTTGCAAACCCCTCTTGGCAACGACTGGTGCGTCGCGACGTTCGTACCCGCTGCACGCAGCGCCGCGACATCCTGGACAAGCTGATCAGCAGCGACGGGATCCGGACAGTCGCCCGTGGTGTCGACGTCGGGCAACGCCTGCATCTCCTGGTACAGGTCTCTCAGTGCAGGCTTTTTCCCGCTCCACAGCGAGTCATTGTCTGGCAAGGGCAGCACCGCAAGGAGCACATCCTTGGCCCAGGCTTGCCACTGTTCTCGACGCATCAGCGGATCGCTGCCACCCAGGTCCAGAGTCGGCGCATGACAAAAGCCCGTACCGCTGTGACCGAATGGCGATTCGCTCGGTCGCGACTGCGCTGATGCCTGTAGCGGCACCAGCAGCGACAGGTCGCTTAGACCAAAAGCCTCTGCCGACGGATCTTGTGACGCCGCAGCAGCTGCAGGATGATCGCCTAGGTAGAAGCGGTCGCGAATCCAGACGAATGCAGCAAAAGCTATAGCCAGTAGCAGCAGGATCCAGCGCATCACAGGCTGTCTTTGACTCCACTTCATCGTCGTGCTTAGCCCTCGCCGTACAGATCTAAGTGCCCGAAGTAGGCCCGTCACCAAGCGCTGGCTTCGGCAACGTCGTCAGCACGCGCACGCCAACGCGCAGCTGCCCACTGAGCGAAAAGCAGCTGGTGCCCGACGGCACGCTGCAGTTGATCTCGGTATGATCGGCTTGTGAAAACGCGCAATTCTTCGGCAATGCAGTCAAAAGACCCAGTCGCATCAGCGGCATGGTCGTGTGCTCGACGTTATCCGGCGGCATTTGGTCGATACTAAAATCAAGCTTGCCGTGGTATTTCTCGCCGACGACATAGCGAACCTTGTCACAGATCTCCGGATCGGAATTGCGCTCTGGGACGCAACCACCACCGTGTGGCGAGATCTCGGAGCAATTATGGCCCACTCCCTTGCCCGCCTTGAGGCGCTTGATCGCGACACTCGAGCAATCGTCCCGCAGCATCTGCGCCGCGCTCACAGAATTGATGTCAGTCTGACCGCGACTGTTGAGATAGAATTCGCGGTGGTCGTCAAAGCTGGTGGTAAACTGACAGATATCTTCTGCAGCGCCTTTACGCACAAGACGCCACTCGCAATACTCCTCCTGCTGATCGACGTAGACCTCGGAGGAGCTACCAAAGCGCTTGGGTTCACAGGCCCAGTCGATCACATAAGTCCGAGAGCCATCCGGTGCCGCGGACCCTTGCCAATCCGAGGATAATTTTGAATCTGGACCTCGCCCATCCGCACAACCGGTCAAAGCGGTGACCATCGTCGCCAAGGCAAAGGCGCACGGCCCAAGACGCAAGGTCATTGCGAGCTCCATGATGTCTGATTGGACGGAATGAGTACGAATAGGAAATCTGAGCGGCAGGACCTACCAGCAAGAAAGCAGTGGGCACCCTTCAATGGTAGGCTAATTACCGCCTCGGGTCCAGATCAGCGATTGCGCAACAATGTAACAAAAATGCGCAAACAGCTCACCCATCACGGCTAACACGAATCAATTGCTCATGTTAGCGTGGTCGCTTGTTTGACTCTGACGCCGATAAGCCGGGTTGCCACAGTCCTGGAACTCCTTGCTCAGACAACCGTGGCAGGTGCCACGTCACGAGGTCGTAACAATGTTCAAGAGCGTCTTGATCGCCAATCGCGGTGCTATTGCCTGCCGCATCATTCGCAGCGTCCAGCAGCTCGGCGCCAAGGCTGTCGCGGTTTATGCAGAGGCCGATGCCACGTCCCTGCATGTCGCACTCGCTGACACAGCTCTAGCACTGGGCGACGGCTCTGCCGCACAAACATACCTGTGTTTTGAGAAGATCTTCGCCGCGGCGCAGGCTGCTGGCGCCGAGGCGATCCATCCAGGCTACGGCTTTCTCAGCGAGAACGCGGCCTTTGCCCAAGCTTGCCAAGAGCGCGGCCTGATCTTCATCGGTCCCACGCCAGAACACATTCACGCCTTTGGCCTCAAGCACACGGCACGCGCCCTAGCCGTTGCCGAGGGATTACCCATCCTGCAAGGCACTAGTCTGCTTCAGGACCTAAATGCCGCGCGCAGCGAAGCCGCACGCATCGGCTATCCAGTCATGTTGAAGAGCACGGCAGGTGGCGGTGGTATCGGCATGCGCAGCTGCGACAGCGAGGACGCGTTGACTTTAGCCTACGCGTCCGTATGCCGCACCGCAGAGAACTCGTTTGGCTCAGGCGATGTGTATCTTGAGACCTTTCTTCGCCAGGCGCGGCATGTCGAAGTGCAGATCTTCGGCGACGGTCGCGGCAACGTCGTCGCCTTGGGCGAGCGCGACTGCTCGGTCCAGCGGCGCAACCAAAAGGTCATCGAAGAAACCCCAGCACCAGGACTCAGCGCGGCGTTGCGCACAGCTTTAATCGATGCCGCAGTCAAACTCGGCCAACGCGTCGGCTATACCTCGGCTGGAACGGTCGAGTTTTTAGTCGATCTAGCGAAGCAGGAATTTTATTTTCTCGAGGTCAACACGCGCCTTCAAGTCGAGCACGGCATCACCGAAGAGGTGTCCGGCATCGACCTCGTCGCATGGATGGTCCAACAGGCGGCGGGAGACCTCGACCTTAGTGGCTTCGTCTACCGACCAAACGGTGTGTCGATTCAAGCCCGCGTCTACGCTGAGGACCCAAATAATGCGTTTCGTCCGAGTGCCGGCTTACTCACTGAGGCGACCTTTGCGACGGCCGCCCGGGTCGATACATGGATCGAACGCGGCACCGAGGTCTCAGCCAATTACGACCCCCTGCTAGCCAAGATCATCGTCACCGGTGTGACCCGCGACGAAGCCGTGGCAAATCTGCACGCTGCCTTGGCCGCTAGTCGCATTGCCGGCATCGCCTCAAACCTGGCGTATTTGCGCCAAATCACTGCGTCGAGCGATTTTGCTAACGCACTAATACATACAGCCTGGCTTACTGACTTTCCCTACCAGGCCGCCAGCATCGACGTCATCGAGCCGGGAACCCAAAGCAGCATCCAGGATTATCCTGGACGCCACGGCTATTGGGCCGTCGGCATCCCGCCATCGGGGCCCATGGATGACTATGCCTTTCGCCTGGGCAACGAATTGGTCGGCAACGCGGCAACAGCTGCGGGCTTAGAGATCACGCTGCGCGGTCCGACGCTTAGATTCAACCGCGACAGCATCATCGCCTTAACCGGTGCGGCGATGGCCGCAGACCTGGACGGCGCCCAAGTCCCCTACTGGGAGAGCATCCGCGTGCCAGCCGGGAGCGTGCTGCGCCTGCGCGGGATCAGCGGCGGTGGTTGCCGGACTTACCTGGCGGTGTCGGGCGGCTTTGATGTACCAACCTACCTGGGTAGCAAGGCGACGTTTAGCTTAGGTAAGTTTGGCGGCCACGGTGGACGTACCCTGCGCCATGGCGACGTGCTCGACCTGTGCCCATCGCCCGAGCCGCGACCACCCTTACGCGCCGCACCACTGGCCCTGCGTCCCGACTACGGCAACCACTGGGACCTCGCTGTCCTGTGCGGCCCACACGCCGCGCCGGACTTCTTCACCAAGGACTTCTTTCAGACCTTTCTGCAATCCGACTGGACGGTGCACTACAACTCCAATCGGCTTGGGATCCGACTCATCGGGCCAAAGCCGGTGTTTTCGCGCACCGATGGTGGCGAAGCTGGACTGCATCCGTCAAACATCCACGACAACGAATACGCCGTCGGCACCATCAACTTCACCGGCGACATGCCGGTCATCCTCGCCAAAGATGGACCTAGTCTCGGCGGCTTTGTCTGTCCCGTGACCATCGTCAAAGCCGATCTTTGGAAGGTGGGACAGCTGCGCCCCGGCGATCGCATCCGCTTCAAGCTCACCTCCTTCGCGGCCGCTCTTGCCGCCGAACGCCTTCAAGATACGCGACTAGGGCAGCTGGCAGCGTTAGGGAGCGACCCCTTATCGCCCGCAAAAGTTGCCGCCGCCGTCACGACGAGTGGCCTTGATGAAGCGATTTTAGCCACCAGACCACCCTCGCAGGGCAGCCCCGGTGTCGTCTACCGCCAGGCAGGCGATAAATACATCCTGATCGAGTACGGACCGTTGATCCTTGATCTCGATCTGCGCTTTCGCGTGCATGCGCTGATGGAATGGTTTAAACAGCACCCGCTTACTGGCGTCATCGAACTATCGCCGGGCGTGCGTTCCCTCCAAGTCCATTTTGATAGCCGCGTTTTGCCGCGCGAGACGCTCCTAGACACCCTGTTTAAGGCCGAGGCCGAGTTGCCCTTGGCGAAGGATTTAAGCTTCATCACGCGCATCCTGCGCCTGCCACTCGCCTTTAACGCCAGTTCAACCAAAGAGGCGATCGCCAAATACCGCCAATCGGTGCGCAACGATGCTCCTTGGCTGCCGAGCAACGTCGAATTTATTCGCCGCATCAACGGCCTCAGCAGTATCGATGAGGTCGAGGCGACGATCTTCAAAGCACGCTACATGGTATTAGGTTTAGGTGATGTCTACCTCGGTGCGCCTTGTGCCGTGCCGATCGATCCAAGGCACCGGCTGGTGACCACCAAATATAATCCAGCGCGGACCTGGACGGCCGAGGGCGAGGTCGGCATCGGCGGCGTGTATATGTGTGTTTACGGCATGGAAAGCCCAGGCGGCTATCAGCTGGTTGGCCGTACGGTGCCGGTGTGGAATACCCACCGCGTCACCAAGGAATTCACTGCGGGCGAACCATGGCTGCTGCGCTTTTTTGACCAAGTGCAGTTCTATCCGATGGCTGAGGCCGAGCTAGGAGAGTTCCGCCGCGCCTTTGCCAACGGCCGGGTCAACCTCGACATCAGCACCGAGACCTTTCATGTCCGGGACTATCACGCCTTTTTACAGCAAGAGCGCGTGAGCATCGCGGCGTTTAAGGCCACTCAGCAACAGGCCTTTGATGCTGAGCGGGAGCGTTGGACCGAAGAACTATCGGGCAGCAGTGGCCCTACGGCGGACGTCGACCCAGCGACTAGCGAGGCAATGCCCGATTACGATGCTAATCAGGTCATTGGCTCACCGATCGCGGGGAGCGTCTGGTCGGTCGGCGTTAGATCTGGAGATAAGGTGACATCCGGTCAGGCGATCGCTGTCATCGAAGCCATGAAGATGGAGGTCACCGTCGAGGCGCCGCGCGACGGGGTCGTCCAGAGCGTGATTGTCGGCAAAGGCAAAATCGTCGATGCTGGACAGCCGCTGATCGTGCTGGACCTTTAACTCACTTGAAGGACCTCACTGCAGGAGTCACGAAAAGGACCTCACATGACCGCTGACACGACCGCTACCCAAAGCCTGGACCTCGCCGCACTGGCCCGTTCCTATCAATCCGGTGCACTGAAGCCAAGTGCGTTGATCGACGCGGTCTTTGCGCGCATCGCCGCTCGCGGCGACGATGCTGTGTGGATTCACCTCTTACCGAAGGCAGCCGTGCTGGCCGCGGCCCAAGAGCTTGAAGCACGCAAGCACGCTGGCGATGACCTTCCGCTCTACGGCGTGCCCTTTGCGGTCAAAGACAATATCGACGTCGCCGGTTTACCAACGACCGCGGCCTGTCCCAGCTTTTCTCATATCGCCCAGGACACGGCCCCGGTCGTCGCCAAGCTTATGGCGGCTGGTGCCTTGCTCATCGGCAAAACCAATCTCGATCAATTTGCCACCGGCCTAGTGGGAACGCGTTCTCCTTACGGCGCGCCCAGCTGTGTCTTCGACGCCGACTATATCAGCGGTGGTTCGAGCTCTGGCTCCGCCGTCGCCGTGGCCGCCGGACTGGTGAGCTTCGCGCTGGGCAGCGACACCGCTGGATCTGGACGAGTGCCCGCAGCCTTTAATAACATCGTCGGCTGGAAGCCCACCCGCGGCCTGCTGAGCAGCCGTGGCTTGGTCCCTGCCTGCCGCACCCTTGATTGCATCAGCGTCTTCGCGCTGACCTGCGACGACGCGTCCGCCGTTGGGCAAATCGTCAGCGGCTACGATGGGGCAGATCCCTATAGTCGTGATGGGTCGCAGCGTGCATTACCGAGCGCCTTTCACTTTGGCGTGCCAGCGCACAGCGACTTGACCTTCTTCGGTGACACCGCCGCTGCGGCCTTATTTGATCAAGCCATCGCCACGCTGGAGTCCTGCGGTGGGCGGCGCGTCGAGATTGATTTCGCTCCGTTTCGCGAGGCCGCAGCACTGCTCTACGACGGCCCGTGGGTCGCCGAACGCCTTGCAGCGATCGGCCCCTTCCTAGCCGAACATCCTAAGGCACTGCTGCCGGTGACGGAGTCCATTATCAGTGCGGCGAGCGACTTAAAAGCGAGCGATGCTTTTTTGGCCTTTTACCGCCTGCAGGAGTTAAAGCGCCAAACCGAGTCGACTTGGCGCAGCATCGACGTCCTAGCCGTCCCGACCGCCGCGACGATCTTCAAGAAGAGCGCCGTCGAGGCTGATCCGCTCGGACTCAACAGCAAGCTCGGCTACTACACCAACTTCGCCAACCTCCTCGACCTGGCCGCCGTCGCAGTTCCGGCCGGGTTTCGCAGCAATGGCTTGCCGTTTGGCATCAGCCTGTTGGCTCCGGCGTTTACCGATGACGCCCTGTGCGAACTGGCTGGCCGCTTCCACGCGGCTCGTGGTGGCGAGCTGGGGGCCATGGGCACCCGACTCCCTTCTGCCGCAGCGCATATTCACTTAGCCGTCGTCGGCGCCCATCTGCAAGGACAGCCGCTCAACCACCAGTTGACGTCACGAGGCGCCTACTTGGTCACCACGACCCGAACATCGACGGACTACAAGCTCTACGCCCTGTCCGGCACCATGCCGCCTAAACCCGGCTTGGTCCGCGATCCAGGCTTCGTCGGACCAGGCATTGAACTGGAGGTCTGGGCGATGAACGCAGCAGCCTTTGGCACCTTTGTCGATGCCGTACCAAGCCCTCTGGCCATCGGCACGGCCGTACTCGCATCCGGCCAGCAAGTTAAATGCTTCGTCTGCGAACCAGCGGCCTTATTAGGTGCAGAAGACATTACCAAATATGGTGGCTGGAGAGCTTATTTGGCTAGGAAAGATGAGACCTCCCAGCGCCGTGATGCAGCGATCACAACCGAAAAATAGCTTGACTTTAAAGGCCTAGAGATGGAGCTTAAGGACATCGAGATTGAATTGATTTTAGTGGAGGCACGGTCCTTGACCGGCGAGATTCATGATACCCTCAACGATCGACGGCTCCCCGGCACCACTAAGATTGGTCGTGGGTTTGAGCTCTGTTGCAGCGGTTGTTGTTGATCGTTGATGGCTCCATTCCCGCTGTCCTTCGGGCCGTCCCAGGGTGCAGCGACGGCGAGTCAGTCGCCCACTGATGAGTTAAGTGTCGTGCTGTAATCATGTTGATTGCAGTTTTATTGTCCCCAAGTTGTTTTCAGGAGATCTCATGAAACTCGTAGCCACTTTGTTCTCTGCTAGCCTGCTCTTCGCCTCCGTCAGCCACGCTGAAGAAGCAGCTGCACCTGCTCCAGCTCCTGCTGCTGAAGCTCCTGCCGTCGCTCCTGCTGCTGAAGCCCCTAAGCCAGCCGACCACGAAAAGGCCGGCAAGCCTGCTCACGCCAAAAAGAAAGGCAAGCACGGTAAAGGCAAAGACGCTGCTGCTCCTGCCGCTGGCGAGCCTGCGAAGTAAGACCTTCGTTCGTGACTGTGAGACGTGGACATTCGCTGGCAGGACTTGCCGGGGAGTGTCCACTTTTTTTTCGCGCAGCCGCAAACCTTGGCGAAATACCGGACTTTGACTAAGCTCAGGTGGGCGCAGCCAAGCGACTCAAACCTGGCAAGTCGTCCTGCCAAAGCTTGCGCACGAATGAGCGCCAATGCTGGTGATGCACCTGATCCTGGATGCGATCGATCGCGTCGTTCGAAACAATAAAATAGTGCGAAACTAGCCTATCGCCCATGAGGCGCGTCAATCCACGTAGCTTAAATGCGAATAGGGCCCATCGCCCGAACGCCAGCTCTGGCTGCGGCAAATGCAAACCCGGCTGGGCCAATCGTCTGCGCGAGATTGGCCCAGCCGGGCAGGGGTGGATGTCCGTGGTCGCGGGTCCTTAGTAGCCGCACCAGACCTCAATGTATGCGGGGTTGCGATCGGCGACGTTGACCCAATCCAGAGCCTGTCCATAGGCGCTGCGCGCGACCTCCTCGCCCGTGCCCGTAGCCCAGAACTCCGGACTGCCAACCGAACCGTCGACCGCTACGCAGGTCATCACTTGGGTCATACCGCCAAAATTGCCTGAGCTCCAGAAGTCTCCCGTCCACTGGTCTCTCCAGCTAGTCCAGGAGTTGCGGCTGTGCGTCGGCTGCGCCAGAGCTTGGCTTGTTCCGGCGACTAGAGCAAGCGCGCAGGTCAACTTCGCCATTTTACGTACGATCATCATGGTCGTTCTCCTTTGGTCAAATAAATTGGAGTTTATAAAGTGACTCGATGGAATGTTTATAGATCTAGGCTAAGCATCTTTTTTTAGATTAAAAAATTTATATTTAATTGGCATGACTTCGCATATATCGAAGCTGTTCACTTGGTAAAAATAGAAGATCTTGAACTTAAGCCCGCGGTCGCAAGGGTGGGCCTAGCCGCCAGTAGGTATGGCTTCATCGGAGGCGAGACTTTTTGCGACAAAAGTCAGTCATCGATTCGTCTAAATAGATGTTACCCATTTAAATTATCCATTTGAGCGAAGCTTCGATCGGCCGATATCGTAGAATATTCACCATTCATGGGAGGTCGATGATGCAAAGATTACTCGCGGGGGTATTGAGCAGGACCATGCCTGCCCTGACCGCGTGGCTTCAGCATGCCGATGCAGCCTATAAATTTGTGGCCGCCGAATTCGCTCACCTGCCAAAGCATATGCAGATGGAGCGCCTCATCGAGGCCAATGTCTTGCTTCAAATTGAAGGCTTGGCGACGATACCGGCGGTTGCCAAGGCCCTCGCCAGGGACGAGCTGGATATCTACGGGTGGGTGTATCGAATTGAAAACGGTGAGGTTCGGACATTTAATCTCGATTCGGCAACATTTGAGCCGATTACTGACGCCCCCATCAACGCACCACGCGGTGTGCCGACCTTGCAGCCGCGGGTAAGTGCTGAGACCTGCGACACGGATATCGAGAGTGTACGATGAACAGCTTCACAGTCGCCGGCTTGGGCAAAACGCTTCGCTTTGACGTGCTGTCATCGCTCGTCGTCTTTCTGATCGCGCTGCCCTTGTGTTTGGGGGTCGCCATTGCGTCGGGCGTGCCGGCTGCAAGCGGCTTGATCAGCGGGATTCTCGGCGGAATCTTGGTGGGACTTCTGACCGGGTGTCCACTGATGGTGAGCGGTCCAACGGCGGGAATGATCGTCATCGTCTGGGAGACGACTAAGACCTTTGGCTTTGGTGGTCTTGCTGCCGCTGTGGTGGTTGCCGGGGCGCTACAGTGTATGGCTGGCGCGGCGCGGCTTGGAAGGTGGTTTCAGGCGATCTCACCGGCCGTGGTTCAGGGGATGCTGACGAGTATTGGACTGCTCATTGTGCTGGGGCAGCTGTATGTCATGTTGGATCTTAAGCCACTTGGTGGTGGCATGGACAATTTGTTGGGACTGTTGCACCTCATGTCGCCTTGGACGGGTGCACTGGCAAACGCTAAGGGTGTCCCAAATCTGGTGGCAGGCATGGTTGGCCTGGCCTCCCTAAGCATGGTCTGGCTTTGGACCCGCTTCGCTCCGAGCGCGTGTCGCCAGATACCCGGTGCACTACTAGCGGTCTGTTTGATGACCACGGTCGCTTACGTCTTTGACCTGCCCCTGCTGCGCGTTGAGGTGCCGAGTAGTCTGATGGCAACGTTGTCGTTCGATGGGCTACCGACCCTGATGCGCAACACTCACCCTGGTATCTATCTAGCTGGCCTCAGTATTGCGCTTCTGGCAAGCACCGAGTGCATGTTGAGCTTAGGGGCTATGGCAAAGATGGCGCCAGACACCAAGATCAACCATGACCGGGAGCTCTGGGCGCAGGGGATAGGCAATATAGCTTGTGGTCTGATCGGTGCGATTCCTTTGACCGGCGTGATTGTGCGCAGCGCTGCCAATATCGGTGCCGGAGCCAAGACTCGGCTCTCGACGATCCTGCATGGGCTATTGCTGCTGATCTTTGCGGCGTGCCTACCAGCGGTGTTGAACCTGATTCCGGTCGCAGTCCTAGCTGGAGTCCTGATCTACTATGGACTGAGGCTGATCAACCCTAGTGCCGTGCGGAGCTTGGCCGTCGGCGGCAGGTCTCAGCTGGTGATTTTTGCGTGTACTGGGGTCGCTATCTTAGCCACAGACTTGCTTCAGGGCGTCTTGCTTGGATTTTTGTTGTCACTGGTGCTCCTCCTGCTTGGCGTGACCAGATTGCACATCCAGCAACGCATGCTAGCCGGCCGAGTCGAGTTAGTGATCAGCGGCATTGCCACGTTTTTGCGTGCGCCGCGCTTTATTCAGGCACTGGAGAAGGTGCCCGTTGGCGCCAGTGTCCGCTTCGATACGAGTCAGCTGATCTTTATCGATCATGCTTGTCTGGAGATCCTCCGTGACTGGGTGGCACGTCATGACCGCGGTGGTGGACAGGTTAGCCTGTGTTGGCAAACCCTCGAATCGCGCTTTTTGACAACGGTGCAAACTAAAATGAGGATGAACTCATCGAAGTTGTCTATTACTATCGAAAAACCAAACATTTTGTAATTTTTTCGATTTAGCCTATGAGAGACGCACATGTCCAATCGACCATGGATCAACTATCATCATTTGCTCTATTTTAAGATGATCGCCATGGAGGGCGGCATTGCCGGAGCAGCAAAAAAGCTGCGGCTGGGGCAGCCCACTCTGTCGACGCAGCTTAAGCAGTTTGAAGATGCCATCGGCCACCAACTCTTCGACCGCTCCCGGCGTCAGCTGCAATTGACCGAGGCTGGACGATTGGTACTGGGTTACGCCAGTGAGATCTTTAGGCTGGGCGATGAAATGGTCGATTCTTTGAACGATCAGCACGCCGAAGCTAGGGTGCAAGTACAGATCGGCGCGACCGACATGGTCCCAAAGCATCTCACCTTGCGCCTTTATCACCAGGCTCAAGCGACCTTTGATTGTATCGTGTCGCTGGCTGAGGGCCATCCCGATGCATTACTGCGCGAGCTTAAGGCGCACAACATCGATTTGGTCGTCGCCAACGAGGCGCCACCCGTGGGCCACGCCGGCGGCTTTTACGCTAAAAGTATCGCTAGGATGCCGGTGGCCATCTGCGGTCACGCCAAGTTTGCCAAACTGCGCAAGGGCTTTCCAGAGTCATTGCAGGACCAACCATTTATCATGCCGTCCAGCCAGAGCAAGCTGCGGCAAGATCTCGAACACTACCTAAAGCTGGCCGACATTAGGGTGTCCGTTCGCGCCGAGGTTCAAGACACGAGCCTGCAAAAATTGATGGGCGGTCATGGCGATGGAGTGATGGCCTTGGCCATGCCGGTCGCCGAGGAGATGGTCGCGAGTAAGGAATTGATCATCCTAGGGACCTTGCAAAACGTCTATGAGGAGCTGTGGCTGATTGCGGCACACCGGCGGATTCAAAATCCGGTGGCAGCGGCGATCATGAAGGATTTTCGCATCTAGTCTGGTCGCGTCTGCGCTCGTCTTGCCCGTCCAGCCTCTGGCTAAATGAAGCGTCGAGGTGTCTCGAACGTGATATTTTGGCCGCCCTTGTACGTTGGATGGCGCTCATTGGGCAAATCGTCATGATGGCCTGCTCCCTGTTGCGATAGCACATGAGAACGACCCAGTCGGCACGGGCGGGATGAAAGGCCTCTTCGTTGTGCCATTGCAGGTCGACCGCGCTGCTAGAACCAAGCTGCTCCACCGCATCCGCTGGGTGGGGGATGATATGACGGAAGAAGCGACCATTTTCTTGGGTTTGCCAACCGAAGATCTCGCCAAATAAACTGGCGATCAGCGCCTGTGTCACCTCCAAAAGGTGAATCTGCGCCACCTCCCAGGGTGTGTCCCAGGACGTTGGCGTTGCCATAAGGGTCGCGTCGTCTATCCTAAAGCCCTTGAGTAGGAGCGCACTAGCGTTCTGGTCGAGAGCAAAGGACTTTGCCTTTTGGCGTAAGGTCAGCGGTAGCTCCTCAGCGGCGAGCGATGCGGCAGCGGCAAAGGACGGGATTCGCAGGTGGCAAAGCGCCGGGGCAAGCGGGTTTTCGACAAAGTGGTCGATCAAAAATCAGACGTCGCAGGAGGTGGCATTGCGTTGCAAAAATGCTAGCTCCGGGGACCTAAGGATAGCCCTGAGCAGCCCGGCCATTGCAGCGGACTCCACAGCGGGCCTCTTTACGCGTGACCGGCCCACAGTCGATTCCTATCAGATAGCTTTCACAACCTCAAGTTGGGTTAAGGCGGTCCATTGCCAGTTGCGCTGGCGTCCCAGGTTACTGGGTCAGTCTAAATTCGCTTCACGCGAAGTATTGGATAGTTATTATCGCTTTGAATGAACTCGCAATCTATCCGATGATGGAGTGGTAGGCGGCGCTTTCAGCCGTTCTGTTTAGCAAGAACACCCAGGCGTCGGAGGCTGTATGACCTGGTTATTGTCGGAAAGAAGAGCCATGTCGTCATCACCAAGGAAGCCATCATGTGGAGCGCAATTTGCATCGCTTCGCTCGTTATCAAGCTAAATGATGGGATCAGCGCTACTTCTGCAAAACAGAAGTAATTCATTGTAAATATCCATTCCAGAAATGATTGCGAAGTGCCGATACGTTCTACGTAACAACTGGGAGCATTCAGCTCTCTCAAAAGGAGAAGTGACCCATGAAAGACCTAACCATCAGCGATGCCATGAAACTTGTTCGCAGCGAAACCGCACCAGCGATTTCCATCTACCTTGGAACGAACGTCAACGACCGTGACAGTCACTCAAAGATCAGGACAAACCTGCAGCGTCTCTACAAGACAGCCGAGAGCCTGGTGGTCCGTACCTATGACGCACGGGCAAGAGAGCGGCTCCTGCAGCCCTTGAAGAAGGCTCTCGCCAATTTGAAGCTGAGCCGATCAAAGGGCGGCGTCGCCATCTACCACAGTGAGACGTTTACGGGAATAGTCCGGCTCCCAACCGCGGTGGCGGACCTCGCGGTTGCAGCAGACAGCTTTCACCTGAAGCCTGTACTCCGGTGTGCGCAGATACGCCGCAGCTACTATATCCTCGCCATCCGCAAAAAATACGCTGATTTGCTCCGGGTAACGGCGGACGGGACAAGGATGGTCGAACGCGTTGTGATCAACCTAAAGGGCGAGCGGCCTATGTCCGATGACGATGGCTCGAAGCGTTGGCTCAAGGATGGCATCAAGATTCGGCGTCAGGAGGGGGTGAAAGAAGCGATGGTAACGCTGCACAGGAAGCTCGATCCCTACCTCCTAAATGACCGCCTGCCACTCCTCCTGGCGGGTGCGCCCCACTATCAGGACGCCTTTCGAGCCAAAAGCACTTATGTGAACTTGATCGATCGCAGTCTGGTCGGCCCCATTGACGAACTCGATATGCATGCGATTGCGGCTCTGAGTGAGGGCATTATGGAGCAGTATTTTTCGGCATTTGACGCTCAAGCCCTGGTTTCTTTTCACAGGTCGAAGGCATCGGGCCTAGCCTCGACAAATCTCAAAGCGATTGCCAAAGCAGCGGCGCGCGGCCAGGTCCAGAGTCTGCTTATCGCTGCTGATCGCAACGTCTGGGGTCAGATCGATCGAGACACCGGCAACGTCCGAATTCTTGACCAAAGAACGGACGCCACAGCAGACGACCTGTTGGATGACATCGCCGAGCTAACCTTGCTAAAGGGAGGGCGAGTGACCGTACTGCCGACCACGCAGATGCCCGAGGGAGGAACGATCGGGGCGGTCTTGAGATGGTGCGATGGGTCGTTTCCATTACTCAAGCACCAATCTACAGGCTCAATAGCCAGGCCGCCGCGACCCCAGTCCGACATCGGAGTGTCGGCCTAAGCATGCGCCCCCGACCTTGGTCGGGGGCTTTCTCGTAGGTCTTTTAGCGCCGCGCATCCTGCAACTGCTGCCGATTAAATCCATTAAAAAACTGCTTGGACCCACTGCGCAAATCAGTGATCTGAATGGCCCCAAGCGGGCTCGGATGAAACTCGACAAAGGCATCATCGCTGAAGCCAACCTTACTCGCCCCATCAATATCGTCCGCTACAGCCACTAGCGCATCCGAAAACCGCACGCTGAGGACCCGGCGACTCCTCCCAGCCGTTCCTGCGCTCACGGCGTTCACATAATCCTTGGTCAAATGGATCAGTTCAAAATCTTGATCTGAGCTTATTGCCCCGGGACTCGTTAGCTGCTGCTTTTGCAGGGTGTCGCCATCCCCAGCGGAGATAAAGATCCACGCCTTGCTTTGCTCATCAAAATAACGCAGGTGTGGTTTGCCGGTTTTTTGCACGTAAAACTTTGTGGTAGGCAGCACCGAATCAAGGACCTTGCCGCCTTGCGTATCAACCAGGTAGATCCCATGCGAATCCGTGAGGAGCGCCCGGCTCGTTCGTCCAGCTGCGGGAGCGACCCAGTTCATCCCCGTCAGCGTCAAGTCAAACTGCCGAAAGCTCCAGGCGCTCTTATCGATGGACGCTTTGACATCAATCAGTGCGACCGTATTTTTATCAGTGACGACCATCAGCGTGCCGCCGGGCAGGATATCCCCCGCAGCGATCACAACCCCTTGGCCGAGGACTGGCCCCCCGGTCCATTGACCAGCGATTTGCCCATCCTGACCAACGCTCACGAGGGTCACCGAATAATACTCGTCGACGAAGGCATAGAGACCTTGGGCTTCATCTGCGGCGACTGAAAGAATCTTGCCTGGAGACTTTTTCACACTCGTCCTCGCCCCATCATTAGGATTGATGACGTAGATCTCGCGATCTTCAAAGGCAAAGTAAAACTTGCCCCCAGGTCCAGCAAACCAAGAGTCGGTCCGCGCCGGCACCGGCAAGACGGCGGACGTCTGCACCTCGGCAATACCCGCTTTGACGACGTCCATCCGGGCCGCATAGTGATCGTAGCCGTAGAATACCGGCGCTCCCCCACTGGTAAAGAAGCGCCAGACAAGGGGGTCCTGATTGACGGCTGCACCGATCACTCCAGGGGTCGTTGGCTGCACTCCAGGCGTCGTGGCGTTCGACCCGCCGCATGAACCTAGGCTAAACGCTGCGACCAGGGTCAAAGGTGCCAGAACTCGTTGCTTCAGTGACATAGACATGGATAACTCCATCTAGCGATCATTGATTCGCGTACGGTTGCGCTACGCGTACGACATTGCCTCAGTTAGGCATAAACTGAATGGTTCCACCAATGCTTGGTTCTAAACCATAGTAAGCTACTGGACCGTCACTAGGCATAAAGTGCCACGAAAGCGGGTCTTGAATCAGCCAAAAGCCAGCCGGTCTATTGTGCCGATGGTCATCCGCGGCCTTGGATCTGGCCCTGCTGCTGAGACCGACCGCTGCAATCAAAATCATGAACGCCACGAACCGTTTTTGCAATTTAATAGCCATAGCTTACTCCCAATAATATTGTTTGGAACACGTCCTTCCGCTCAATACCAAGACCACTGATTTTGTACGGGAGGTATTGGATTGAACAGGTGCCATCGATAAACACACCGTATATTAGTGGCGCATGCAGACCCAATTCCAAATACGCGCCGAAGGCTTTTTGGGATCCTTTGTAGATATTGAAATCATCCTGTAGCGAATGCTTGACCATACCACCACCCAATCCGGCCATGATGCTGTAATGAATCGACGACAGCCAGTAATCGGTATCGCCACTGAGCAAAAGGTCTCGCCACTCAAGGCCTGGGTAAATGAGTTGACGATTAAATCCCGCCGCGACCCCGGTCGAACTATCGCCACTGAACTCCCTGATATAGCGCAGGGCTAAACCGAGACGTGAAGTCGGACGCTGGTAATAGCTAACACTAACGCTGACCACGTCGGTATCCTTGTCGACGAAACTAGTCGACCTGAAACTGCGCGACTCGGTCTGTGTACCGACGGTGACTCCGACGCGTAGACGGTAGAACGGCGAGCTCCAATCACTGGACTGCAGAGGAATCGCTTCTGCTCGCATCGCCTCAATGGTGTAGGCTGCTCCCAGCGCGTCGAGGAAGTCCCTAGAACCATCTTTTCCAGTAAAAGGCCCCATGGCGCCGGCATCACCGATGTCCTTGCCATTCCAGGACATAAGATGACCAAATTCATGGGTCATCAACTGAATGCGATCGGCGCTGCTCATGTCGCGAAAGCGGTTCTCATCGAGCAAGATCCGCTTATTGGCCTTTTGCGTGATGGCGTCCACGGCGCGGCTTGAACCCTTTTCAGTCAGCCCGTTCGCCACCCATTTAAACGTGACGCCGAACTTTTCGGATAATAATTTACTCAGGTCCGCCGCATGGGACTTAATAAAGGCGGCACAAAAAGCTACTTGCTCATGGCTCAAATCACTGAGCAGCGCACACTGCTTTGAACTACCATGGCAGACGCAGAGCTCTTCGTCCGACTTGAGCGCCTGCTCATTGGCCGCAGCGATGGCACTTAGCGTCGAGCGCAGCACTCCGTCCATCAGGTTGCCGCCGTTGCCGATAAAGGTCGACGCATAGGCTGACGTGGGTAGGATTCCTATAAAGAGCAGCAGTAAAATTCTAGACATCATGGCTTCGCCTCACGAGGTTTTTTTAGGCAGATCGATCTTCGTCCCGCCTGTCGGTGTCAAATGAACGATGAGCTGATAGAGTCGACGATCGACCTGCGCATGATCTTCCGCAAACTTTTGGATGCGTTCGGCAAACTCGCCGATCATCCCGACCATTTCCATGTAGCTGTTGGCATCCAAGGGTAAAATCATCGCCTGAGCCAAGCGCTCGTTGACATCAAAGGTGGCAAGACCTTGCTGCGCAATGCTGAGCGCTTGGTGGTGAAAGCGCTTGATGT
>Ga0315278_10001671_pt1 | contig 19633 bp, 13 predicted proteins | sample YL17G06_0_MG_FD_203880 | JGI IMG/M metagenome (GOLD analysis project Ga0315278, IMG submission 203880) | Sediment microbial communities from Yellowstone Lake, YNP, Wyoming, USA - YL17G06_0 | ecosystem: Environmental > Aquatic > Freshwater > Lake > Sediment | place: USA: Wyoming | collected... | reverse complement strand
CAAGCCGGTCGGCTTGACGGCGCTCGAGTTCAAGCTCCTCGCCGCGTTCGTGCGCCACCGCGGCCGGCTCCTGAACCGCTCGCAACTGCTCGATCTCGTCTGGGGCACCGGCACGTTTGTCACCGACCGCGTGGTCGACAACCACGTCGTCTCGCTCCGCAGGAAGATCGAGCCCGACCCGTCCCAGCCCCGGTATCTCCTGAATGTCCGCGGCCTGGGGTACCGATTCGATGCGTGACGCTGACCGAATCCTGACACGCGCGCGGCGTGTGGCCTGACAGTCCTCCCGCATGCTGACTGGCAGGAGGTGACGACGATGAGAGCAGCACGGTTCGTCTTTGCCGTGGCAGCAATGTGCCTGGCGCTGTCGGCGGCATATTCGGCCCAGCAGGCCAGGGACACTCGGGCCGAGGTGGCGCTGCAGGCCGCCATCAAGATCGAGACGATCGATGGGGATCTGAAGGCTGCCATCGAGGCCTACAGGAAAGTCGTCGCGACCTACGAGAGCGACCGGGCGGTGGCGGCGAAAGCCCTGATTCACGTGGGCCAGTGCTACGAGAAGCTCGGCGCGGCAGAAGTCAAGGAGGCACAGAAGGCGTACGAACGGGTGGTGCGGGAGTTCGGCGATCAGGTTGCGGAGACCGCCGCAGCCCGCGCCAGGCTGGTCGGGCTGGCGGGGACTGCCGGCGCGGCGGGCGGATCGACGATGACGGTAAGACGCGTCTGGACCGGCGCTGAGGTGGATGCCATGGGTCAGGTGTCCCAGGACGGCCGTTTCATGTCGTTCACCGACTGGGCCACGGGCGATCTCGCCATACACGACCTCGCGACCGGCCAGAACCGGCGGTTGACGGACAAGGGCACGTGGGCTGCTTCAGAGGAATTCGCGGAGTTCTCCGTTCCCTCGCCCGACGGCAGGCAGATTGCCTGCAACTGGTACAACTCGAATGGTTCGTACGACCTCCGCATCATCGGGCTCGACGGGTCCAAGCCGCGGATCCTGCGGACAGCCGGAGAAGGCGTCGTCGACCTCTATCTAATGGCGTGGTCGCCTGACGGCAGGCACCTGCTTGCCGTTTCTCAAAAGGCCGACGGAGCCCACGACATGTTGATGGTGGCCGTCACCGACGGCTCGGCGAGACTGTTGAAGGCGTTGGGAGAGGGCGACAGGTCGCCGGGGGGAGCCTTCTCGCCTGACGGACGGTACATCGGCTGGGCCGTCAAGGATGGCCTCTCGCTTGTCGAGCTTCAGACCGGAAAGGAGTATCCGCTCGTCCGGGATCTCACACAACCCAACGTCCTGGGCTGGGCCCCAGACGGCAAGCACCTGCTGTTCTCAAGCGATCGATCGGGATCGACGGACATGTGGCTTATCGCAGTGGCTGACGGAAAGGCGGCCGGTGAACCGGAACTGGTGAAGAAGGGCTACGGCGGCAACGCGCTCGGGTTCACGCGCGCGGGAGCCTTCTACTACGGGGTCTCCAATCTCGTCAGGGATGTCCACGTCGCGGAGTTGGACACGGAGAACGGGCGCGTGGTTACTCCGCCGCAGCCCGTTTCCAGTCGCTGGGTCGGGATCACGCGAAGTCCGGACTGGTCTCCCGACGGCAGGTTCCTGGCCTACGTCCGCAATCCGACGCCGAACGACTCCGTCGTCGTCATCCGCTCCACGAGCACTGGCGAGGAGCGCGACCTGCATGTCGGGAAGATGAGGATTGGGCTGAGCCTTCGATGGGCGCCGGACGGAAAGGCCGTCGTGGTCCCGGGGTTCGAGTCCGGAAAAGGCTGGAACCTGATGCGTGTGGACGTGCAATCCGGGCAGGCCACATCCGTGATGCCACTGCCCCCCAGCGGAAATCAGCGATTTGATCTGTCTCCGGATGGCAGGACGATCTTCTACGTCAAGTTACGTAACGCTCCGAACATCAGCCAGATTCAGCTGTTGGCGCGCGACCTGCAGTCCGGCCGCGAGACCGAAGTCATCCAGAAGGCGGGACTCAATTGGGTCTCGGTTTCTCCTGACGGTCAGCGTCTGCTCATCGGTGCGCAGGAAGACAAGTCGCTGGTCTGGCGCATCATGCCTGCCACCGGAGGAGACGCCCGCCTCGTGGTCAGGATAGACGCCGAGGAGGCCAACTATCGCGTGGGGGCGTCGTGGACGCCGGATGGATGCCACGTGATCTTCACCAAGGGACAGAGAGGGAGACCCACAAGAAACGTGCAGGTGTGGCGTGTCGCAGTCGAGGGCGGCGAGCCGCAGCGGCTGGGACTGACCGTTGACGAGTTGTGGTGGCTGCGCCTGCACCCCGACGGCCGCCGGGTCGCGATTGGCACCTGGAAGACCAGCGTTGAGGTCTGGGCGATGGAGAACTTCCTGCCGAAGGCGGCCGCCGCGCCAACCGCGAAAGCGAAGTAGATCGGCCGCAGGGAGTGCCGATTCTGGAGACCCGGTGATCGGCTGACCCGGGCGGTCGCGCGCCATGCTATCCTTCGGCCCGGAGATTCGTTGTGACCATCGAGCCACTCCTGGACGTTCTGCGCACGCGAGTGTCTGGCCTCGTCGCCGTCTATGTGTTCGGTTCCGCCGAAACGGGAGGCGCTCATGCGGCAAGTGACCTCGACCTGGCGGTGCTCTCGTCATCCAGGCTCGATCCGATGTTTCGCTGGGAGCTGCAGGGAGACCTCGCCGCATGCGCGGGCCGCTCGGTGGATCTGGTTGACCTGCGGGCAGCCTCCACCGTGATGCAGATGCAGGTCGTCTCCACCGGCCGGCTGCTGCTGTCGATGGATCCTGTGCAGGTGGACCGATTCGAGATGTACGTCTACGCCGACTATTGCCGGCTCAACGAGGAACGCAGGGCCATTCTCGACGACGTCAAACGGCGGGGTCGCATTCATGCCTGACGATGTGCTGCTGAATAAGGTGGCGGCGATTGAACGGGCCGTGGCTCGTGTCCGAGAGGAATACGGCGGCGAGGACACAAACCTCTTCGACAATCTTACGCGCCAGGATGCGATTCTCTTGAATCTGCAGCGGGCCTGCGAGAGCGCGATCGACCTGGCGATGCACCTGGTGCGCACCGAACGACTGGGCGTCCCGCAGGAAAGCCGCGACGCGTTTGGTCTGCTCGCCGGAGGGGGTGTCGTCGACGCGGACCTGGCTGAGCGCCTCCAGAAGATGGTCGGGTTCCGGAACATTGCGGTGCACGACTACGAACGCCTGAACCTCCAGATCGTGCGAGCAATAGTCACTGAGCGACTCCACGACTTCGAGCAGTTCTGCGAGCGCGCGCTCCAGCGACTGCAGATCGCCGCGCTCCAGCCGTCGTTGCGCCCGCGGCACGTCCATCCTTCGCATACCGCTGCGGCTGACCACCCGGCCGCGAACGGCACGTCGGCGCCCGTCCCGAACGATGACTGAGTGGTGACCGTTTCCTGAGAGAACCGCCAGAAGCCTGGAAGTCAACGCCAGCGATCTGGGTTACAGTTCCACCGTCACCGAAGACCCTCATTCTGGAGCACATGCAGCTCGGCAACTGGTTTCGGCCGCCGCAGTACCTGCTGGCGTTGTTCCTGGCAGTCACGCTCGCGCCCGGGGTAACGCTCGTCTGGCTCGGCGCACGACTGCTCCAGCAGGACCGCGATCTCGAGCGACAGCAGATCCAGGAGCGCATCGAGCGCGCGGCAGGCGTGATTGCCGCCGGCCTTGAACGCGAACTCGACGGGATCCGCGATCGACTGCCAGCACTGCTGGCGTCTCCGCCAATCGAGCTCGCCCGCGACGGGGCGCTGGTCGTGGCATTCGACCACGATGGGGTCGTGCGCCGCGCGGGAGCGCCACTGCTGTTTGTCCCCGTCGCCCGCGCCGACAACGAACCGCCCGCCGAGACGTGGCGCGCCGGCGAGATCGAGGAATTCCGGAACGCAAACCCGGAACGCGCAAGCGCCGTCTTCCGAGCCCTTGCCCGATCAAACGATCCCCGCGTGCGCGCCGGATCTCTAGTCCGGCTGGCCAGAAACCTCCGCAAGTTGCACCGCGAAGACGAAGCGCTCGATGTCTATGGACAGCTCCTGGCGCTGGGCGCGGTCCAGGTATCAGGCGAGGCGGCGGACCTGATGGCGCGTCAGGAGCGGTGCGTGCTGCTGAGTGAACTGCGGCGTTTGCCTGAGCTCGAACGCGAGGCGTCAGCTGTCTCGAACGCGCTCATGCGCGGCCAATGGCCTCTCGACCGCGCGGGGTTTCTCTTTCAATGGGAGCAGGCGGAGCGATGGCTGGGCTCGCGCCCGGCGGGTGGTGGTGCCGAGCCGGGCGGTAGCACAGCGGCGGGTGTTGTCGCGGTACCGGCTGCTGTTTCGCCCTCGAACCTGCCGCGCGGCCTCGAACGCCCACGCGAAGGCCTCGCGCTCGCCTCGACGGTCGAAATGGCGTGGACGGAGTGGCGAGATTCTGGGCGCGCTGATTCCGCTTGGGCCGGGCGTCGAAGCGTATGGCTCGACGGGCAGGCCGTGCTGCTCGTCTGGCGCGGCGGGACTGACCACGCGACGCTCTTCGTCGCGCCCTCGCGGTACATGAATACCGAATGGCAAGGCATCTGGCAGGGCCAGCGCGCGAAGATCGCGCTGGTCGACGGCGCAGGTCATCGGGTGCTGGGGGATGATGCCGCGGCGGCAACGCCTATCGCCGTCAGGATGGCGCAGGACACACACCTGCCATGGGCCCTCCGGGTGACCAGCGCCGATCCGCAGGTTGAAATGGCCGACATCGCCAGCCGCCGGAATCTCCTGCTGGTCGGTCTCGCGCTCCTCGCCTTTCTCGTCGTCGCCAGCAGCGTCATCGTCGCGCGTGCCGTTCACAAGGAACTGGCGGTGGCCAGGCTTCAGGCCGATTTCGTGTCCGCCGTGTCGCACGAGTTTCGCACGCCGCTGACATCGATGAGCCACCTGACCGACCTGCTCAGGACAGGCCGTACCGTCGACGAGGGACGACGGCAGCAGTACTACGAGGTATTCGCACGCGAGACGGAGAGGCTCCAGCACTTCGTCGAGACGCTGCTCGACTTCGGCCGCATCGAGGCCGGCGCCCAACGGTACACCCTGGAGCCCGCCGACCCTGTCGTCGTCGTCTCGCGCATCGTTGAGCAGTTCCGCGCGACGCCGGAGGCTATGCGACACCCGATCGAGATCGACGCCGCTGACACGCTTCCGTCAGTGCGGATCGATGCGGACGCGTTCGGTCACGCGCTGTCGAACCTGATCGACAACGCGGCCAGGTACTCGCCCGACGGTACGCCGATTCGCGTGGCGGTGGAGCGCGAAGGATCGCGAGTCGCGGTGCGCGTCCACGATCGCGGACCCGGCATCCCGGCGAACGAACGGCGGCGGATCTTCCAGAAGTTCGTCCGCGGCGCGGCGGCGCGCGCCTCGGCCGTGAAAGGAACGGGCGTCGGCCTCGCGATGGCGCGACAGATCGTCCGGGCCCATCACGGCGACATCCGCGTGGACAGCGAACCGGGTCGCGGCAGCACGTTCACGATCCTGCTGCCTGTTGTCGGAAATCGGAGTCGGGGAAATGGGGTCGGACCTGGTTTCCACGGCGGCTGAGGAAAATAGGTCCGACCCCATTTCCTTGACCCCATCTGTTCAGGAGGAGCCGACCGTGACGAAGCGCATCCTCGTGGTGGAAGACGATGACGGGATCGCGATGGCACTCGACGACGACCTCACGTCGGAAGGCTACCAGGTGGAAGTCGTCACCGACGGAGAGGCGGCCACCCGCCGTGCCATCGAGGGCGCCTTCGATGCGATCCTGCTCGACGTGATGCTGCCGCGCAAGGACGGCTTCGACGTGTGCCGGGACATCAGGCGCGCGGGCATCCGGACACCGATCGTGCTGCTGACGGCGAAGACTCAGGAGGCGGAGAAGGTGCTCGGCCTCGAACTCGGCGCCGACGACTACGTGACGAAGCCCTACAGTCCGCGTGAACTGCGGGCACGTATCAAGGCGGTCCTGCGTCGGACCTCGGACAACGGCGCCGAGACGTATCGATTCGGCGACTGCGAAGTCGACATGGGGCGGCGCGAATTGAAACGCGGCGGCGCTGTCGTCCTGCTGACCCCCCTCGAGTTCAAGCTGCTCTCGGCGCTCGTCCGCCACCGCGGCCGGGCCCTGAGCCGACAGCAGCTCATCGACGAGGCGTGGGGCTCCGGCACGTTCGTGACCGACCGCGTCGTCGACAACCAGGTGACCGGCCTGCGAAGGAAGATCGAAGCGGATCCGTCGAGGCCGGCGTTCGTGCTGAGCATGCGGGGTTACGGCTACCGGTTTGACGGCTGACCGGTGACCAAACCGTGACCAAACCGCCATCGCACGCGTGCAGTCGATGACTACATTGAGTGCCAGGAGGATTCGATGAGAAAGACCCGACTTCCCATCCTGCTGGCGCCCCTGATCCTGACGACGGCCATCACGGCACAGCAAGCGCCATCGGCTGACGTGGCGTTCAAGGCGGCCATGCATCGCGAGGTCGTCGAGGGTAATCTGCCGGCTGCGATCGACGAGTACAAGGCCATCATCGCGCGCTTCCCCGACGATCGGATCGTCGGGGCCAAGGCGCTCGTACAGCTCGGCGGCTGCTACGAGAAGCTCGGGCAAGCCGACGCCCGCAAGACATACGAACAGGTGATTCGCGAGTACTCCGACCAGGGTGACGCCGCCGCGCAGGCGCGCGCGCGTCTGGCCGCGCTGGCAGGAACGGCTGGCGCGCCCAGCGTATCGACGCTGACCGTCAGGCGCGTCTGGGCCGGCCGCGAAGCGAACTTTGAGGGTGGGGTTTCTCCCGACGGCCGCTTCCTGTCGTTCAACGTCTACCCGGCGGGCGATCTTGCCGTCCACGATCTCGCCACGGGCCAGAACCGGGTGTTGACCGACAAGAGCAGGCCGGCTGGATCGTGGGGCGCGGGAAGGTCCCTGCCCTCTCCCGACAGCAAGAGCATTGTCTACAGCTGGTACGGCAGCAGACGTCCGGCCGAACTCCGCGTCATCGGCCTCGATGGTTCGAGTCCGCGGGTCCTGCGCACCGCCGGTGCCAACGTCGACGAAGAGGCTCCCGTGGCGTGGTCGCCCGACGGCACGCAACTGCTCGTCGACTCCTTGAAGAAGGACGGCACCATCGACATGATGCTGGTGGCTGTCGCCGACGGCTCGGCGAAGCTGCTGCGAGCGACGGGAGCCGACACGTCGCCGGGGGGGAGGTTCTCGCCTGACGGGCGGTACATCGCCTGGACCCTCCAGGGTGGTCTTTCGTTGGTCGAGGTTCAGACGGGAAGGGAGTATCCACTCGTCCCGGATCTTTCGCCACACGGCCTGATGGACTGGACTCCGGACGGAAAACACATCCTCTTCCACAGCGAACGCTCGGGGTCACCTGACATCTGGCTGGTCGCCGTGGAGGGTGTCAAGCCCGTGGGCGAGCCGGAACTGGTGAAGAAGGGTTACTACGGCAACAAGGCGATGGGATTCACGCGCGCGGGGGCCTTCTACTACGGAGTGCGCACCCCCACCCGGGATGTGTACATCGCCGAGTTCGACACGGCACGCGGGACACTCGCGGTTCCGCCTCAGCCCGTGTCGCGGCGCTGGTTTGGCGTCTCGGGCAACCCGGACTGGTCGCCCGACGGCAGATTCCTGGCGTACCTCCGCAATCCGACTCAGAACAATTCCTTCCCGTCCTCCATCGTCATCCGCTCCACTGGCACAGGCGAGGAACGCGACCTTCGCGCCGTCGGAATGACGTCGCTGGGGTATGCCCTTCGTTGGACACAGGACGGAAAGGCGGTCGTGGTGTCGGCGCTCGATCCCGGAAAGGGCTGGAGCCTGGTACGTGTGGACGTGCAGACCGGACAGGCGACACCCGTGATGCCGCGGTCTCTAGGAGCGTTTCCGCGTTTCGACCTGTCTCCGGATGGCAAGACGATCTTCTACAAGAAGACGCCTGAGGCCCCCGCCGGACAACAGGCTCAGTTGCTGGCGCGCGACCTGCAATCCGGACGCGAGATCGAGATCATCCGGAAACCAGGACTCATGTACGTGTCGGTGTCTCCCGACGGCCAGCGTGTCGTGATCGGCGCGGAGGAAAACGGGGCGACCGTCTTGAGCGTCCTGCCCGCCGCTGGCGGAGAGGCCCGCGAACTGGTCACGAACCACGTCGAGGGCACCAACTACAGGGTTTGTTCGTGGACGCCGGATGGACGCTACGTGATCTTCGCCACGAACCCGAAAGGCAGCGCGCCCATCGAAAATGTGCAGATGTGGCGTGTCGCGGCCGAGGGCGGCGAACCGCAGCGGCTGGACGTGGGTGTCGATTCCCCGTACTACCTGCGCGTGCACCCCGACGGCCGCCACGTCGCGGTCGGGACGTGGTCCGTCGCGACCGAAATCTACGTGATGGAGAACTTCCTGCCGAAGCCAGCCGCGGCGCCTCGCGCGAAGGTGAAGTAGCGCGTAATCAGACGCCCGTTCTGAACGGGTTCTCGATGTGCACGCCGCCGTAGTCACGTCCGTCCGCCAGGTCTTCTGACAGCACCGTCGCGCACCCGAGTGCCCGCGCGGCTTCGATTACTGCGGCGTCCCAGTACGAGATTCTCGAGAGATTTGCCGTCGAGGCGGCTGACTGCATGATCGACACGGTGGTGTCTTGAACTGGGAAGCGCAGCCACGCCTCGACAAGTGATGACGCCTGCTCGTGCGAGAGCCGGCCGCCGCGCGTCGGCCGCGTGGCCTGGACGTAGAACTCCTGGAGCACCTGCACCGAGAGCGCGAGGTCGGTGGATTCCAGCAGCGCCCGGGCGGTCTTCGCCTTGGCGGCCTCGCCGGGGACTGTGCTGACCGCGTACAGGAAGACGTTAGTGTCAACGAAGCGCACGGTCGTGCACCTGATCGCGGGTCAGCCGGTCGCGCGCGCTGAAACGGCCGAGGCCTGCCAGCACCTGGTCCTGGAGTCGACGACGACGCTCGAACTCCGTCTCGGCGGTTCCAACGTCGGTCAGGAACTGGCGGACCAGGGCGCTGACAGACGTGTTCTGCTCGGCCGCCCGGATTCGGGCACGACGGTACACCTCAACCGGCAGTGATACTGTGATATTTGGCATATCTACACAGTATCACAATCTCAAGCCCTCCACCCAGAGGAAGCGCCTTACCATCTTCACACGGGGCCTCCCCTTTCGCCCGTGCCATCTGCGGGTCGATTCGCGCCACCGCTACTCTGGCCGCCGTGCAAGTCCGGAAGATGAAATCAGATCTCTTGCCGGCGTCCACCGGGTCTGATAGCTAACCGAGTCTTGACAGAATCTGGTCGGGGCGAGCACCGGAACGTGCTTGAATAGCGCGAACCTTCACTATGCGCCTCGAAAGAACCTGGAACGGCAGCTCCCGCGCGCTGGCCGCGCTGCTGCTGGCGGTCGTTGTGCCGCCGGCGGCGATGCTCGGGTGGCTCGGGGCGCAACTGCTCCAGCAGGATCGATCGTTGCTCGCGCAGCGCGAGATCGAGCGCCACGGAGCGGTCGCGCAGACGGCGGTGCATGCGCTCGAGGCGTCAATCACCGATGCCGAGCGCCGACTCGCCGATGGCGCGGTGCCGGACGGCATGGTGCGGCTGACATTCGGCGAGATGGATGTCGCCTCGGAGCCAGCCAATCGCGTGTCCTGGCTTCCCGCACCCCGCCAGATCCGCACCGCCGAGAGCGCGCCATTTTCTGACGCCGAAGCGCTTGAATTCATGGGCGGCGCGGCCAGGGCGCTCTTGGTCTACCAGCAGATGTCTGGCGCGCGCGACCCGGCCGTGCGGGCGGGTGCCCTCCTTCGTGCGGCGCGAGTCTTCCGCCAGCAACGACGATGGGACGACGCGCTACTCGCGTACGGCCTTCTCGCCGAAATTCGAGACGTCGCGATCGAGGGCTCGCCAGCCGATTTCCAAGCTCGCCGGGCCACATGTGGGGTGCTCGAGGAATCGGGCCGGACGACGACGCTGGCTCGGGCGGCGCTGGAGCTTGAAGCCGATCTCGTTTCTGGCCGCTGGTTGCTCGACCACCCGGCCTGGGAGTTGACCGCCGCCGAGGTCGAGCGTTGGACGGATCATGCGCTCCCGATCGCTGCCGATCGCGGTCTTTTCTCAACCGTCACATCTGTGCTGTGGGAGGAACGGGAACGCAGCGCCTGGCCGGGACGCGTTCTCTCAGGACGGCGACTCGTCGGCGCCGGCGACACGTCGGTCACTGTCGTGTGGCGAACGCAAGACGCAGTGACGATGGCACTGGCGATCTCGCCGTCCGTGCTGCGAGCATGGACCGCACGCGCGATTGACAGCCGCGCAACCACTGGCGACAGATTGAGCGTACTCACGCCAACGGGGCAGGTGATGGCTGACAGCGCTCCCGCCGCACGTCCGCCGCCCATCAACAGGCACGTGTCCAACACGACCTCGACAGGACGGGTGCCGGCTGACAGCACGGCCATCACACCTGCGACATCGATCAACACGCAGGCGTCCACCACGATCTCGGCGGGACAGGGCCTCGCAGGCACCGCGCCAACCGCGGAGGGATCCGCGATCCGGATGGCCGCGTCCGACACCGGCCTGCCGTGGACGGTGGTGCTCACTCCAGGCACGTCGCCCTCGCTCACAGCCGATCTGGCGGCGCGCCGGCGACTTCTGTCGGTCGGCCTCGTCGCGATCTTGCTGTTCGTCGCTGGCGCCAGTTACTTTCTCTGGCGCGTGGTCCGGCGGGAGCTTGCCGTCGTGCGCCAGCAGCAGGACTTCGTCGCGGCGGTCTCGCACGAATTCCGCACGCCGCTCACTTCGCTGCGCCACGTCACGGAATTGCTGCAGGAGAGCGACGACGTCCCGCCGGTGCGGCGTCACGCCTTCTATGACGCGCTCAGCCGGAACACCGAGCGATTGCAGCGGCTCGTCGAGTCGCTTCTCGACTTCTCCCGGATGGAAGGCGGAAAGAAACCGTACGACTTGCAGCCACTTGATGCCGACCGACTCGTCGAACACATCGTCGCCGACTTCCAGCAGGAGGTCGGCCCCACGGGCGTCACGGTTCACGTCGAGATTGAGCGCGGCGGCGCCCTGTCGGTTCGCGGAGATTCCTCCGCACTCACCAACGCAGTCTGGAACCTGCTCGATAATGCGGTGAAGTACTCACCGGATGCGCACGGGGTGCATGTGTCGGTAGCTCGCCACCCCGCCGGCGTTGCCATTGCGGTCCGGGACGAGGGTTTCGGGATTCCGGCCAACGAGAGGAAGGACGTCTTCCGCCGATTTGTTCGCGGCGAGCAGGCCACGCGCCTCGGCATCAAAGGCACCGGCCTCGGCCTCGCTATCGTCTCTCACATCGTGTCGGCGCACGGCGGCACGATCGAACTGGAATCCGAGGAGGGCGCCGGCAGCACGTTTCGCCTCGTGCTGCCGGCCCGGGAGTAGCCATGGCCAAGATTCTCATCGTCGAAGACGAGCCCGACATTGTCCTGAGCCTCGAAGAGGACTTGCGCCGCCAGGGTCATCAGACGGTCGCGGCGAGAGACGGCTCTCAGGGCCTCGGGCTCGGGAAGCAGGGGCCGTGGGATCTGATCCTGCTCGACGTGATGCTGCCGAAGATGGACGGTTTCGACGTCTGCAGCGAGCTGCGGAAGGCGGGGGTCCGGACGCCCATCATCATGCTGACCGCGCGCACGCAGGAGGCGGAGAAGGAACTCGGCCTTGACTCGGGTGCAGACGACTACGTCACCAAGCCCTTCAGCCTCCGCGAACTGCGCGCTCGCATCCGCGCCCAGTTGCGCCGTTCGAAGCGGGAGGACGATCGCGTCTGCCGGTTCGGCGACTGCAAAGTGGACTTCGACCGCGCGGAACTACGCCGCGCGGGCCGGCCCGTCGAGATCACGCCGCAGGAACTGCGACTGCTCAGCGTGTTTCTTCACAATCGCGGCCGGGTGTTGAGCCGCGAGCAGTTGATTGAATCCGCGTGGGGCCATGGCATCGCCATCACCGACCGCGCCGTTGACACGCACGTCTTCAATCTTCGCAAGAAGGTGGAGCCGGTGCCGTCCGAGCCACGATTCATCCTCGGCGTGCGTGGCCTCGGTTATCGCTTTCAGGACGAAGATTGACGCATTCGTAACAGACGATGGCGAACCACTTGACCGTCGCGCTTCACACTGCCCCATCAGGAGGCAGACGATGAGACGAACCACCGGACTGATGGCGGCGTTGATGCTGGGTGCGCTGATGGCGCTGCCCGTCGCGTTGCGCGCGCAAAGCAAGGCCGACGTCGCGCTGCGCGCGGCGATGGAAACCGAGACTGTCAAGGGCGACATCAAGGCCGCCATCGAGCAGTACAAGGTGATTGCGGCGGGCACCGACCGGGCGGCTGCGGCAAAGGCCCTCGTCCGACTGGGCGGGTGTTACCAGAAGCTCGGAAACGTCGAATCGAGCAACGTATGGGAGCGCGTTGTGCGTGATTTCTCGGATCAAGCCGAGGCGGTGGTCGACGCGCGGTCACGGCTGGCCGCGCTGGCGCGGCCCAGCGGACGCGGCGAGTCCGCGCTGGTCGCGCGGCGGACCTGGGCCAGTTCTGCCAACGGTCTCGGTATCACCGCCGTCTCTCTCGATGGCCGGTACTATGCGATGCGGGACGCACCGGATATGGGCCTGGCGCTCTTCGAATTGAATTCGGGCCAGAAGCGCCGCCTAACTGACGCCAAGACCATTACCGGCGTGCTCACGGATGCGACGTTCTCGCCGGACGGCCGTCGCATCGCGTTCGGGTGGTGGAAGGATTTCGCGAGCTTCGAGGTGTATCTCATCGGCATCGATGGCGCCGGATTGAAGATGCTGTACCACGACGAGAACACAGAGGTCAGCAGGGTCGCGGCCTGGTCACGGGACGGGAAGCAGATCCTGCTGCTCCTGCGGAAAAACAATGGGCCGCGCCAGATGGCGCTGATGTCGGTCGCCGACGGCGCTCTCCGCGTGCTTGACCCGCCTGCCCAGTTCGCGCGCCTCGCCGTGCCCGGCGCGATGATCCTCTCGCCGGACGGCCGCTTCGTCGCGTGCGATTATCCGCCCAGCGAAGCGGTGAAGGAGCACGACGTGTTCCTGCTGCCGACCGACGGCGGCGCGGCCATTCCGCTGGTGCAGCACCCGGCTGACGACAGGCTCCTCGGATGGACGGCCGACGCCGCGCACGTGCTTTTCGCGAGTGACCGCGCACGAAGCTGGGACGCATGGATTCAACCGGTGTCGGGGATCAAGCCCCAGGGACAGCCCCGACTGGTCAAGAAGGAGATAGGCCTGGCGGGACCGGTCGGTGTCGCCGACAACGGGACGTTCCACTACAGCCTTGTGGCAGAGTCACCTGACGTGCATGTGGTCAGCCTCGATCCCGTGACAGGCGCCGTGGCGGCCCCGGCGTCGCCCATCTCTCAGCGGTTCCAGGGCGGACGGTTTGCGCCGGAATGGTCGGCCGATGGCACGCGCCTCGCGTACATCCTCGAACGTGTCCCCCAGCAGGTGGCGTCCCGGACCATCGTCATACAGTCGGTCGCGACGGGCGTGGAGCAGGAGACCCACGCGACACTCAGGATCGGGAATGACTTTCTGCGATGGTCGCCCGATGGCCGGTTCCTGATCGTCCGCGGCAGCGACGCCGCTCATCCCTTCGGCTGTTACACACTCGATGCCCGGACAGGAGACGTCGTCGACGCGATGCCAAACGGGTACTGGGCCGAGTGGTCCGCCGACGGAAAGGCGGTCGCCTACGCGCGCAACCGGGGACCGGCGGGCCTGAGGTTGAGGGACGTCGCGACCGGGCAGGAGACCGAGCTGTCTCCCGGCCCCCTCGGCAACCATCTGGCTGTTTCGCCGGACCGCCAGTGGCTGGCTTTTCCCCAGTATGACAACCCGCCGAAAGTGGCGATGCTGACGATCGTGCCATTCAAGGGCGGGGATCGTCGCGACGCCTTTCGGCTGGTCCTGCCGGAGGGTTTCGGGGGACTTGGGTGGTCCGCCGACGGGCGCTACCTGTTCTTCGTCCGTGCGAACAACGCGACCAACCGCTCCGAGTTGTGGCGAATCGCGGTCTCCGGCGGAGAGCCCCAGGCCCTCGGGCTGCACGTCCCCTCCCAGTTCAGCGTACATCCAGACGGGCGGCGCCTCGCGTTCCAGGCTGGCGACTACCGGACCGAGGTCTGGGTGCTGGAGAACTTCCTGCCGAAGCCGGCCTCCGCGCCGACGGCGTGGCGAAAGTAGACCGCACCGATTCTTCACACTTCTCGCGACGGGCCCGCACGAGGGGTGTGTACAATCACATCCGCCTCTCTCGTGTCGGTCTTGAACGTGCCCGATGTCGCTTCGCGCCAGATTCCAATCGGCGACGCGCCTGTTTGCCGTTTTCGTGTTGGTCACGACGACGCTCGCCATTGCTCTGGCCGGGGTCAGCTGGCGGCTGATCCGGCAGGATCGCGAACTCGAGCGCCAGCGCCGCCAGGACCGGCTCAGCCAGGTGCTCGACACCGCAGCCGCCGGCCTGCTCCGGACGCTTTCGGATCGAAAACAGCAGATCGTCGCGCTGGCGACCCCCACCGGCGACGACGCCAGGGCGGCCGCCGCGGTCGTCCGCGACGTCTCTGACGACAGCGCCCTCGTTATACTCGACCCGCGTCGTGCGACCGTCGCGCCTGAGGGCCGCATCCTCTTCTTCCCAACCAGCGTCACCGGACCCGAGGCTGGCGGAGAGGCCTTCGCGGCCGGAGAATCGGCGGAATTCCAGCGGCGCGACTTCACGTCTGCACTCACCGCCTACGCGGCACTGGCCCGTTCCCCCATCAGTGCGGTGCGGGCGGGCGCGCTCCTGCGAACAGCCCGTGTCCACCGGACGATGGGGATGACCGACCTGGCGCTCGCCATGTACGCGGAACTCTCGCGCATGGCAGGGCCGACGCCAGCAGGCAGAGCCGGTGAGGGCGGCGCAGACGCCGCACCGACGGTTGCGGGCGTGCCCGTCGATCTGGTCGCGCGCCACGCGGAGTGCTCCGTGCTCGCGGAGACGGGTCGTCTGGCTCCGCTGCGCGCCGCCGCCCGGAACCTGCACGCCGATCTGCTGGCCGGGCGCTGGCGGATCACGCGCGGGTCGTGGGCCTACTACATCGAAGAGACCCGCGGCTGGCTCGATCCGTCAGACAACGCGGCGCGCGAGGCCGACCGCGGCACGGCGACTGCCGCCGCGCTGTCGAGCGGCCTGGAACACGCCTGGCGCGCCTGGCAGACGTCCACTGCTGGCGGCACGCCGACCACCCGCGTGGACCACTGGCGCGAAGCGGGCAGGACGTGGGTCCTGCTGTCGTCCCGCCCCTCGACCCGCCTCGTGGTGCTGCTCCTCGGACCTCGCGAGATTTCCAGCCAGTGGCTCGGCCGCTACCAGGCAGGCGCCGGAACCGGCGTCGCGCTCGGCCTGTCGGACGCGACCGGAGCGCCGGTCGCAGCGCTCCCGGCCGGCCTTTCCGGTCAGGCGCTCCGGTCGCCCGCCGATACGGGCCTGCCATGGACGCTTCACGCCGCGGCGGCCGGCTCTCTCCCTGAGGCTGCCGCGCCGCGGACGCTGCTGATGGCCGGGATTGGCGTGCTGGCCCTCCTGCTTGCGGCCGGCGCGTTCTTCATCGGCCGCGCGATCACGCGCGAACTCGAAGTCGCCCGCATGCAGTCGGACTTCGTCGCTGCCGTCTCGCACGAGTTCCGGACACCGCTGTCATCCGTATGCCACATCAGCGAAATGCTGGTGGACGGACGTGTCGCAGACGATGAGAGACGGGGCCGGCTGTATGGGACGCTGCGGCGCGAGAGCGAACGGCTGCGGCGGCTGGTCGAAGGATTGCTGGACTTCGCGCGCATCGGCGCCGGCGGGCGCGAGTACCGGCTCGAACGGCTCGAGCCGTCGCCGTTTCTGCAGGCGCTCGGCAGCGAGTTCGAGGCCGACGTGGCGGCCGGCGAGAACGACGCGCGCGTGCGGATCGACGTCGCGCCGGATCTCCCGGTCGTTCGTGCCGATCGGGAGGCGCTCGGCCGCGTCTTGTGGAACCTGCTGGACAATGCCGTGAAGTACTCGCCATGCGCGCCGCGCGTGCGGCTGACGGCCCGGGCCGCCGGCCCGTGGGTCGAGGTGTCGGTCGCCGACGAGGGCCTCGGCGTGTCGCCGGAGGAGCGCGCGCGCATCTTCCAGAAGTTCGCGCGCGGGTCCGCAGCCACGGCAACCGGCGTGAAAGGCACGGGCCTCGGCCTCTCGATGGTCCGTCACACTGTCGAGGCGCACGGCGGGACCGTGCGGGTGGAAAGCCGGCCCGGCGAAGGCAGCACATTTACGATCACACTCCCTGCCGCCGGCGGCGGAGACGTTGGGGCCTGACCTCGTGTAGTGACCCCGTCTTTCAACCGGAGATCCCGATGCCGCGCATCCTGGTCGTCGAAGACGAGCCGAGCCTGGCGCTGAGCCTTCAGGAAGACCTCTCGATCGAGGGCTACGACGTCGACGTGGCGCGCGACGGAGAGACCGCTCTTCAACGTGCGCTCGCGGACCGCTTCGATCTGATCGTGCTCGACGTGATGCTCCCGAGGAAAGACGGCTTCGAGGTCTGCCGCCAGTTGAGGCGCGAGGGCGCCAAAGTGCCGATCCTCATGCTCACGGCGAAAACCCAGGAATCAGACAAAGTGCTGGGTCTCGAGATTGGCGCCGACGACTATGTGACCAAGCCGTTCAGCGGGCGTGAACTGCGCGCCCGCATCAAGGCGCTGCTCCGCCGCACGGCCGGAGAGGTGGCCGACACGTACCGCTTTGGCGATGTCGAGGTGGACTTCGCGCGCTGCGAACTGCGCCGAGGCGGGCAGGTGGTCGAGGTGACGCCGGTCGAGATCAAGATGCTCGCAGCCTTCGTGCGACAGCCCGGCCGGGCCCTGACCCGGGATCAGATCCTGAGCGACGTGTGGGGGCGGGGCACCTTCGTCACCGACCGCGTCGTCGACGCACACATCGTGAACCTGCGCCGGAAGATCGAGCCGGTTGCGACTGATCCGCGCTACCTGGTGAGCGTTCGCGGCATCGGCTACCGATTTGATCCCGAGTGATTCGGCGAGGCTCCCGCACGATATCTTCACACTCGACGCATCGCGTCCGCACGAACCGACGGTAGTCTGGCGAGCGAGGAGGGACAGCCGATGATGCACACCTCGTTGCGGCGCGTCGCGGTGATGGCGATCGTGGTTGGCTGGTGCGGCGTGCTGGTGTCGGCCCAAAGCCAGGGCGGAGCCGACCGGTTGATGCAGCAGGCGCGGACCAAGGCCGTCGTGGAGGGCAAACTCGACGAGGCCGTCAAGCTGTACGCGGACATCGCGACGAAGTTCGCGGGCGATCGGGCCACCGTGGTGCGCGCGCTCATTGAAACGGCCGACTGCTACCAGAAGCTCGGGCAGAGCAAAGCGCGCGAGATCTACGAACGGATCGTCCGCGAGTATGGCGATCAGACCTCGGCGGCCGCCGAGGCCCGCACCAAGCTGGCTGCGCTCGGTGGGGCCGGGGACGCGTCGCGCAGTTCGACGCTGGCCGTGAGGAGGGTCCTGACGGGGGCGGATGTGACGGGCCAGGTGTCGCCCGACGGCCGTTTCGTGTCGTTCACCGACTGGAGGTCGGGCGGGAATGTCGCCATCCGCGACCTCGCCACCGGCGAGCGCCGACGGTTGACCGACCAGGGTGGCTTGACTGGGTCGGGCGGGTTCGCCGAGCACTCCGTGCCCTCGCCCGACAGCAAGAGTGTCGCCTACGCCTGGGTCAACTCAAATGGCTCGTCCGACCTTTGCGTCGTCGGGCTCGATGGCTCGAAGCCTCGGGTCGTGCGGCCCGGCGGAGACGGAGTCGTCCGCCAGGTTCCGCTGGCATGGTCGCCTGACGGCAAGCACCTGCTTGCCGAATTCGTGAAGACCGACAACGCCCGCGACATGATGCTGGTGGCCGTCGCAGACGGCTCCGCGAAGTTGTTGAAGGCGTTGGGCAAAGACCTGTTTCGGGGCGGGGTGTTCTCCCCTGACGGACGGTACGTCGCCTGGGCGACCAGGGAGGGGCTCTCATTGTTCGACCTCCAGTCGGGAACGGAGTCGCCCCTCATCCAGGATCGGTCGAACCACAGGGTCCTGGGGTGGGCCCCGGATGGGAAGCACATTCTGTTCTCCAGCGAGCGTTCGGGATCGGCCGACGCGTGGCTCGTCGCGGTGGCCGGCGGGAAGGCGCTGGGCGAACCGGTATTCGTCAAGAAGGACTTGGGCACCAGGCCCATGGGTTTCACCCGCACGGGTGCCTTCTACTACGGGGTCGACAACAACGTGTGGGGCGTCCAGATTGCCGAACTCGACCCGGCCAGCGGAAACGTGGTTTCGCCGCCGCAGCCGGCATTCCGACGCGGCAACATGCGGACTCCAGACTGGTCTCCCGACGGACGCTCGCTCGCGGGCATTGTCTCCCGCGAGCCGAATCAGGGTGTGATCATCCGCTCCATGGATACGGGTGAGGAGCGAGAGCTTCGGGTCGGTGAGAGGACAATCGAGTGGGGTGGCATCCGCTGGACGCCTGACGGAAAGGCCGTTGTGGTTCCGGCATCGGAGACCGGGAAGGGCAAGAACCTGATACAAATTGATGTCCACACAGGGCAGGTGACTTCTCTGATGCCGCTTCCGGCTTTGAGCGGCGTGCCGCGCTTCGAGTTTTCACCGGACGGCAACACGATCTTCTACGTCAGGCAGTCCAGCCTCGTGGCCCACGATCTGCGGTCCGGCCAGGAGAAGGTAGTCATCGGGAAAGAAGGGCTCTACGAGGGTCTGGTGTCGCCCGATGGCCAGCGACTGCTGATCGGTGTGGACGAGAAAGGGTCTCAGATCCTGCTTGTCATGCCGGCCGCCGGGGGAGAGGCCCGGGAGTTGGTCAGAGTTGACGGCGCGAAGGAGGTCCCCTTCTGGGGTTCGTCGGCGTGGACGCCTGACGGCCGCGACGTCGCCTTTCTGAAAGGCATCAAGGGAGAGGCGCAGATTCCCTACGGGGATCGGCAATGGCAGTTGTGGCGTGTCGCAGCCGAAGGCGGAGAACCGCAGCGGCTGGGGTTGAACTTTACCGGTCAGTTGACGGGAGAACTGCGGCTGCACCCCGACGGCCGCCGGGTGGCAATCGACGATGTCAAGGTCAACCTGGAAGTCTGGGTGATGGAGAACTTCCTGCCGAAGCCGGCCTCCGCGCCCGTCGCAAAAGCGAAATAGATCGGAGTTGTCGCTCTCACACAAACCTGACACGGAGCTGCCTGGACACGCGTCATAATCTGGACCGTTGACCCATCAGCCCGTCGCGCCTTCGTTGGGCCGCTGGTTCCGTCCGCCGCGCCACGTCCTGACGCTGTTTCTCGGCGTCACGGGATTGCTCTCGCTGGCGATGGGATGGCTCGCCTGGCAACTGATTGCCCAGGATCGGGCACTCGCGGCCCAGCGCACGCAGGAACGCCTCGACAACGCGGCTGATACGGCCGTTGCCGCCGTTCGGCTCGGCCTCG
>Ga0315278_10001669_pt1 | contig 19641 bp, 20 predicted proteins | sample YL17G06_0_MG_FD_203880 | JGI IMG/M metagenome (GOLD analysis project Ga0315278, IMG submission 203880) | Sediment microbial communities from Yellowstone Lake, YNP, Wyoming, USA - YL17G06_0 | ecosystem: Environmental > Aquatic > Freshwater > Lake > Sediment | place: USA: Wyoming | collected... | reverse complement strand
AAAGGCGCTAAAACAGTAAAAACAGCTTCCGGGCTGTAGTAACACAAACGCAAAAGTTCTTCCAGTTTTTTATAGCCATACCCGCTCTTTGCTGTCTTGCCTTTACTATCGGTTGTCTTGTCAGCGTAATATAAAGAGGAATAACTGAGAAAGTACAACCCTTTCGCAGCCCTTGCTCCGTCATAAAAATTCACTGCCCTGCAGCTTGGCGGAAAGAAAAATAGCAAAGAAATCACAAACAATATCCAGTTTTTAAACATTTTACCTCCAAGGCCAACATTACCGTTGTACCGTTCGGGACGGTGCAAACGTTCGGGACGGTGCAACTGTTTGACTATTTTAGCTTATGTGATAGAATATTTCTATAGATATTTTTGAGGAAAAACCGGGAGGTCAAGATGAAAAAATTATTTGTCAAAATCGGTGTCGTGATCCTGGTCTTAGTCGTCGGGCTTTTTCTGGCCAAGGACATGATAGTAAAAACGGCAGTCACCACGGGAGTAAAACTCGTCACAGGCCTTAAGCTTGACATCGCGAGCTTAAAAATCGGCCTTTTTAACACATTGATCGACATAAAGCAGCTGAAATTATATAATCCTCAGGGTTTTCCAGACAAATTGATGCTGGATATGCCAGAGATATATGTCGATTATGACCCCTTTGCTCTTCTCAAAAAAACCATCCACCTTCAGGAAGTCAAGATAAACCTGAAGGAATTTGTAATCGTGAAAAACTCAAAAGGCGAAGTCAATCTTGACTCATTAAAGGCAGTACAGGAATCCAAGAAAAAAGTAGAACCGGCCCAAAAAGCAGAAATGCTCCCCTTTAAGATAGACGTGCTTGAACTTAAAGTGGGGAAAGTCATCTATAAGGATTACTCCAAGGGCGGTGAACCGAAAGTAACCGAATCAGATCTGAACCTTAACGAGCGTTTTGAAAACATCACTGACCCCTACGCAGTCACGACTATTATAGTGTTTAAATGCCTCATGAATACTACTGTGGGCAAACTAGTCAATTTTGACCTTGGTCCTTTAGAGAAAAGATTGGGCGGGACTTTGAGCGGCGCTGCAAATGTAACAAAGGATGCCGCAAAAACCACAGTCGAGGCTGGGAAAAAAGTAATAGGAGGCACAACCAGCACACTCAAAAACCTGCTTCCTTTTGATAAAAAACAATAGTAAAACAGAAATACGACTTCTTATTGATCCGAATCAAATGAAAAAGCCCGCATTTAAAGCGGGCTTTTTTTCAGACATATCTTCTATAACATTTTATTTTATTGTTATGTTTATCGTCAAGGGCGCACTCTTTGCTCCGGGTTTATCCACTGCCTGAAACGTCACTTTAAAAATCCCTTTTTTACTGGGTTTCCAGGAAAAATATCCTGTTGTTGTGACAAACTGCGCTCCGCTGGGCAGGTTATATGCTGCATAGCTGATACTATCACGATTAGGGTCTGTCGCTTTAACATAAAAACTTAAATTCTTTTTCAGGTAGCCTGTTTTATTGCCGATATTTTGAAGTATCGGCGGCTGATTTTGAACTGTGACCGGAATCTTTGCTTCATTAGGATCAGTTATGACAACTGTAGCTTGAGCCTCAGATGACCAGCGGCCTTTTGAGTCCTTGGCCTTAAAGAATATCGTATGGGTACCGATTGAAAGCTTGTTTGTCGTAAAAGAACTCTGGTAACTTAGATAGCCGTCCTTGCTTGATTTCCAATTATACGCAGTGATTGAGCCTGTTGAGATCTTTCCCGTGCCTGCAAATGCGATGCTTGCACCTGATAAAGCATTTGCCGGATTTATAGACACAACCGTTGCAACCGGCGGGTCAAGGCTTAACGTGGCATCGCCAAGAAGCGTCATGCCGTAAAACCATCCCCTATTGCACAAAGAATCAAGGTTCTGAAGTTTAAACCAGTCCTTAAACGCCTCTCCCAAAGTCTTTCTTGAAGCTGCGCCTAACGGCGTATAGAAATTATAAAAAGAAAGCATGCTCCCTGTTTTTGTGGACCCTACTACTGCAAGGCCAAAAGTCTTTGCAAACACGTAATTGCCGCCCATATAATTAGCAGCATTGTATTTGCAGTTGGAGCAGGCAAACAGATTGTAGAACAACGCAGTCGGGTCTATTGATCTTACATCTGTGTTAAAAACATAACCTCCCGAAGAACCGCTGTTATAAAAAGCATGCAAAGAAGGATTTGAATGAACGCACACATGTATCCATTCGAAATTTTCCTTGAGCCTTGCCTTATAATCTGTGCTGACTGTATTTGATTTATCGTTGATGATTACGACATCCGAGTAAGCGTTTTTCAGGCTGCAATCATTGAAATAATACCAATCATCATCCGGATATGCGAGGGCGCGTTTGTTTATCTGCAATTTCCCCAGGCGATACGAATGATTTTTTGCGAAGTAGTTTTTTAACTGAGCAGCCTCGTCCATTGCGCTGTTTAATACCGTGGAGGCAGTTAACCGACTAAGCCATATTTCAGGAGTCAATGTACCTCCGCCCGCATTATGCGTATCGTAAACTCCGTTTGCGTCAGTGTCAAGCCACTCTCCGTCTAAATCCATGTAAAACAGGTCTATCGGAAATCTTGCATAACCGTAAATCCCGAAATCATTCGCGATTTCGAATTCAGGAACAGGTAAATCTCCGATAAAAACGATTCCCTTTAATCCGTCCAGCGATTTTATGTACCCTTTTAAATCTGCCGCGCTGCCTCCTATGAACTTGACAAGTTTAACGCTATAATCCTCTGCTTCAAGGTCAGAAACGTATTGCTTTATAGAAGGATCATAAACAGCGGCATAAATAGCCGAATTTACGACTATAAGAATTTTATTTGTGCCTGCGGTCGATGTATATATCTCCTGATACTGCAATGCGGCAAATGATTGCATTCGACCGCATGAGAAAACACACAAAAGAAGACAGCTGACTTTTAAAAATCTCATGAGAGAATTTTTCATGTTTTCCCCCTGTTTATTATCTTCTATTGTATGGTTTGTATCTTATTTATCGCCTCTTCTGCTATCCTTACTGCTTCCTGCCACTGAAATTTTATCATCGGGTCAGTGGGTTTAAGTCCTCTAAGCTTATTCAGGTAATCATTTAAGTCCTGAAGCGCTTCGGGATTTCTAAGTTCTCCAAGAGAAGACACAACTTTGTTTTTGTACAACTGGTCATTTTGCGCCTTTAATTCATTAAGCAAAGTCAGTGTCGCTGACTGATCTTTCATCTTTCCGAGTGCATCCACCATTGCCACCTTTACGCGTTCTTCTTTTTCCTGTTCCATCTGTGTTATAATATTTGTCGAAGACCCTGAGCTGTTTATTTCTCCCAGGGACCATGCTGCCCTTTCCCTTACAGAAATGTCTTCGTCAAATAACGAACTTGCAAGATCTGCGGTTGCGCCTTCGTCTTTTATCTTTCCGAGAGCCTCTGCTGCGTTGCGCCTGATATAAGCATTGTCATCTCTTAGTATTCCTATTAATTCAGGAGCAGCCTCCTTGCTTCCTATTCTTCCGAGTAAAAATATGATCTCTCCTCTTATCCCGACTTCAGTCGACTCTCTTAATTTACTAAGCAATTTTTTGACTGCCGGCTCCCCTACTTTCGCAAGCTCATCAGCTGCAGCCTGACTGATATTAATATCAGGATTTCCGAGAAATTCTATTAATTTATCGATTTTCTCTTCCTCACTGTCTGTTTCTTTAAATAATGGGTACTTTTCTTCATTGCCTGAATCCGGAATATCTGCGTTTTCAAGTCCGGCCTTTACTTTGACAACTTCTGAATCAGATTTTTCAATTTTATTTGAAGAATGAGGCCTTCTCAAAATTGTTGTTCCCCAGAACAAAAGGCTTAAAATAATGCATGCTGCTACGATGATCTTAAATTCCAGGTTTTTGCTCGCCATTCTATAATCCTTTTCTAAACTTTTAAATTACCTGACAACAAAAAACCGCATGGACAGATCCATACGTACATTCCTGCTTAATTCACGGTGAATCTTTAAGTTACGTTAAATCCCACACCGTAATAAATATAACCTAAAAATGCACATTTTTCAAATTTTTCAAGTCTTTTTTGCTCATTTCCTGAAACCGTTTTCTTTCCAAAGCCGAAACTGTTTTCATTCCAAAGCTGAAACTGGGGCAGCTAATTATTTTTTGTTGTAGTACTCTTACATTTGCGGTAGAATAAATCAAAAGGAGGCGTTAAAATGATAAAAAAGACATTCATTCTTATCGCAACGGTTATTCTTGCTATAAATTTGTCCGGCTGTATTTTTTTGCTGGCTGGAGCTGCCGGAGGTCTTGGGACAGCTGTGTGGCTTGAGGGAAAACTGACGCAGGATTTTAACAAACCATATGACAGGTGCGTACAGGCAACAAAATCAGCCCTTGCGTCTATGAAGCTGGAGATCACAAAAGAAACAGCTACTCCTGAAGTGACTCAACTGATGAGTAAATATACGGACGGAAAGACAATCTGGATTGACGTGAAGAAAACAACAGAAGCAGCTACCCGCGTTGAAATCCGGGTTGGAGCAACCGGGGATAAAGAAGCAGCAAGCAAAATCCTCAAAAAAATCTCTTTTTACCTCTAAAGAAAAATCGGGTCTTGAAACCATCAAAAAAGATTTACAAGACCCGATTTTTAATTTCAATCGACCTTGAATTTTTATTAAAAATTTTCTGCTAAGACTTCGTAGAATGCCTGAGGATGCTTGCATGCAGGACATTCCTTCGGAGCTTCAGCGCCTTCGAACACATAGCCGCAGTTGATGCAATGCCACTTGACGCTTGCCTTTTTCTTGAACACCTCTGAGTTACCTATGTTATTAGCGAGTTTTCTGTATCTTGATTCGTGGAACTTTTCGACTTTTCCGATCTGCTCAAATGAACGCGCGACTTCCGGAAATCCCTCGTCTTTTGCGACCTTTGCAAAGTCTGCGTAAATGGTAGTCCATTCCATGTTCTCGCCAGCTGCGGCAGCTTCGAGGTTTGACTTAGTGTCCTTAATTATTCCTGCAGGATAAGTAGCAGTTATTTCAGTATCGCCCCCTTCTAGATATTTAAAAAATACCTTGGCGTGTTCCCTCTCGTTTTCAGCTGTCTCCATAAAAATATTTGCTATTTGCTCAAGGCCCTCTTTTCTCGCTGCGCTTGCAAAAAAAGTATACCTGTTTCTTGCCTGCGCCTCACCTGCAAAAGCCCCCAGCAGGTTCTTTTCCGTTTTTGTGCCTTTTATTGATTTTCCCATAGATTCTCCTTTCTATCCTTCGATTTTTTCCATATCCTGTCCACAGCAAACAAGAGTTCCGCCGCCGACTTTTGTTACTGTAACCTCATTACCGCAGACATTACATCTGTATTTCTCTCCTACTTTCTTGACCGCCATTCCTCCTCCTTTAGGGGACGTCCCCTATTAATCTAACTCTCAATATATCATCAAGTTATGAAACCTCCTAAATTTTTTATTATTAACCTATAAACTCAATCCACGTTAGAACAAATCTAAAAATTTATAAGCAAATTGTTTTTGGCGATGTTATAACTTATTTATTACTAAGGCTTGTGAGTAATAGGGACGTCCCCTATGATCTGGGATTCCAGGGCCTTGATCTTCTCGTCAAGCTCGGCTATTTCTTTTTCTATTTCCTTAAGCCTGCGGCCATAAGTCCTCGCAGTCTCCTCGTCCCGAAAAATGTGAGGATTAGACAATGCCCGAGACTTAGCATAACTCTCAATATTTAATTTCTCTTTTTCTTTCTCAAAACCATTAATTTTACCTCGGATTTCTGAATTATAAATCTTTCTTTTTCTTTCATCCTCTCGCCTTAGTCTCTCCTCTTCTTTGGCCTTCAGTTTTTCCTCATCTATCTTTTTATGGTCTACTTTGAACTTCTGCTTGCGAACTTCTATATAATCCTGGCTCTCCCTTTTCTCAAGATAATAATCGAACCCGCCTGGAAATTTTCTGACCTGTCCGTTTTTGACTTCATATACCACATTAGCAAGCGAACGCACAAAATGAATGTCATGGCTTATGCAGACGATCGTCCCCTCATATTCTTCCAAAGCCCTTATCAAGGCATCAACCGCATCAACGTCCAAATGAGTTGTCGGCTCATCCAGCAGAAGAAAATTAGGCGGATTTATCAAATACTTTGCCAGGATAAGCCTGCTCTTTTCCCCTCCGGACAAGACCTTGACCGGTTTTTCAGCGTCGTCTCCCGTGAATAAAAACGCCCCAAGGATAGTCCTTATAGTCGATTCCGGAGTATAGCCCTGCGCAGCAGAATACGCCTCTCTTAAAACAGTGTTTTCCAGATTCAGCACATCCATGCGAGTCTGCGAAAAGTACCCTGTATCTACATTATGCCCTACGGTGCGCTCACCTGCGTCAATATCTATCACCCCTGCCATGATCTTAAGTAGAGTCGATTTCCCTGCGCCGTTCTCTCCTGCCAGAACCGCCTTCTCGCCCTGAGTCACCTCAAAATCAAAATCTTTATATACCTGTATATCCGCGTAGGATTTGGAAATATTTTTCAGCGAAATGACTTTATACCCGCTTTTTCTCGTCGCAGGAAAACGGAAAGTCCCCATGCTCTCGCGCGGATCAGGCGGAAGTTTGATAGGGTTCTTTTCTATCCTCTCAAGCACAGTCCTCTTCGCCCTCACTGCCGCTGCTTTATTGGGCTGCGCGTGAAAACGCGAGACGAACTTTTCCAGCTGCTCCCGTTTTTTCTCCTGCTCCTTGAACTGTTTTTCCAAATGGATGCGCTTTTCTGTTTTTATCTGCTCATAATGTTCGTAGTTTCCTTTCACCTTAAAGACCGAGCCGTTCTCAAGTATCAGAGTATAATTTGTGACTTCATTTAAAAAAGCCTTGTCATGGGAAATCATGATAAAAGTGCCGTCGAACTGCGCAAGATAATCCTTAAGCCAGAGCGCTGCGTTCAGATCAAGGTAGTTCGTAGGCTCGTCCAAAAGCAGAATGTCGTAATAAAAAGTCAGGAGTTTTGCAAGCAGCGTACGCATCTGCCATCCGCCGCTCAAATGGTTTATCGGACGGTTAAAATCCCTTTCTTTAAAACCGAGCCCCATCAAAATTTTTTTAGCCTTGTGCTCGAGCTCGAAATAACCGAATGTCTCAAGCTGGTGAAGAACCTCACCGTATCTTTCGGAGCCGGCCTGATTTTGTTCCTCAAGCCTTGCTTTTTCTTCGACAAGCTGCATGACAACCTTATCTCCCGAAATAAGCTCGGCGAGCACAGTGTGTTCGGAATGGAATTTTGATTCCTGAGGCAGATAGCCTATCCTCATGTTTTTCGCAACTGACACGTCTCCGGACGACGGTTCTGTTTCTCCGAGCAACATGGAAAAAAGCGTGGTTTTCCCAGCGCCGTTTGGCCCTATGAGCCCGATCCTTTCGCCTTTGTAAATAGAAAGCGAAAGGTTGTCGAAAAGGATTTTTTTGCCGTAATTCTTGGATAGATTTGAAATATTGATCATAGTCAGACAGGCCGGCGGGATTCTAATGCTTTGGATAAAGTTGCGGAATCAGCGTATTCGAGGTTTGAACCTACGGGAAGGCCCAAGCCTATCCTGCTGATAATCACTCCCAGGGTTTTCAGGACCTTTGCAAGGTATAAAGCAGTTGCCTCGCCTTCGGTGTCTGAATCAGTCGCGATAATGACTTCCTTTATATTTTCTTCTTTGATACGCCCGATCAAGCTGTCGATTTTGAGGTCCTGCGGGCCTTTGCCTTCAAGAGGTGCGATCGCTCCCAGCAATACATGGTAAAGTCCGTCGAACGTCCCTGTCTTTTCAAGCGATGAGACATCCGATGGTTTTTCGACTACGCAAAGCAGGCTTCTGTTGCGCCGCACATCCTGGCAGATCGAACAGGTTTCCTGTTCGCTCAGGTTATGGCATATCCGGCAGAAATGCACGTTCTCCTTCACCTTTATCAGCGCTTCGGAAAGAGATCTTATATCTTCGTCGGTAGCTCCTAATATATAGGTAACGATGCGCTCAGCGCTTCTCCTGCCTATACCCGGCAGTTTTATCAGCCTGTTTATCAATCTCTCGATGGATTCGGTATAATTTGCCATAGTATTATTCGTTAATGAGCCTTGCGTTAAACATATCCAGGGCTGACCTTACAGACGGATGTTTTTCGGTATCGGAGGATATTTTTTCTTCCTTTGACAGGACAAAGTTGACCTTTAAGACCGTGTCTAAGGCTGCAGCTAAATTGCTTTCGATCAAAGATTTGTTCTCTTTTTTCTCAAGCGATTCTTTGTGAAGCGAATGGTTTTTTGAGAAAGATACGGTCAACACATCTTTGTCAATATTTACAGGCATGCCTTCGTTCAAATAAGTCGCAACAGACATCTTGATCTTGCCCAGATTAGTGATTATTTTCTGCCACACCTCTTTAACGCTGTCTAAAGTGACATTTGCATTGGCCTGATTTATCTCTTCGGGGATCTCGGTGATTTCGGAGTTCGCAACCGGCGGCTCGGCATTTTCAGATTTTTTCTGAAACTGCTGGCCGGCCGCAGGTATCACGTTCATTTTGGGTTGTTGCCTGAAAGAATCACTTTCGCGTTTATCTTTTGCCTGCGGTTTTTCTTCCGTCATACTTCTTGGCTGAGCGGATTTCGACTCCTGGTGTTTAGGGTCTCTGCATAACTTAACAAAACTTATCTCAAGAGGTATGCGCCAGGACTCAAGCCTCTTTGCCATCTCCTGAGTATTCACGAGAATGCTGAAAGCGCTGAATATTTCCTCAAGGGTAAAACTTTCGGACTGTTTCAATAACCTCTGGCATATTTCAGCGGGCAGGTCTATTAACTTCGGATCTCCTTTGCTCACCTTTGCGACCATCAGATTGCGGAAATGCTCGATCAGCTCAGACAGCAGTATCGCCGTGTCTTTACCCATGTCCAAAAGTTCGTCGAGTATTTTTAATGCCCCCTGCGCGTCTTTCTGGATGATTTTATCCGCGATCTCAAAGATCGACGACTGCTCTATCATTCCAAGCATCGAAACCACGTCCTCTAAAGAAACTTTTTCTTTTGCAAAAGATATCAGCTGATCAAGCACAGACTCAGCGTCCCTCATTGAGCCGTCGCAGCTTCTCGCGATAGCAGCAAGCACATCTCTTTCAACTTTTGTTTTTTCCGAGGCAATTATCTTTTCAAGCTGCTGGATGATCTCCATAACGGAAATCCTGCGGAAATCAAGGCGCTGGCAGCGGGAAAGTATTGTCGGCGGGACTTTTTGCGGCTGAGTCGTGGCAAAAATGAATTTTACGAATTCAGGCGGCTCTTCAAGCGTCTTGAGCAGCGCATTAAATCCGTCTGAAGTTATCTGATGGACTTCGTCTATGATGTAGACTTTATATTTTCCGCTGACAGGCGCAAACTTGACGTTTTCCCGCAAAGTCCTTATCTCATCGATACCGCGGTTCGAAGCGCCGTCTATCTCAATGACGTCAAGGCTTGAGCCGTTTGCTATTCCCGCGCATGAAGGGCATTTGCCGCAGGGCTCTTGAGTAGGGCCGTCTTTGCAATTGAGGGCGCGGGCCAATATCCTGGCAGTCGAAGTCTTGCCTACTCCTCTTGGCCCGGCAAGAAGATATGCATGGGCGAGCCTGTTTTTCTGGATAGCGTTTTTGAGGGTGGAAACTATATGCGACTGGCCTACTATTTCGTCAAAATTCTTTGGCCGCCATTTTAGAGCAAAAACTATGTATGACATTTCTAAAAACTCTTTATGTAAAACCTTTTAGAAGACAAAGGTCACAGAAGCCTCTACCGAATCCATATCGTAATAGTGGATGGGGTCGATATGCCTCCATGTGATTTCGGTTTCAATGTTTTTGTTAACGGGGATAATAATGCCGCCTGCGACTTCGTTGCGTATTGCTTCTCCCTCGTTAAAATCGTAAGTGTATTCTTCAAAGGCAAAACCGTTTATGGTAATAAATTTTGTCTTAATAAGGTTGTGGCTAAAAACAAGCCTTGTCTCTGCTTCAGCATAACTTCTTTTTTCATATACGCCATACCACCTGTAATCCTCATTCAGCCACACGTACTGAAGGCTTTCGCCGATATAAAACCAGGGGACTATGTCTTTTCCTATTTCGGAGCCGATTTCTTTTCTATTCCATACATCTTTTTCAATATTGCGGCATATTTCAAAAAACGGGGTCAGAACTAATAAAGGCCTGTTTTCCTCATCAAGGTAATTGAACGCGGAAGATACGCGCTCACTTATAATCCGGTGGCCGCTGTGCCTTGTATCGTAGTGGTATAACTGTTTAAAACGCAAGACTGGTTTTTTATCCCAGGCAGCAAAAGAAACAGAAGCGCATATAAATACTATCAGAAAAACAAGGCTTAATACTTTTGTCCTCATGTGTTCTCCTTCTCTTTTGCCCACAAAAAAATACACCGAAAGTTTTTCGTCAGAAAAAATTTTCGGAGAGGCTGGGATTTGAACCCAGGGGCCAGGTTTCCCCAGCCGAATCATTAGCAGTGATCCGCTTTCGACCAGTCTCAGCCACCTCTCCTAAAATCTCTTCCATCTATCTAAAAATTTATTATTGCTTGAACCTACAGTTGCGAGATATCGATTGACTGCCGCTTTCGCGGAAACTGTAATATGCACGCCCTTCAGGGAAGCTTTAATGTTCAGACCTGAAAGAATCGCATAAACAGAATTAAGCAGCGGCTTGGAACAGCTGGTAAAATCCAGTTTCAGATACTCGTACCACTTATTATTGACTTTATACCTATGGCAGTAAAGGCTGCCGTCTGTATCAAAGAGCCCGCGAAGGCAAGCCTTCCGGAATTCACTGTTCCTCTTGATCCACTCAGGAATATCAACCTGATTCTTGATTTTATTGCCTGCTTCTATTCCCTGCTTCAGAACAAAATCAACCACGCTCGCGCTGCTGACAACTATATCCGCGCCCCAAGAATCCTTTCTCTTGGCAATTATATGCTCAACCGAGAATAAACGTTTGATAAGTCTCGCTACGTGCTCCGCATATTCCCGGTCAGTTTTATAATTAAACGAGACGGTAAGCTGATATTTACTACGGATGCCTCCGTCTCCCAGCATGATACCAATGAACTTAGCCAGCTCAACACTTCTGGTAGGTTTTTTTGTCTCCTTGCGGATACCGAAACAGCGCTGGAGGGCTATTTCAGGATGCAATCTGAAAAAATCACAGGTGCGCCGGCCGCCCTTGCTTCTTCCTAATGACGCCCGGGATTGCCGTATAATTCATACCGCCGTAAGGCTCCTAAACGCCCTCTTTGTGAATACGAAAGCCCCTGAATCACAATGTCTCCAGAATCTCAATTTAACTTTGCGCGTTTCTTCTTAAAAAACTCTTTTAACAGAGCCGCGCATTCACTTTTAAGCACGCCTTTAGTGACTTTTATCCGATGATTTAATTTCTTATTATCGACAATATCAAAGACTGATCCGCATGCGCCGGTCTTTGGGTCGTCTGCGCCGTAAACAAGATTTTTTATACGCGCAAGGACCATCGCTCCTGCGCACATGCTACAGGGTTCAATTGTAACATATATGGTTGCGTCGTTCAACCATTTTGAATTTAAAAAAGCGGCTGCTGAAGTCAGCGCCAGCATCTCCGCATGCGCGGTGGGGTCTTTTAGAAGTTCTATCTGGTTATGGCCGCGCGCTATGATCTGTCCTTTGTGGACAATAACGCAGCCAACAGGCACTTCATCTTTTTCAAAGGCCTTTTCCGCCTCTTTCAAGGCCTCGGCCATGTAGATCTCGTCAAGTTTCTTCATCAAAATTTAATAAAAATGCGCCCAGTTGGAATCGAACCAACAACAACCAGCTCCGTAGGCTGATGCTCTATCCAATTGAGCTATGGGCGCAAAGTGTGGCGTAAATCATGGAAGCGAAAATTTATTATACCCGCTTTTTCCAAGGCTGTAAAGAACGATTTCCTAAAATCGTATCCAATTTTACCGTAATGAATTATGACAATCCACCCAGTCGGTTTCAAGATTAAATTTTTGTTTGAATTTTTAGTTTATTATGCTAAAATAAATCCTTAAGAAAGGGGGCTAAAATGTCAATAAAAAGCATCGAAATAATGTGTATTCCATGTCCTAAATGTGAATTAGTAAAGAAATTCATTGCTGAGTCAATTAAAGCAATTGAGGTTAAAAATAATATAAGGATAATCTATGAGTTTAAACATACACCTAATCTCATACAAGCTTCTCAATATAGCGTAAATGCATCACAAACTCCTATCGTTATAATCAATGGTACTGTTGCGTTTGCCGGTCAAGTTACACCAGATATTGTCAAGAAAAAATTAGAGGCAATGCACAACTATTAACCCCCTTAACCTGACATCTTATAACTGCTATTACATAAAAACCCTCTCTAATATATTCTATTACTGATAGTCAATTAGCTAATTTTAAAATTGCGGCGATCAAACAAAAAGGGCTGAACTGTCAAGTCCAGCCTTGTAGAATTGGTTGTGATGGTGTTACTTAAACTGCTCTTTTACTTTGGGACGTGTGAAGAAATAAAGGATTGAAAAATATGACAATATTGTTACCTACTGACTTTTACTGCTCCTGAGCATAAAAAACTTTGCACTTTTGCACAAAAAAAAAGGGAACAGTAATGGAACTGCTCCCTTTTCTAAAAATTGGACTGCAGGATCCACATATGGATCAGGAGTATTTAGGGTTTGCTGGGGAGTTGCCATGTCCTAACCTCGCTGTAAGCGGTTTGCACAGCGATCTTGTTCTTTATCGCATAAGTCACTCTAATAGTAGAGGTATATAATTGATTCCCGGCCCCTGTAAGAAGATATCCAGAGCCTGTACCTGTACCTGATGCGCCGACGAGAGCACCGGTAGTTTGATCGTATGTGTAGGTTGTAGTAATATTCGAGGATGATGTATAGTGGTTACCGGCTGCGTCTGCAGTAACCTGAGTGGTTGTGGATACTGCGTTAGTTGACTTTGTCAGGACTGCGCCGTTGATCTGGATGTAATTATAGGTAACCGTGCTTGTAGTCGTGTTGTCTTCCACATATGTATTTGTTCTCGCGTCCCAGTGTTTGGTGATTGTAGATCCGGACATCTGTTTTACGTATGCAGAGCCGCCTATAATCGCGTAAGTCATATTATAGTGGCCTGTATATGATGATGCCGCATGCTTAACTCCGGCCATGTCTGTATATTCTGGAGTCGATCCGGTTACATCTCGGATCCCAATGGGCGCTTTGATTAATGACCCGCCGGAATCATAACATCCGGAATAATCCGTGATTGTTGTAGAAGTCTCTTTTGAGCCGTCTGCATTCACGGACGTGGTCTGAGTATTAGATTTTACCACCAAAGCCTTTCCGTTTATTATGGTGTAGGTGTCGGTAGTTGTTGATGTAGAAACACTTTTATCAGCAGAAGTGGTCGTGCTTGTCTTTGTTCCGGTCGCCCCTATTAAATTAGCTCTATTGTCGTAAGAATATTTTTTCAAAGACTCGGATTTGGTTACTGTTCCATCGCTTACTTTACTTTCTGTAACAACCTTTTCCTCAATAACGACATCTTTTTTGTTTATTTTTAAGGTGGTTGTAGTAATTGTCTGCATGGTAACTAACTTGTTGCCGTCAGGTAACACTACTTCAGTTGTGACAACTGAGGTAGTTACAATTGGTTTGTTTAGATTTACTGATTCGCTTACGGGTTTAAAGCTGATTGGATTAGAGACGCCGATGGCGTTGCTGCTTGATCCGGAAGTGGGGGTGCCTGATGTTTGAGCAAAACATACGGATGCAATGGAAGCGAAAAAGAAAGTACAAAAACAAAGCGCTAAAAACTTATTTGTTTGCATTTTTTCCTCCTTTTATACCCGACCCTGGGTAAAAAACTTATTGTTCCTCTATAAATGAAACAATCCTGCAAATAAACCTATGTTTGCAGATTGGTAGTAGGCATATTTTTTGATAAACTTGCCCCATTTTTAAGGATAACACTAAATCTTACTTTTTTCAAGTTGTGAAGCCTTTTTCCTGAAAACGGTTTCAATTTCCTGAGATACGGCTGGTAAGTTTTATATGTAAGAATAACGCAGATAAAAAGTTTAAAATGATGTCCTTCCTTAAACCTATAATAAGATTATTTTTTAGAAAATCACTTTAAGAGGAGAATTAGGGCAGGATTAAAAAATTTTGACGGGGTTGTAACTTATTTTTTCTCAAGTGGCCCGGAGAAAGAAGAATCTCCCTCTTTCTCCCTGAACCAGCTAGCTAAGATTTAATAATGTATTCCTGGAAAAAACAAACCGGCTTTTCATATAAGCCGCCTAATTTTTTTTGCTGAGTTAGTTATAAAGTAATAACTTTGTTAGTTACCGTATGTTACGGTTGCAGAAACCCACCAGGTGTGGCAATCACAAAAGTTCGGATAGCAAGATTCTGGGGGAGGGCGAATTCCCACAATATCTTCACCACAGGGGCCTAAGGGTGGTGGAGGAGGAAAGAGATTGACACTTATCGTATTCCCGGATATAGTTGCGTTGCATAGTGCAGCTCTCGGATAGTAGTCCTGGCATAATTCTCCCATCATCGGACAGTCTCCATGGCAATTATACGTATTGCCTGATGAGCAGGATATTACTTTTGATCCTGCAGGGATTGGACCGGGAGAACCGGAGAAACTTTCAGGGCATATGCAGTGAATGCCACTAGGGTAACAAGAGCGACTTATTTCTACCGTGTAGTTAGCTCCTGAAGGTGAGCCCCCGCCGCCTAAATTTATCGGAGCCCAAGTCGAACCATTGTAGGCATAGACGCCTTCGGGCCTGTTGGTTGGATCCTCAGTACCGTTGTCGTAATATAGATCGCCTTTTCTGCTTATTGCAAGGTCAGGCTGGCTGTCGCGGGGATATAATGTCAATACCCCGTATACTCCGTGCGGCGAAGGGTAATATGTGGTGATAGTGATGGTTTCATTGCCGTATTGGGCAAAGGCAGGAACAGCCACAAGCAAAAGCAGAAAGATCATCACTGAACTTTTCATTTATTCCTCCTCTCAACCATAACTTTAAAAAAAACTTTGACTGTGTTGTAACTTGTTTGTTCTCAAAGGCCCTGAAGCAAGGGACCCGGTCCCTTAAGACGGCAGAATCCGGCCGTTTCAGTAGCAGCCGACTTGAATGACAGGCATAGTCCAGGTGACCGTACAAGTGCAAAGGGCGCCGGGGTTAGGACTGCAATACCAACAAGTCTCAGTCGGCAAGTTTGCAAAATCATGGTACATGTCCAGACCACATCCGCAGCTGCATCCACCGTGTGGCGGGTGGGTCGCTTGGGTTGTTGACCAATTTCGAAACTGGGTCCATCCACTCGGACACGCAGACTTTGGATCGGTCTCTGAACCGAATTGGCATTGTTTGAATGCCACATCAGCATCGGCATCCACTACTGTCCCGCCCGCATTAGTGCAAGCTAACTGGTTATGTATTCCACCGATAAGCATGTCGCCGGGTGAGCCAGTTGGTGGACCGCCGCCTAAATTTGTCAGAGTCCAGTTCGAACCATTGTAGACATATATGCCTTCTGGTCTGTTGGTTGGATCATCCGTCCCGAGATCATAGTATAAATCACCCTTAAAACTTTTTTCTTGTTCTGGTTGCGTGCTACGGGGATAAAGTCTCAATATTCCGTATACTCCGTGCGGTGAAGGGTAATATGTGGTGATAGTGATGGTTTCGTTGCCGGACTGGGCAAAGGCTGGGATTGTCAAAGATAAAAACATTATTACAACAGCTAGAATCTTCATCTTTAATCCTATCATGATTAAAGTATATATCAAAATAAGACCGCTTTCAAACAATATCTGGACAATATTATACGACTAAAACTTTACAATAGTAAGGGATTTTTTGAAAAATCAGGAAGGATTGAAAAAATTGCCCGGCGGATTCTTCCGCCGGGCAATTAGATTGTTCTTTCTGGCTTTAATTACTAACGCCCTTATTTGCTGCCTGAATCATAAACTATATCGTTTGGGAATACGGACTTTATATAGTCTTTGTTGACGAAATACATACCGCAGCCTATAACGTATTCTTTTCCGCCGTATTTGGCCAGTTTTACATACGAGCCCTTAAAATCTTCTGACTTTTTCCCGGGCAACGGCCAGAGATACACTACCCATCCTGAGCCATTCTTCTTAACCAGGTCGTTCATTGACACGATAAAGTAAAAACCGGTCGAATCCTTTAACTCCAATGCATTCGTCCCTTCCAACTCAGGCTTGACAGGATGCATTAGCATGGGGCCGGTCATGCTGTGGATCCAGATATAACCTTTACCGCCTGCGAACCTGTATTCTCCGTTCGGATCGCGGAACTTTGAAAATGAAGCTTCGCCTTCGGATTCAACAAGCTTCACCGCATCCTCTACCTTTTGTTTTGCCAATTCAAGAGAAAATTCTCCTTCAGCGAAGCATTTTCCTGCAAAATACCCTACTAAACAAAACACTAAAGCTGTCAATAGGATTTTTTTAAACATGCGCCTCCTTTATTGCTTTATCGATCTCAATTCCCCTACCCTGAGGACAATCGTTTCTATTGGTTAAGATTATAAGCTTTTTTTAATAAAATTCAACTGTTTTTTTTACCTTATAATCAAGAACCCGCTTAAGGAAATTTTGGCATCTTCAACCTTAACTTGCTCCACATCAAAACTTCTTCCATGCAAAGATACAACTTTAATTTCTGGCTATGCCGAGAAAGCATTTTTATAATTTTATCGTAAACTTCAAACCTTATATCAAAAGCATACCTCAGTTTATCGTCAAAACCTAAAATCAGTTCCTCATCTAATATCCTGTTAGCGGGGAAACGCCTTTCAATGACCTGTTTTAATCCAGGGCTGAACCTGAAAGTCCCTATGCTTATCCAGGCTATGTCTTTGGGCTTTATTTTTTCAAAAAGCTCTTTGATAAGGGCCCTGTATTCCTTCTCCCATCCGGAAAAATAAATGACAGGGTCAAAATGAAAACCCACCCTGTATCCTGCTTCTATACATTTTGCAGCTGCATCGAGCCTCTCTTTTAAAGAAGCGCAGTAAAACTCGTTTTCTTTTATTAACTCTTGGGGATTTATTGACCATGAAACGACTACATTCCCGGAATGGTTTGATCTTAGAAGATTTCCTATTTTACTGCTTTTCGTCTTGAACTCAAAAGTGACGTTTTTGTATTTCCTGAAAAAATCTATCATCTGAAGGGAATACCCTGTAAAATCATCCAGGGCCAGCGAATCGGAAAACTCTCCTGTGCCGATGCGCATGCCGGATTTTTTGTATTTAGAAAAAATGTCAAAGAATCTTTCTATATTCGCAGGCAAAATGATACCGGGGGTGTTTGTGTATTCCTGAAGAAAACAATAGGTGCACTCATAAATGCAGCCGAATCCCAGGTTAAAGACATGGTATCCGCACCCTATAGCGCCTTTAGTGCACGGGCAGGATTTAAAAAAATCGTAGTCTTCTTTGACGATAAAGACCGACTTTTGCCTTTTGTTGTAATCCTCTATCCCGCGGTTTCTTTGCCCGCAGAAATAATCCTTAAGCGATTTTATCTCTGTGAAACTTGCTTTCGGGAAGGACTCTTTAAACTGCCTGGCTAAGGAGCCGGCCGAAGCAGCTTTGTCTACGAATATTTTCCCGGGATAAAATTCCTTTTTTTTGATTTCTAAGGGCTCTAAGGACTGAATTCGAGTTTCGGAAAATAAGGCCTGAAATCCATGCTTTTTGAGGAAGAATGCGGGTACCTTTTTTTCAAAAGGTATTTTTTCAGCAAGCTGTAGTCAGTGAGATTGGACTTATCAAGTATTCCGGAAGGAGGCATATCGTCTCTTTTTGAGATCTCGTATAAAAGCCGGGTGATCTCCTGTTTTTTGTTGACTCCGAAATAGGCAAAATTCCTCTTTACGAGGGTTTTTGCAGATTTTAGCCGGTTCAATTCTTTTCTATAAACTCGCATAGGAGATCAACGGAATTCTTTATTGATAAGGATAATCCGGACTTCAAATCCTGGCTGAGCTCTTCATAAAAAGGCTTTTCTGTAATGACGTCCGAAACGTAAAATAGAGCAGTTGCTTTAATGCCGCAATGACTTGCCGCGCTAAAAAAAGCTGAGCACTCCATGTCTACGACATCAATTTTTAATTTTTCGAATGTATCGGACATTTCCCGCTCAAGCTTCAGGGAGCCGAGCGTAGCGCAGTTTACTTTTTTAACGCCGTATGACTCTGACGCGCGCAAAAACTTTTCATAAAGGCCCTTATCGGGATAACACGCTTTTTGACTTAAGTTTTTCCCTGAAAGCATCTCTGAAAAACTCTCATACGGATAACATTTAAAAGGGATGACTTGGCTTGCTATCTTTAGCTCATTTGTCTGCCTGACAAGCCCGCACGAACCGAATAGAAACAGGTTTTTGCAGCCTGTTTTTTTAAGATAAAGCACCACGTCTCCTGCAAAGGGCGCGCCTATGCCCGTATGTATTAAGGTAAGGCTTGAGGATGATGCTGCGTGAAAAAGCCTGCCTTTAGACAGATCTTTCAACCCGAACCAGCTCAATGCGCCTTTGGGTATCATCGGCATCAAAACGCAGTCGGCTTTTACCTGAGAAGGCTCTATTCCGAACAAAACCCTGAATTCTTTATCGTTTTTTTTCAATCTGTCCCTCCCCGTACTTGTTTTTAAAATAGCCTCCGAAATCGTGCACGTAAATATTATACTTTCTTTTTGCCTCTTTTGCCTGCGCATCTATTTCATTTTTTATTTTACCCCAGGCCTTAGAGTAAAATTCAGGGTCAACCCGCATTTTTTTGTAAAATGTTTCCAAAGAGGGCTCGATTGATATAATGGCATCGATTATATCACTGATATTTTTAAGGTTGAAGTTCAAACACTCAAATTCGATCGACTCTGATTTATCAAACTTTTTGAATGTTCCCTCCAAGTTAGAGATCTCAGGCAGCACAGGTGAAAAGTAAGGGATAACAGGCAGTCCTTCGCTAAGCAGCGCATTCACTGCTTCTGCGCGATACTCAAACCCCGCGCTTCTGGGCTCTAAAACATGTTTAAATCCCGGGCTGAAATCATTAACGGTAAAATAGATCTTTTTGCAGAACCCGCCTTTAAGAAGATGGATATAATCTAAAATATAGGGCGAACGGGTCAGTATGACATAAAAGACTTTGTGGTAATTTAATATCTCGAGCAGACGCCTGGTGAGCTGGCATTTTTTTTCTAAAGGCTGGAAACATTCTGTAGTTGAGCCCAGTAAAACTGTTTTTGGCTTTTTCTTTTTTAACTCCTTTTCCAGCTGTTCAGGCGCATTTATCCTTATATCCACATAATCTCCCCAAGGCTTATCTTTCTTGCTCACAACGCGGTTTGACCTGACATAACAGTAAAGGCAGCCTAATTCGCATCCCAAAAAGGGGTTTATCACATATTCTCCAAGGTCTATTGATGTCGGATTGAGTATTCTTGAGATTTTGACTT
>Ga0315278_10001665_pt1 | contig 19659 bp, 12 predicted proteins | sample YL17G06_0_MG_FD_203880 | JGI IMG/M metagenome (GOLD analysis project Ga0315278, IMG submission 203880) | Sediment microbial communities from Yellowstone Lake, YNP, Wyoming, USA - YL17G06_0 | ecosystem: Environmental > Aquatic > Freshwater > Lake > Sediment | place: USA: Wyoming | collected... | reverse complement strand
ACGTTATCGTCTATCCGAATCCGTACCTTGCTGACGCCGCATATCACGAACGAGGCTACGAGAACCGCAAAGGCAACATCATCCCCGACCGCGCGCGACTGATTCATTTCAGCAATCTGCCGTCAGTCTGCAGGATCAGCATTTTCTCGCTTGACGGGGATCTCGTGGGCACGATAAACCACAATTATCCCGAGGGTGGGCCTGAAGCTATGCATGACTGGTGGAATCTGGTTAGCCGCTCCGGCCTGGCGGTGGAATCGGGATTGTACTATTGGGTGGTGGAATCAGATACCCGCACCCAAATGGGCAAGCTGGTGATCTTGAAGTGACAATCTCCCACCCGCTGGGTGGGGTACGGTTGGTGAACGAGATAACAACATGAAAAACCGCCTGACTGTCCGTTCCCTTTCAATCAACTTTGAACCATTTAACGTTCTTTGAAAGGACAGAATTATGATAACAAAACGAGTTAGAATAGTATACGCGTTCTTGTTCCTGTTTACATTTACGTTTGCGCTCAGCTTCACACTGGCGCAACCGCCGGATGAAAAAGAACCTTGTTGTACAGTGTATTGCTCTGGTCACCCGGAACAGGTGGCGTACCATGGCTGGGAGGACATACATTACCCATGGCTTGGTTGTCAGGTACCATACAATCCTGAATACGAAACGTGCCTCCAGATGGTGTATCAGTGTCCGCCAGAGTGAACCTTGTCTGTAAGACGGGCGAAGTGTTGCACCTGCTTAGTCGCGTAACGTAGGAACATAGGTGCAATGTTGGGAACGGTGGTCAGGTGGTGAACTTGAAAAGCGAGATGTAATGAATGAGCACTTAGAGACGATCACGAGTGATCGGATGAAGACTATTGGCAGCGCCGTCAGATACAGCACACTTACAAAACCTACAAAGGTGTGCAGCATCGTGTCACTTATCGCAGCAGTTGTCGTCTTTGTATCTACAGACTGCCTGGCACAATACTTCGACTGTGGTCATGCGGCCCACAACCAGGGGAACATCCAGTTGCATCTAGGTGGAAGTCACTTCGGTGGAGGTCCACCACGAAATGATGACGAGGTCTTCATTGACCCGATTACCGGTGAAGGAGTCAACGGGTGCATCTATCCAAGCGGCAGTAACAATTATTACCTTTCTGGCAATTTGCACTTCGGCGCGATTGTTGGCAAAGACACCCTTGTGTCAAACTGGTGGGAGTTGTACGCGCCTTGTCCGATCGGGGGAGTCAAGGTGACCAGCTCCGACCGGAGCACACCATACTATTCCACAGATGCAAGATCGGCACTCGATCTTCAAATGCGGTACAATGACACACTTGTGTCGCCCCCCACAAGGACCGCATGGGATACGCGCTACCATATTCCTCTGGGACTCATGATTGAGCAGCGATCTATGGCCTGGAGCGGAGCCTTGATCGATGATTTTGTGCTCATTGAATACAACATAACCAATGTTGGACGTCAATCTTTGCAGCAGTTCTATGTAGCAGTAGAAGTGTATGCGGCCGTGCGAAACGGATCCCTGGACAACACATATGATGATTTATCCGGGTTCTTGAAGGATTGGTCGTTTTCGGACGCATGCGGATCTCGAGAAGATTTGAGAATTAACTATGTGATGGATAACGACGGTGAACCTGTAAGCGGAGTGTTCACCGGGGAGTCACCGCGAGCTGTCGTCGGTGTCATGTTGCTTGGGGTCTCTCAGAGAGATCTTCGCGTCAACTATAACTGGTGGGTAGGCACCAACATTGGTGGAAACTGGGGGCCACGCAATAGAGGCACAATTGATGATCCGTTCTACCAGCTTGGTCCCTATCTTGGCTGGCCGACCGGAGACGCATCTCTGTACTACTTGATGAGCCACCCTGAGATCGACTACGATCAAATGTTCGCGGCGATTGATCACACATCCGAAGGCTGGTTTCCGCCGTGGAGCCTGGCGAAGGAATTGGCGTCGGGTTGGTCAGGTGTCAGTCTCTATTCCTTCGGCCCCTTTGATATCCCCGTCAAGGACAAGATCAACTTTACGATTGCGGTGGTCGGTGGCGACAATGTGCACAATGATCCGTATGCGCACTTCAATCCACACTTTCCTCAAGAATACTACGATCAGCTTGATTTCTCGGAGTTGGCCCAGAACGCGCGTTGGGCGCAGTGGGTGTATGACAACCCCGGTGTTGACACCGACAGCGATGCCTACTTTGGCGAGTTCCGCGTGTGCGAAGGCGACACGACCTGGTACAAAGGCGACGGGGTGCCGGATTTCCGCGGCAACAGCCCGCCGCCGATACCGTTCACGCGGTATGAGACCGAGCCGGGGAGAATCATCGTCCGATGGAACGGATTCTTGTCAGAAACGACTAAGGACATCTTCTCCGGTCTGGTCGATTTCGAGGGGTATAGGGTCTACTGCGGCTTGGACAACCGCCGCACAAGTTTGTCGTTGCTGTCAACGTATGACAAGGAGAACTGGTTTCGGCTGAAGTATCATCAGTTGGGCGTGGGGCAAGGTCGGTGGATCAACGATGATCCACCGTTCAGCTTGGACTCGCTCCGAATCATCCACAACAATCCTGATCTCAACCCTGAACGGTACACCCGTGACCGGCCTTTGTTCGAGGGCGACAGCGCATTCTACTTTGCTCCGGTGGACGCCAACATGGCTGATCTAAGCTCAATTGCCGGCATCCACAAGGTCTATCCCGAGGCGAGCAATCCGGGGAAAGACTCGCTCCTCTGGACAGAATCTGACATTACCACCGAGCACGGCCGAAAACTCCCTAAGTACTACGAGTACGAGTATATCATCGAAAATCTGTTGCCGACCGTGCCATATTTTGTCTCGGTGACAGTATTTGACTTCGGTTATGCGGGTGGACGCGGCAATATGCCCCCGGACGAAACCAACCCGCTGAGCAACTGCACTGAAGTGTATGCGCAGACATCGTCAGAAGTAGTCGAGCAGGAGAATCTCGACGTCATCGTTTACCCGAACCCTTATCGCGTTGATGCGAACTATGATGAACTGGGATACGAGAACCGGAAGGGGAACATCATTCCCGACCGCGCGAGACTGATCCATTTCAGCAATTTGCCGAGCGTGTGCAAGATCAGCATCTTTTCATTGGATGGCGATTTGGTCGGCACGATAAACCACAATTATCCCGAAGGTGGTCCTGAAGCGATGCATGATTGGTGGAACTTGGTGAGCCGATCCGGCCTGGCGGTGGAATCGGGTTTGTACTATTGGGTGGTGGAATCTGCCACTCGCACGCAAGTGGGCAAGCTGGTGATATTGAAGTGAATATTCCCACCCGCTGGGTGGGGTACGGGGGTTGTGACAAGGCACGGGAACGGCGGTCAGGCCGTTATGAGAAAAGCAAGAGTGAGGTGATGGATGTCCATTAGAGACCGTACAGTATCTTGTATTACTGGAAAACTATATACTACGCTGTTGCTTGTTGCTATTGTGGGGATGGGTTCTGTTTGTTTGGCGCGATCCTATCGCGGTTTGATCACGGCGCATAACCAGGGAAACATTCAAACAACCGTGGCTCCGGGTGAGTGGGGCTCGCCTGATCCATTGGGTGGTTTTCCGTACATTGATCCTGTTACTGATGGATCCATTTACGGTGCTGTCTACCCCCGCGGCACGCAAAACGTCTATCTGGACGGAGCCATTGACATTGTTGGTCTGTCCGGGCGGGACACAATAAGTCTTAGCTATCAGCTGTGGACTAATCCCCTCGTCTTTGACAGTAGCTGGGATATCAGGTCTACGGATATCCTCTCGAAGTACTATTCTCCTGAAGCGTACTCTGAGTTGGATATCGAGTGTGCCTTTTATGACACTGCGGCGTTCGATATTGATCCCACGTGGAACGAGCGCCTACACCAGCCTTTGGAAATAGTCGTGACTCAGCGTTCGATGGCTTGGAGTACTCAGGCGATAGATGACTTTGTCCTATTCAATTACGAGATCACAAATATCGGAATCCGCCCACTCACATCGGTGTATGCCACGGTCTGGTCTTCCGAGTGGACTCGTTCGCCCGATTCAACTTCTATGAAAGACGATTTGACCGGCTTCCTGCGAAACTACTTCTTCGAAGATCAATGCGAATACAGACATTCTCTCAATGTTGCCTACAAGATGGATAATGATGGTGATCCTGTAGACGGCGTGTTTCCATCCGGATCGGCCCGAGCGGCGGTGGGGGTGATGTTGCTGGGTAGTTCTCCACAGGTGGACGAGCCTGGGTACAATTGGTTCATTCTTGCCCCGGACCTCGCTTGGGACTGGGGGCCAAGACGTCGGGGAACTGTCGATGCGCCCTGGCGTTCATACAATCCATATTTCGCCAGCCCAATCGGTCTGGGGAATTATTACTATATGCTCTCACTTCCGTATATCGCTTATGATCAGCTATTTTCAGCGATTGATCATACTTCGGAAGGTTGGCTGCCACCAAACGATTTATCGGAGTTTGCCGCTGTAGGCTATCAACCCTATATGTTCTACTCATTCGGTCCCTTCGATATCCCCGCAAAAGACAAAATCAGCTTCACGATAGCGGTCGTTGGTGGGGACAATGTGCACAATGATCCGACTATCAAGTTCAATCCGCAAGACCCGCAGTATTTCTACGATCAGCTTGATTTCTCGGAGCTGGCACAGAACGCGCGCTGGGCGCAGTGGGTGTACGATAACCCCGGTGTAGATACCGACAGCGATGGATACGCGGGTGAGTACCGAGTGTGTGAAGGCGACACCACCTGGTACAAAGGCGACGGCGTGCCGGATTTCCGAGGCAACAGTCCGCCGCCGATACCATTCACGCGTTACGAGACCGAGCCGGGGAGAATCATCGTCCGCTGGAACGGGTTCTTATCAGAGACGACTAAGGATATCTTCTCGGGTCTCGTTGATTTCGAAGGGTATCGTGTTTATTGCGGTCTGGACAACCGCAGGACCAGTTTGTCGTTACTGTCAACGTATGACAAGGAGAACTGGTTTAGATTGAAGTATCATCAGTTGGGAGTGGGCAATGGTCGGTGGATCAACGACGACCCGCCGTACAGCCTGGATTCGCTGAGAATTGTCCACAACGATCCTGATCTGAATCCTGACCGTTACACCCGTGACCGGCCTCTGTTCGAGGGTGACAGCGCGTTTTATTTCGCTCCGGTGGACGCCAACCTGGCTGATCTGAGTTCAATGACTGGCATCCACAAGGTCTACTCTGATGCAGTTAATCCAGGTAAAGACTCTCTGCTCTGGACAGAATCTGACATTACTATGGAACACGGCAGGAGACTCCCCAAGTTCTATGAATACGAGTACATCATCGAGAAGCTCTTGCCGACTGTGCCATATTTTGTCGCGGTGACAGTATTTGACTTTGGTTACGCGGGCGGTCGCGGCAACCTTCCTCCCGACGAAACCAACCCGCTCAGCAACTGCACCGAAGTGTATGCACAGACTTCAACAGAAGTAGTCGAAGAACAGAATCTCGACGTTATCGTCTATCCGAACCCGTACCTTGCGGATGCGAGGTATGACGAGCGGGGTTACGAGAACCGCAAAGGGAACATCATCCCCGACCGTGCGAGACTGATCCATTTCAGCAATTTGCCGCCAGTGTGCAGGATCAGCATCTTTTCATTGGACGGCGATTTGGTCGGCACGATAAACCACAACTATCCCGACGGCGGTCCGGAAGCGATGCACGATTGGTGGAATCTGGTTAGCCGCTCCGGCCTGGCGGTGGAATCGGGACTTTATTACTGGGTGGTAGAATCACCGACTCGAACCCAAATGGGCAAGCTGGTGATCTTGAAGTGAAGAATCTCGGCAGATGTGGACCCGCCACCTCCGTCATTTCATCGCGCTGTCGGCTTACGTTTGAGCCGGACGCAGAAGGAACCATCAAGATCGTCGAACATGGGGTACGTCTTCACAAATCCGCGTTCGTTCACCAGTTCCGGCGGCAGAAACTGACTGGCTGAATCGATTTCGAACTGGTCGTTGCGAAGCAGGAAGTTCTCGACAATCTGGTCGTTCTCGTTCCGAATAATGGTGCACGTGGAGTAGACCAATACCCCCCCCGGCTTAACTAGACGCGAAGCCCGATCGATCATCTTGGCCTGGATTTTGGCCAGGTTGACGATGTCCTGTTCGGATTTCGACCAGCGCAGATCGGCGTGCTTGCGCGCCGTGCCCCAGCCGCTGCACGGGGGATCGAGCAGCACCCGATCAAACGGGCCGCCTTTGAATTCAGTCATGTCACACACCACCGGCGCGATGATCTTGATTCCCAGCCGGCGCGCGTTCTCCACTACCATTTCCAGTCGGTGGTGCGACTTGTCAACCGCCGTCACTCGCCCCTTGTTGCGCATCCGGATCGCCAGGTGCGTGGCTTTGCCACCGGGTGCGGCAGTCAGATCGACCACGTTGCTCCCCGGCTTGGGATTCAGCAACCGTACAGGCAAACCGGAAGACTCATCCTGCACGAGAACCATGCCGGTTTCGATCAATTCTCTCTCCATCGGCAGACCGGCTGAGTGAAATTGCAGGAATTCCGGCATGTAAGTGCCCGGTTTGAATTCAATCCCATTCTGTTGTAGCAGTGAGGCGACGTCTTCCGGCTTGGCTTTGAGGTAGTTGACACGATAGGTGATAGTCGGCGGTCGGTTGGAGTTAGCCAGCAGACGTTCCGTTTTCTCGAAACCGAACTCATCGAAACAGTATTTCACGAAGTAGTCAGGATAGGAATAGAAGTCGGCCAGGTATTTCACCGGGTCTTCATCTTTGTCAGCAAAGACGACTTTCTGAGGGTCACGTAGTCGAGCGCGCATAACTGCGTTGACCAGTTTGGCCTGCGAGGCATCAGCGAACTTGCGGGCGAGATTGACTGACTCCGAGACTGCCGCCGCCGCCGGCACGCGATCGGTAAAGAGCAACTGATAGAATCCCAATTGAAGGATATGGGCGAGCACCGGATTGAGCGACACCGAAGGCCGTGCCAGGAAGAACTTGATCTCGTGGTCAAGCCGTCGCCGCATCTTGACCGTGCCGTTGACCAGTTGCGTCAGGAAACGGACATCGATTGACTTGAACTCTTTTCCCTGCTGCACCTGGCGAATGGCGACGTCGGCCTGCTGACCGGACTCAATCAGCGCAATCGCCTCAACAGCCGCCGCCCGAACCGGATCGTAGCCACGGGCGAGTTTGGTTTTGTCACTAGCAGTGTCCATCTACAAATCCATCGGATCAATGCGTCGGCCGAAATCATCGATACGGTACAGCGCGCGGCGATGAAACAGCAGAGCTTCGCTCGCAACGGCTAACCCCTCGCGAAGAAAACCGGCCACTTCCGTCGGTTTGGCATAACCGCCCTCGCCCAGTCCAAGCACCATCTGAAGCAGGTCATGCTCAATCGACAAGGCGTGAACGGCTGGGCGAATATCGACAGTCTTGCGTTTGTCCTCGGCGCCGCGTTCACACTCCAGTTTGGCGGAGGCCATCAGTTCGCCGAGCATGGCCACAAGGCGCTCGCGATTTTCCCAGTGCTCGACCGAGACCGTGTACTCGGCACGGTTCAGCGCCGCCCCGAGAGAAGCCTTTTTGTCCAGAGCCGTGCGCGCTTCAAGAAGCTCGATCCCTTCAGGCAGTTGCCGTCGCAGGTTGTCGATCATGTAAGGCATCAGGTTCGATTCCAGGGTAACGTCGATATACTCCGCCTCGGACGTAAACCCCAGAGGGAGCGGTGGACCGAGCGACAGTTTCATGATCGGGTTGTGTCCCAGACTGTACGCTACCGGCAGGCGCGCCCGCCGAAGCGCCCGCTCTATCAGATGCAGATTCTCCAGATGCGACATGTACCGGTATCGAGCCGATTTGCTCCAGCGGATTCGCACCCGGTTCTTGGTCGGCGCGGTCTGATCCCGGGCCACGACCCGTTTCTTGCTTCGCCCAAACTCCGTCTGGCGCTCGTTGCCGACGTCTTCTTTTGCAGGCTCTTCCATCAGGGCGACATGCGCCCGAAGTTGCCGTGACGTTTTCTGTCGTTGCTCAATCAGATGTTCGACCGACGGCCCTTTGGAGATATGCGCCCAGGGGAGCCGTTGCGTGAACGGGATCGGTTTCATCTTCTCGGCCGGATCGAAGTTGTTCTGTGCGAAAGCCCCGGACCATTTCTGGAAATCGAACGATTCCCCCCAACTGTCGAACCGACATCCGTTGCGGTATGCGGACTCGATGACATTGGCCACCGAGCGGTCGCCCCGTCCAATAACAGCGGCAATCATCGCCATCTGGCTGCTGGCGAACCTGAAGTTGATCTGGCCGGAGCGAGTGTGACGCTTGGTAAAGATGATCTTGTCGTGAATCTGCTGCTCAGGAACAGCTTCGTCCCACTGAAACGGGGTGTGCGGCTTCGGCGCAAACGGTGAAAGCGTGACGTTGATAGCCGCCTTATTCGTGTATTCGCGACCGATCTGCAGCACTCGCCCGCAGAGATCGCCGATACCGAGCAGGTCGTCTTCGGTCTCCGTAGGCAATCCGACCATGAAATAGAGTTTCATAACGGTCCAACCGTTGGAGAAAGCGACTCGGGCGGTGTCGAGAATCGCCTGATCGGGGAAGTCTTTTCCGATCACCAACCGGAGTCGTTCGGTGCCCGCTTCAGGGGCGATGGTGAGACCGAACTTCCGCACCGCACTGGCGTTCTTGAGCAACGCCGGCGATACACTGCCCGGACGCAGCGACGGCAGCGAGATCGATACCCGCTGTTGCTGAAGCCGACCAGACAACGAGAGCACCAGCTTTTCCAGGTCAGGGTAATCAGTCGCCGAGAGCGCCAGCAGAGACAGGGCGCTGTATCCGGTGGCGTTCAATTGAGTCTCGATCTGACGGCTGATGTCGTCCACCGAGCGTACGCGCACGGGACGGTAGATCGGCGCGGCAAAACAGAACTTGCATCCCTGCGGGCAGCCGCGCATGATCTCCACTCCGAGGTGGTCATGCACCGTCTCCACCAACGGCACCAACGGCTGACTGGGGTAGTAGTCCGGTTTCAGTTCGGGGACAACACGGGCTTTGATAGTCTCTGGTGCGAACGGCGCGGTTGGGCGCGCATCGGCGTCGTAGAAACGAGGCACATATACCGATTCGACTCGCTCAACAATTGCCCGAAGCCGTTCTTCTTTCGTGCGACCGCGCATCTCGCCTAAGATACCCAGCATCTGCGGAAGACCTTCCTCGGCGTCACCAATGAAGAACAGGTCGAAAAACGGCGCCAGCGGTTCCGGATTGTACACCGCCGGTCCACCGGCCATGATGATCGGATCGTCGTCGGTGCGATTCTCCCAGCGGAGCGCCATCCCGGCCAGTTCGAGCATGGCGAGCAGATTGGTGGCGACCATCTCGTCAACCAAAGTGAATCCGATAGCGTCGAATTCGCGCGCCGGGCGTGAGCTTTCGAGTGAAAAGAGCGGGATTGCCTCACGCCGCATCAATGCTTCAGCGTCGGTGTCGACTGCAAACACCCGCTCGCACAGGAACCGGTCATCTTGGTTGATGATATGGTAGAGACTTTGCAGGCCGACATACGACTGACCAACCTCGTATTTGTCCGGGTAGGCGTGCAGGTAGTTGACCCGTTGCCTGTCGTTGACCCGACCCTTGGGGTCCTTGATGATCTGCCCCGGCTCGCCGCCGGAATACCGCCCGGGGCGAATGACAAACGGGAAGAAGCGTTCTTCGAGTCTTTTTCTCATAGAAAAGCAAGTGCTACGGTTTCAAGCTGGCCGAGGGGAGGATAGTGGATTAGCGGGCGCGGCGCAAGAGACGCAATGAATCAGGATGACTTGGTTCCGGGATTGGGCTGCAATCCCTTCCGCTGAAAGCCCAGAGCATGCCCGAGACCTGCATGTCCTTGAGAATGAGTTGCCGGTCAACAAAATCGCCATCTTGTATCCTCGCCCGATACAGTTCATTATGGATTTTGTAGAAGACGACGTCGCTCTCAATCGATAAGAGTTCGCACCACTCCCCCAGGCGTACTGTGAATAAACGAAGTTCCACTGGGTTGATTAATGCCAAGTCCTCACGAGAAACTGGTGTAAACCCAACATGTTTCTCGTAATCAGTCTCCGGATTATCATCCGTGACGACACCGCCCAGCCAACAACCAAATAGTCTCAGTTTGGTGACGGGCCCAGGGATTAACATTGAATGCCAGATGCCGCTTGACCTGTTGAAGATAAGAAGCTCTCTGGATGTCAACCCGTTTCGGTCGGGGATCGACTGGAGCACATAGAATTTTGGTTCGTTCGCAATGAGACTCCATCCGAATGAAGTCTTCATCTGGACAATGCTATCCGGTATGGGAGCCGAATTCGACTCCACTTCAGAATCCGTAGGCTCCCACTGATCACCCCAGAGGTTTAGATTCACTTGTCGAGTTTCCACTGAACCACGGTACCAGGTATTGCCAGACCGCACCAGTCTGGTGGTCGCGCCTCGTGACAAAACCGACGGATCTGCTACCTTGAACGTTGAAAGATCGATGATCTTTTCATCCGTTCCTGGCGCAGCAGGCGACAAGCAGACTCTCAAAAAGGAGCGCCCATCACCGTTGTCAACATACTGCCATCCACTCAAGGTCTGGGACGTTCCCCGAAAGTCCAGGACCGGGCTTTGAACGGACGACACGGAATCGAAAGGAACAATATACAACCTGTCTGGCCCTGTGTAGCCCCATGGCTCAGCAACGACTATCAGCACTCTCTCTGAAGGATATGGCATTACTCCGAAATAGTAGTCATGCTGCGGCAGATTCCATACTTTTCGCAAACTGTCGCACTCGGAATCAACCTTGTACACAACTACTCCAAAAGGACCCATGTAGTACGGAACGATCGGTCCGCTGCCAACGAAGTACATCGTCTCTGCACGAGAGCACCCAATCACAAGAAAGGCAATAACGACTCCCGACAGAGCCAAATAGCTCAATCTCCTTCTCTGTGGCGCTTGCGCTCGCAGCAGCTTCCAACCTCTAAGTCCCATATCGTATAACCCGATTCCGAGAGAAGATACTCGAAACGCGCGGCGGTGTCACGTAGAATTTTCACGGTGCCCGTCTGCAATTGCCCGCCTTCCGTGCGGCGACCTCGAATCTGAGTGGGCGGCAGACGTCCTCGTCTGCCCCATTTTGTTGAGGTGGCTGCTGAAACCGGGCAGACCGGGAGGTCTGCCGCGCACAAAGCACACTTGTACCCCACCTAACAGGTGGGCGTTTTCGCGACGGCAGCGACGCTTCTTTCTATAAACTCCCACCCGTTGGGTGGGGTACGAGGAATCAAGACAACCGCATGGTCGCAGGACTTGCCGCAACAGAAGAAATGCGAGACGGCCACAAGGCCGTCACACCGGTGTAAACCGGTGCCCAGTTGTGTTTGCTGAGAAGCGACCTGATGCCTACCACTCACTTCAATACAGAGCCTTAATCTTGGGCGGCGGTGTTCTATCCACAACAACTGGTTCCTGGCTTGCGCCGGGATGATGGGGCTGGCGTCACGTTTTCTCTAGACTCCCGCCCGCTGGGTGGGGTACGGACGTACGGTTGTGAATGGCAGAACCACTAAAGGGTTCTGCCCTACAGTTGCTGCCCCATTTGGTGGCGTACCGGGTACTGGGGTTTCTGGGTGCACCCCGGGCACATATAAGAATTTCGCAACTATTTATCCCTGACAACGTACAGTTGTTACGGACATAGATCTTTGATAAACCAGGAGAGCAGGGGTTATGAAGCGACGTATTAACCTGGCGGTCTTGATCGGAACGGGCGTTCTGATTATCGGCGGTGGCTGTGCGACTCGCACCGATGACGACAGTGTGGGCACGCGACTGGCTAAATGGCGACAGGGCGTCTGGGTTTCCGGCAGCGCCACATACACGATCTATTCGGCCTCACACTACTTCGTCATTTCATGTGAAGGCGACTCGGCCGCGCCCAACCTCTACATCGGGGCCTCGCAAGTGGTGTTTCATGAGAAGGGGATAGCGCGACGGCAGTTGATTCGTCTGCGCCAGCTCCCCGGATCGTCTCTGAGTTCGTTTCACGATATCGACTTTTCCGCGGACCATGCGGAACCAGCGCTGCTGATCGACACCGCGCTGTTCGTGCCGGGATCGTGCACCGTGAAGGAGGGCATCATCTACGACGCTGTGACCGAGGTCACGGACACTTCCATACTTCTGTCTACCTGCAACGGCGACAAGGAAATGATCTATTCCAACGGTGTTTCGGCTTACCTGCCGGCATCGGGCGGCGAGTACTTCTCCTACCGGATTGAGGAGTTGCAGGACGAGTGATGTCTGGCTTATTCGGGCGAACAGGATGCAGGATAGCATGAGCGTGTCAAGACGGCCACCAGGCCGTCACACCGGTGAAAACCGGTGCCCAGTTATGGTGGCAGAGGCACCGCCCCCTACTAACAAACTTCCCTTCGCGACCTCGGATAGGACATAAGCGTTTGATCACCAGCAATCATAACTGGTTCCTGGCTTCCGCCAGGATGACGGGACTGGCGTCCCGTTTGCTTCTCCCGTCGTTCCACTGAAAACTGCGTAGGTTGAAACCAGGCCGCCAAAGGCGGACGGATTCGACATCTTATCGCTCTTCTTGTCGGATCCGCCCGAAGCGACCTGGATTCGACCTACAGACTTCCAACCGCTGCCACGCGCAAATGGCAGAACCGCCAAGGGGTTCTGCCCTACGATTAATTGAAAGGGCTGCGAGGCAGAGACGGTTCTCACACCAGGCGCAGGTTGGGGATGGCGTTGGCGATCAGCTCGCCGGGACCGTGTTTCTCGAAATTGTAGAATCCGGCCGCCGCGATCATGGCGGCGTTATCGGTGCAGAGCAACAACGAAGGGTAGAACAAATGGCCGCCCGTTCCTTCGATCTCTTCGCGCAGGCGCGCGCGGAGACGGCTGTTGGCCGCCACCCCGCCGGAGATAGTCACGTGGCGAACCCCGGTCACCTGCGCTGCGCGCACAGTTTTGGTAACCAGCACGTCGACCACCGCTTCCTGAAACGACGCGGCGATATCCGCTTTGTTCTGTTCCAACTCCTCCGGCTTCAGTTTGGCCAGATAGAGCGCGACCGAAGTCTTCAGGCCGGAATACGAAAACTGAAACTCATCTTTCATGACCGCGCGAGGGAAACGATAGTAGCGCGGGTTTCCGGTTGTAGCCAGTTTGTCCAGCGCGGCGCCGCCCGGATAGCCGAGTCCCATCAGTTTGGCGACTTTGTCGAAAGCTTCGCCAGCAGCGTCGTCTCTGGTCTGTCCAAGCAGGCGATACTCACCAAACGCCTTGACTTCAATCAGCATGGTGTGACCACCGGAGACAATCAGGGTCAAGTGATGCTTATCGAGATCATGATGTTCGAGCATATTGGCGGCCAGGTGACCCTCAAGGTGGTTGACCGGCACAAAAGGCAAACTGCGAGCGTACGCAAGGCCCTTGGCGAAACTAAGTCCCACCAATAGCGGCCCCACCAGACCGGGACCAATAGTAGCCGCAACCAGCTCGATCTCGTCCAGAGTCACGCCTGCCTCGGCGAGGGCCTGCTGGTAGATGGGCACGATCGCTTTGACATGTTCGCGACTGGCGACTTCGGGAATGACACCGCCAAAACGGCCGTGCACCGCCTGCGACAGGATCACGTTTGACAAGATCTCGCGCCCGCTGCGAACTATTGCTGCGGAGGTCTCGTCGCAGGATGTCTCAATCCCCAGGGTTAGCATTGGGTGTATAGATGACCGTTACGGAATCAACCGAGAGTGACTTCAGGTGAAAACCGGGGGGGCAATCGAATTTAACTGCAGCGCGCCGAATTGCAGTCATACTCCGATAGTCAACCGAGAGGGTAAGAGCGTTCGGATCAAGATGGTCTATACTCTCCGGCGGTCCGGTCAGTTCGACTCGCACGAACGCCGGTTCGGTGCGCGACCGAGCTTCGGCAGGAGAGTTGAACACCTGAATCGGGACCATCTCAAAGACGCGGGTCTTGGCTGGGAAAACCGCGATGGATACCGAGACTGTCTCCGGCTCCACACGGAAACCGTAGCCGCTGGGATGCGCCAGGGGAAGAGCGATCGTCACTGGGTTACGAAGGGAGCTGAGTTCTTGACGTATTGTATAGATTGTGTCGATCTCTCTGAGTCTGGTGCGCGGTCCGCTCACCTCTGCCGCAGGCGGTATGACAGAGAAGGTGTGACCGATCGCGAAGCCATCGTCGGCAGTGACATCAAGATTGGCGACAATCGGTATCTGTGCCGAACCTTTAGAATCAATGTTCAGTTGCATCGACCGCGGTGACATGATCTCGCTGAGCCTGACATCAGTAGTAGGATGCGCCAACGAGGTGTTCTCGGTAGTGAGATTCAGAATGTACCGTCCGGCACGGTAGCTGCCGGCATCAATACTCAGGCCCTGTTGACGCCACTTGCGACGGAGAAGTTGCTTGCCGGTGGCAGATACTGCTGCTCGCACAGAGTCCGGCGGCGGATCGGTAAGCGCGAGACCGTCGCCCAGAGATATCTCGGTCACCGGAAGTGTAACTTCGTGGTTGTACATCTGGTTGGTAGCTACGTGAACCCAGACCACGAACCCGAGCACGAAAGCTACGATCTTGAGCCAGAAGTTATGGAGCAGTCTCTTCATACGGTTTCATGGTACAAAAATGATAGTTGCCAATCAACCGCATTATTGAACCGCCTAATCGGTCCAGCGCGAGTTGTTCCACAAAAAGCGGGTAAGGCCTTTTTCGGTGCCGATCCACAAATAGTCGCCGTCGAACCGGAGCGACAGGACATAGTTCGAGGCCAGCCCGTCGTCGGTGGTCAATCGATACGTGCGCGTCTTTTTCTTCCCCAGCACGATTATGTACAGGCCGTTGTCGTCGGCCAGAGCAACCAAGCGGTCGTTCACGGCCAGAGCGCGTCGATCCCGCCAGTCGCCGGCCTCGCGGAATGACTCCGACCTGCCGGTAGTCAGATCAAGCCTGACTACGCCGGCATCGGACGCCAGCCAGACCGAACCATCATAATGTTCAACATTCAGTACGGCGCTGAAGAGGATCAGATCGGGATCCTGAAACTGTTGAAGCCGATCCGTGGACGGCGTAAAGCGGAAAGCCCCGGCACTGGAGGCTATCCAGATCGTGTTATCCACCCTCTCCAGGTCATAGATCACCTGTTGATGAAAGGTCTCTGGTCGGACGTAAACAACCGAATCCGTCTTGAGGTTGACCAGACACAACCCCTCGGCAGTGCCGACAAACAGGGAATCGCCGGTACGCAACAGCGAGACTACGAAATCATCAAGCAGGCCACGGCGGGCGTTCAGGGGACCACGCGCCAGACCGGTACTCTTGTTGATCGTGAACAGGCCCGCCGGTGTGCCAACAAACAGACGCGCCGAGTCAGCTTCCAGACACCGCACATCGGCCGAAGGAAATTCCGACGTCAGTCCGGACTCAAGATAGACAAAGCGGTTCTCCAGTGGCTGCAGCGCGGTCAGACCAGTGCGGGAATCCCCGAATATCTCCCCACCCAGCCAGAAGAGTGAATCATCGCGCAGGATGACATCGACCCGGTTTTGCAGAAGCCCAAAGGGCAACAGCTTCATCAGACTCGACGAGCCCTCCCCTTTCGCCGGTCCGAAACCCCACGTACCGATCCACATGTCACCGGAGGCATCAAGCGCGATATCGGTGGTGGCGAAGCGACGACCGAAGATATCAGTAAACTCCCCGTCACCGAGATAATTGGCAGGGAATTCCGGCATGAGTACATCCGGGGCGGCAATATGCCGCACTTCGTTATCGATAGCCGGTAGTTCGTTAATCGAACTCCAGCGATTGAAGAAGTTGTCGTATTCATACAGGCCGGTTTCAGTGGATATGAACAGTGACTGGTCGAATTGGTCGACCCATATCCGGCCAATCAAACCCAAAGGAGTTTCTTCCGCGCCGGTAAGTGGGGCGTCCCAACGCTGCTGCATTTTATCATATCGAATAAGGCCGCCGGTGGTAGCAAAATAAGCATACTTGATAGAACTCGTGACCGCGCGAACGTAGTCGAAATTGCGATATGTCACCGCTTGCCCTGGCAGACGCTGAGCTTTGGTGTCGGTGACAATCGCCAGAGTGGCGGCAAGAAACAATATCCTGATCAAACGTAGTGTGTTCATCGAAAATGTAACTCAGCGTACTTCAGGACTGCGCCGGTAAGAAGTGCGGTGCCGTAGAATATACCGTTTTCGTCGGCGATAAACTGCGATGAATGCCAGGGTTTGTTTGCTCTGATTCGAGAGTTCCGCACGCCGAGTCGACACATGGCGCCGGGAACTTTCTGAAGGTAGCGGGCAAAGTCTTCACCTCCGAGGCTGCGGTCGGCAGTCCGGACTTTCTTCGAACCAAACAGTTCACCAAATACGTCCCGATAGAGTTGGTTGGTCGATGAATCGTTGATCAGCATCGGGTAGGAAGCCACCACAGCGATTTCGCCTTTCGCCCCATAAGCGCGACAAACGCCGCTCACCGTCTTGAGAATAAGCGCCGGAAGGCTCCTGGCGAGGTTGGGTGAAAGGGTTCGGGCCGTACAGGTCAATTCCACCCGGTCGGCGATCACGTTGCGGGCAACGCCGCCGCTGATTTTTCCCACAGTGATGACAACGGGGACCTGGGGATCGGTGTAACGTGAAACGATTCTCTGCAGCGCGTCAACCACTGCCGAAGCGACCACAATGGCGTCCACCGACAGGTGCGGCCTCGCGGCGTGACTACCGCGACCGTGAACGGTGATATCGAAATCACACACGCTCGCCATCATGGGACCTTCACACAGACCGACCGTCCCCACCGGCAGATGCGGATCCACATGCAGGCCGAATATCGTGTCTACTCCTTTGAGAGCGCCGTGTTCGATCATCACTATCGCACCGCCGGGCGGCGTTTCTTCGGCTGGTTGGAACAGGAAGCGCACCGTGCCACGGAGTTCGTGGCGAAGCTGTGTCAGCACCGCCGCCGTACCCAGAACTGTGGCCGCGTGAAGGTCATGCCCGCAGGCGTGCATCCGACCGGCGATTTTCGATGCAAACGGCAGACCGGTTCGCTCGGTAACGGGTAGGGCATCGATATCTGATCTCACGGCTATGGTTGGGCCCGGCCGCGACCCCTTCAACTCAGCTACCACACCGGTAGGCATGCGCATCGGTCTTATCTTCAGTCCGAGATGTTTGAGTTCTTTCTTCAGAAAGGCGGTTGTCTCAAACTCCTGGTCGGAGAGTTCCGGATACTGGTGCAAATGGCGGCGCCATTTCACCTGGGCGGGATACCACTGACGGGCAAGAGTCAGAACTGAGGAGCAAGACGGGATGAATCTGGTCATATCTGTCCTATTCTACACACAGACTGTTGAAAGAGGTTCGGCAGCATGTTCGTTCCGGACACGATACTTCCTGCACTATCATGGTGTCAATCGATAACCCTTTCCGCTTGACAATCGTTTGTGGCGACTTGTATTTTGAATGTAAATACAAGCTAACTCCCTTTTGCGGAGGGTCGTTTTGAAGTACGCTGCGACATTACTGTCGCGCCAGCCGCTGCGGCCGACCGGTCTGACTCCGTGGGTCAGGCAATCGGTTGCGGCTGCCCATTGGATCAAAGACAACGGGTTGGGTCTGGTCAGCTCAACAGGTATGCAGACCTGGGAGCTGATTACGGCGTTGGCATCGGACCTGAAAATCCCACTGAGGTTGGTGGTCCCTGCGATATCGGAAGAGGAATTTCTTCGTGAATGCGATCAAGCCACAGCCGAGTTCAATCTCGACCCCATGCGTACGGAGTTCGTCCCCTGTCTTGCTGCCGATTCACATGCGGACAGCACACTTGCGTCGCGGGACAATCTCGTCGTCAAGATGGCAGACTTACTGGTACCGGTATCTTGTCGACCATCGGGAAGTATGGCTACCAAGCTGGCCGAAGCGGCACAATCGGGGCGGGACATTCAGTGCGGATTCACCGTCGACTACTCAAACCAGAGCGCTGCTCTCAAGTACGACCTGAGAGATCGAAGCCTCAATCCCGATCTTGATAGTCTCAACGGAAAGTACTTGATCCACTGGACAAGGGGAACCAGCTCACCCTGGCCGAAAGAGCGCTGTATCAGTTTCTACCGTGATATCATGCAGTCCGACCGATGGCCGCGTGCGGCGTTGGATACTCTCGCGCGCATTCTGAGAAAAGGGACTATCCTCTCAAGCACTCGCCATATGCCCGGAGGAATCCCAACGGTTTCTTTTTCAGCGCTCACCCCAAAGGAAGTCGTACCGCTCATGAGCTGGCGAGCGCGGTACGGCGAGATGTCGTTTGAACCCTACGGGATTGGCATAGACCGCCGAGTTGGCCGAGAGATTGGCATCCGAGAAGTCTTCTACTACGATGCCGGTAAGCGGGTCACTGTCCCTGCCGATGAACTCTGGCACTCTCAATCGATCGGCAAGATTACGGACTGGACAGCCGAGCGAGAGTACCGCTGCCTCGGTGATCTGTCGCTGAGCAAAGTTCCTCCGGAGTCGTTGGCGTTGTTCTGTATGACAACGCTCGAAGCCAAATCCTTGCGAGAGGAATTCGGCTGTCCGGTGTGGTCTTTCCTTGCGTGATCCGGGCAATCCTCGACTTTCGTAGGTCAGGACCCTTGTGGTCCTGACATCGCAGTGTCGGGACCGTAAAGGTCCCGACCTACTTGAGGAGCTACTTGAGGAGCATCATCTTGCGCGCGAGCGAACGCCCCTCTACCGTGAGCCGGTAGAAGTACGCACCTGACGCGTACCCTTCGCCGCTCCACGTGACTTCCTGACTGCCGGGACGTGCATCGGCCTCGACCTCGTATATGGTCTGCCCCAGTACGTTGATGACTTCCAAACGATACCGGCAACGACGCGGCAGGTCAAAGGCGATCACCGTAGAAGGATTGAACGGATTCGGGTAATTCTGATACAGCACGAAATCCTGCGGCAAGACGTCGTGGTCATCCGGATCATCGACGTCGGTCAACACGGAGTCCGCGCGTAAGGCCGCATCGCGAAGATCGATCAGTGAATTGCCGGCGAGAATGGCAAACACAACGGTATCGATCTTGTCGGCGGCAAGCGTCTTGGGACCGGCTGCAACCAGAGAGAAGATGTCATCCCGAGCGGTCTTGTTGGTGTCGGCGTATAGCAATCCGCTGGTCATGGCGCCGAATTTCTCGTCCGTGCTGAAACCGTCCGATGACTGTGACGGCGGCAAGTGATTGTAGACTTCATCATTAAACGCTCCTGCCGCCGACCGCGATCCCTTCAACAGTTTGACGCCCCGGAAACCCGAAAGCGCGGTGCCGCTGTTGTAGGCCTGCCAGACAAACGCTCCGTCGGTTTCGTAGCCACCGGCGTTGAGGTAGTAGGACTGAATATCCCAGTCCATGAAAAGACCAACGTGCAAATTCGAAAGGGACCCACCGGAGATGTTCTTGATGATGTATCGCAGAATCGCGAAATCGTCATTGGGGGCAGCGCGAAGGAAC
>Ga0315278_10001664_pt1 | contig 19662 bp, 20 predicted proteins | sample YL17G06_0_MG_FD_203880 | JGI IMG/M metagenome (GOLD analysis project Ga0315278, IMG submission 203880) | Sediment microbial communities from Yellowstone Lake, YNP, Wyoming, USA - YL17G06_0 | ecosystem: Environmental > Aquatic > Freshwater > Lake > Sediment | place: USA: Wyoming | collected... | reverse complement strand
GAACTGTACTGGATAGACACATCAATCTCCAGTCTCAGGCTGGCGCGCCAATCTCTTTCCGCACACAAGAATGTCTTCCTCGCACAAATGAACGCGGCGCACCTCGCCTTTCGCGATCACTGTTTCGATGTGGTGGTGTGTATTCAAAACGGCATCTCAGCATTTCATGTCGATCAGAGGCAGCTGATACAGGAGAGCATAAGAGTAACCAAACGGGGCGGTCAGGTTCTTTTTGCCAGCTACTCCGATAAGTTCTGGGATGACCGCCTGAGTTGGTTCGAGCTTCAAGCGCAGCATGGCCTGCTGGGCGAAATTGACTACGAGAAGACCGGCAACGGCACAATCGTCTGCAAAGACGGCTTCACGGCCACGACGGTCAATGAGGCCGGGTTTCGGGCGCTGACAAATGAACTCGATGCGTCCGTTCAGATTTACGAAGTTGATGGGTCGAGCGTCTTTTGCGAAATCAAGGTCTGATCTACAAAAGAAAAACCGGGGAGACTTTCGTCTCTCCGGTCTTACGAAAACAACCCAACCTCACACACAACCGGTCGGCTTGGCCAGACCTGCCACTTTGCAGGCGCCTTTGGCCGGGCCCGACGGGAACAACTCGTAGACTTCCTTGAGCGAGAAACCGGTCTCTTTGCAGAGCTTGCGGATCATCGGGGCAATCCCGAATTTCAGATAGTAATCCCGCAGGTAGTTCACCAGTTTCCAGTGTCTTTCGGACATTTCGGCCACGCCCTCGGTAGTGGCGAGCGCCTTGGCGACTTCCTCGTTCCACGCCGTGGGCTCGTCCATGAAACCGTCCTCATCGACCTCGATCTTAACGCTGCCAAGTTCAAATGTCGGCATGATTACTCCTCACACGTTCATATGTTCAACGTTTTCTATTGTGTTCTCTCTTCATCTATAGAAACATCTCGATGTACCCGCACGGGCAGTTTTCCGCGCACTTCTTGCACCCGTTGCAGAACTCCATCTTAAACGAGTACTTCTCACCCTTGATGAGCGGCTTGATAACGGCGTTGTCCTGGCAATAGCTCCAGCAGTTGTCGCAGTCGAAACACATGCCGCAACTCATGCATCGGCGCGATTCTTTGATCGCGTCTTCCTGAGGAAGCGTAATCGCAATCTCTGCGGTCAGGCTTTTCAGTCGCTCGTCGGGCGGCATCTCGTACGCCTTCACCCTCTCCATGCCTTCGTACCAGTCGAGCATCATCTTGTCGGCAGCGATCTTAGGCATGTCTGAGTTGTCAGGCGGCAGCGGATCGCCGGCAATCATCTCGTGGATGGCCAGGGCGGCGATACGCCCGTGGGCTATCGCGTCAATCACCAGTCCCAGGTTGATGTTGTCGCCGCCGGAGAAGATGCTCTCATCTTTCGTCTTATACTTCTCGTCAACCTTGATCCAGTCCTTGCCCTCAACAAGGTGGTCGAAACCGGTGAAATCCGGCTCTTGACTGATGGCGGCAATAAGAGTCGTAAAATCCAGATCGTACGTGTCGCCGTCAATTGGCACCGGGCGACGGCGTCCCGAAGAATCCGGCTCACCCAGTTGCATCCGCTGGCATTTCATGCCCGTGGCGCGACCGTTCTGAGTGTAGATCTCAATCGGTGCGGCCAGCAGATCGATCCGCACCCCTTCCTGCTCGGCGCCATCGATTTCTTCCTGAATCGCCGGCATCTCAGTGCGGGTGCGACGATACAGGATGACCGCCTCCGCGCCGAATCGGCGCGCCACTCGGGCGGCGTCGATCGCCGTATCACCACCACCGATTACCACAACTTTGTTGCCAATGTCCACCGGCTGGCCGGCGTTGGCTCGGTGCAGGAAATCAGTGCCGGTAAGAACATTCGGGGCCTCTTCGCCCTTGATCCGAAGTTTCAGTCCGGTATGCGCGCCCAGCGCGACAAACGTGGCCTTGTATTCTTTGCGAAGTGTGTCCATGCTGACGTCCTTGCCGACCGCCGTGTTCAGCTTCAGCTCGACACCCATGTCCTGAATGCGTTGCACTTCAGCGTCCAGAATGGCCGCCGGCAGACGATAGTCGGGAATGCCGTAGCGAAGCATGCCGCCCGACTTGGGAAACGCCTCGAATACCGTCACCGGATACCCGCGCCGCGCCAGATGATAGGCGCACGACATACCACCTGGGCCGGACCCGACCACGGCGATCTTCTCGCTGCGGGCCGTGTCAGTAAGCTTCCTCGGTTTCAGACCTTTTTCCAGGCCATAGTCGCCGATATAGCGTTCCAGCTTGTTGATCCCGACTGCGCCGTCTTTCTCTTTGCGGTTGCAGGCGGTCTCGCACGGATGCGGGCAGACCCGACCGCATACCGACGGAAACGGGGTCGTTTCCAGGAAAAGGTAGAACGACTCCTCCAGCGCCCGGTCGAGCGGTTTCTCGTGTTTCTCGGCGAGCGAGATGTTCATGATCATCTCGCGAATCCTGTTGTGGTTCGGACAGCGGTCGATGCACGGCGGCATCTTCTCGACGTATTTTGGTCTATACGGTGATGTCTCTACCGACGATCCGCCGGAACTTCTGAGACTCTTGAGGCCTTTCTTTTCTTTCTTTACAACTTTCATGGCGTCACTTTCTCGCTGCACATCGCACTGGAAGTATGTCCGCGGCCACGTTCGACAGGAGCAACTTGCTCGCCGCACCGGCTGCCAGTGACAGATCACATACTAACAAAACAATCTTCAACAGTCCAACACCAGAGGTTGCGCCTCGATGCCTGACTGACTAATCGTCTCCAATTCGCAGACCGGCCCTCGTCCTTCTCTATCTTTGTAGTCCGGGACTCGGCCTTCAGTCTGATCACACAGTTGTACGGTCGTCCGATATTCGGCGGCCTTGCAGACAAGCGAAATCGCCCACGTCGGGACGCCGCTTGCATGCAGGTGCGAATAACAGGCGAGACAATTTTTATACAACAGACCGTCGCGCTTATTACCCAAACCGACACCCGAAGTCACACTCATACATCCGTGCTCATCGGAAAGAGTCTCCGTGGGACCGGAGTAGTGGAACTCGTGACCGCGGATGGTCACGCCAACCTCAAAAAACGGGTTGGGCCGATCAATGCTGATCTCGGTGTAACCGTGACCTGCCGGCTTGTCGTGCATACAAAGGTCAATCGGAAATACACCGGCCATGGGATAACGTCGCTCGCCGCAAAGCAACTCACGACACAGAAAGATCAATCCGCCGCACTCGGCATAAACCGGCAATCCGGCGTCGACCGAGGTTCTCACGGCATCTCTCAGAGCGTGATTTTTCGAAAGCTGCTCGGCATGCGTCTCCGGAAATCCGCCGCCTATGTAGAGGGCGTCGATTTCCGGCAGCGTCGAATCGTTCAGTGATGAAATCGCCACCAGTTGCGCGCCGGCAGATTCAAGAGCTTCGAGATTCTCAGGATAGTAGAATGTGAACACGGAATCGCGAAACCAGCCGATGCGCACGGTGCGTTCTGTCTGCGAAGCCGATTTCACTCCTGGCGTTGCCAGCGGTTTGGCGCGCTGTGCGATCTGAATCAGGCGGTCGATATCAAGATAGTTGTCAGCCAGCATGGACAGCCGTTCTGAAAGCCCTGACTCTTCGCCAAACTCTGACGGGGTGACCAGGCCAAGATGACGTCCCGGGATAAGCGCGTCGTCTCCGTCCAGTCTGGGTAGCGCCCCCAATACGGGCAGGTGACATGACCGCTCAATTGCCTCGGTGATGACCCGTCGATGGCGCTCTCCCGCAACCTGGTTCAGGATCACGCCGGCCAGATTCAGGTCAGGTTCGAACACCTGACATCCCCGAATCATTGCCGCAATCGTGCGAGTTGTCTTAGTACAATTCACAACCAAAACGACCGGAGCGTTCAGCAGTCGAGCGAGGCTTGCCGTACTGTGTGTGCCCTCGCTATCCTTGCCGTCAAAAAGTCCGCGATTGCCTTCGATCACTGCGATGTCGCTACCGGTGGCAGCGCGTGCGAACGACGCCAGCACACCATCAGCAACGACCATGTAGGTATCGAGATTGCGACAGGTAGTACCGGACGCCCACGACAACCAAGCCGCATCGATGTAATCCGGCCCTTTCTTGAAGACGGAGAGGCGGAGGCCTCTGCGCCTCAAGGCCATCAGAAGGCTGAGGCTGGTTACCGTCTTGCCTGAATCTCCAGACAGCCCGGCGATAACCAGCCTGGGGCATTTCAGCGCCATACTACTGGGTGCCTCTCTGTTAGTTGGCGGCGCCCTCTTTGTGCGGCAGCTCGATATAACTGCCGCCGAAATAGGTGTAGACGCAGCGACCGGAATTCATCAACTCCTTGATGGCGTCCTTGCACATCTGCTTGTCGACGTCGTCGCCGTAGAGTTGCTGCATGGCCTTGATAAGGTCCGTGGCCTTCAGCTTCTTTACACCCTGCACCTCTTTGACCATCTTGAATATGGCCTCGGCTATTTCCTGGACCGTCTTAGCCATTCAACACTCCTTAGAAGGTTAGATGCGTTGAGCGCTTAAAGGTCAAACCGGCGTGCTTGAAGTCATCAATATGTTGCTTCTGGAACTCGATACCGGCCATCTTGAAGAACTTTGGCCAGCCGATTCGCTCGATCCACTCGCCCATTCTCTCATATTTGCGCGCGTTGGCCGCCCACAACTCGACCAGATTCTTGATCGCGTCGGTGACTTCCGGCCAGCGCGGGGGATTGTTCGGCAGAAACGGAATCGCCAGCTTGGAGAACATCGGCTCGTGCCGCGCGTTCGACACCTTGCCGCCCACCCAGATCGAAACGCCGTCGTTCAGCGGGTCGGCAATCGGCAGCGCCGGACAAACCGTAAAGCAGTTGGCACAGTACATGCACTGTTCTTCGATGATCTCGATTGATTCGAGACCGTTAACCTTCGCCGGACGAATCGCCGCGGTCGGACAGGAAGCACTGACGTTCGGAATCTCGCACATCTTTTTGACTTTGTCGTGCAGAATGCGCGGCGGACGACGGTGAATGCCGAGAATGGCGATATCCGAGCAGTGCACCGCGCCGCACATGTTCAGACAGCAGGCCAGCGCGATACGCAGCTTGCCCGGCAGCTTCATGTTCTCAAAATGATCAATCAACTCGTCCATCGTGGCTTTCACAATGCCGGAGGCATCAGTGGCCGCCGAGTGGCAGTGAATCCAGCCCTGGGTGTGAACGATCGCCGAAATCGAATTGCCGATACCGCCCACCGGATGGCCCAGCGCCTTCAGGTCCTTGATCAGCAGATCGATGTTCTCCTGCTTGTCCAGCAGAAACTCGACATTGTGACGGCTCGTGAATCTCAGATAGCCGCCACAGTACTTGTCGGCCAGATCGCAGTACATTCTGATCTTGTTGATACTGAGCAGACGGCTGGAAGCCGCCCGCACCGAGTAGAGCTTCGCGCCCGTGTGCGACACGTGCACCATCACACCCGGCTTAAGAACTTCGTGATACTTCCACTTGCCGTAGTTTTCCTTGATGATTGGCGGCAAGAACTGCTCATAATGGGGCGGACCGTAGTCCGTCCGTCGGTTTTGCATTACATCAGCCATATTATATAACCTCTGATTTTCTTCTCTTCCGGGTTGGGGGTTAGGCCTTTACTTCCTCGACATCGTCTTCTTCGAAATACTCTTCATAGAAGACGTACGGATTCTCGCGCGGATGCGCTACCATCTCGGGCGTCGGCTCGATGCCGATGGCTTCGAGGAAGTTGCCCATGCCTACACGCTGGATAAACTCACCCACCCGTTCACGGTTCTTGCCATCCTCACACCAGACCTCCCAGACGCTCTCCAGCAGGTCTTTGATCTCCTGGTACGGTGGCTCCATCTTGACGAACGGTAGAATCACCGAGGACAACAGCGCGCCCTCGACAATCGGAGCCTTGGACCCGATAAGTACGGTCGCGCCGCGATCTTTACCGGGAGCCAGCGCTTTAGGCATCGCGTTGATGCAATGCATGCAACGGCGGCAATAGCTGTTTTCGATCTGGAGCAGCTTGCCATCCCACTCCATGCACTTGGCCGGGCAGTTACCTACCACGTCACGCTGGATGTTCAGACCCTTGTCGGCGTACTCTTTCACCGCGGCCTGATCGACCTGGATGCTGTCGCGCCAGATGCCGATGATCGACATGTCGGCACGGGCAATCGACGCCACGCAGTCGTTGGGACAGCCTGAGAACTTGAACTTGAATTTGTAAGGGAAAGCGGGACGGTGAATCTCGTCCTGATATGCCATGGTCAAATCATGGCAGGCCGCCATGGTGTCATAACAAGCCCACTCGCAGCGCGCCATACCGCAGCAGCAACTCGGCGTACGTACGTCCGAACCGGAACCGCCGATGTCGAAGTTAATCGCCTGCAGTTCGGTGAAGACCGGCTCCAGATGATCGGTGCTGGTTCCAAGAAGAATGATGTCGCCGGTGGAACCGTGCATGTTCGTAAGTCCTGAGCCGTGTTTCTCCCAGATATCACAAATCTTGCGGAGAGCTGCGCTGGTGTAGAACCAGCCCGCCGGCTGATTGACACGCATGGTGTGAAAGTGCGAGATGTTCGGGAATTCCTCGGGCAAGTCGGAATAGCGCCCGATCACGCCACCGCCGTAACCCATCACGCCGACAATACCACCATGTTTCCAGTGGCCGATCTTCTCGTGGTACGACCGCTCAAGCAGCCCCAGAAGATCCCGACTCATCGGGTTCGTCTTGGCCGCCAGCTTGATCTCGGTCACGAAGCTTGGCCATTTACCCTTCTCGAGCTCGTCGAGCATAGGGGTTTTCGGTAATGTGTCTGCCATTTCAGATCCTCAACCAGATATAGTATTAATGAATATCTTATTACTCAATATTACTTAACACAGTCCACGCCGCTGCCGATCTTGTCGCTCCGCCGGCTGCGAAACCGCACGGATTAGGCCCTGATTCAGGGCCGGACTTAGTTACATTTTTCACTATCGCAATGTCTTGGTAACACAATCTCAGCTACCTGTCAAGGCGAAAATGTGAAAAAAGTAATTTGCGCCTAATCCCAATAATATGTATCGTCATTTCCCTTATGAGACTTAATTGCCGATGTAATATCTTATATAGCAATATGTTACACGATATCGCCGGCGACTGTCGTCACTCAGACTGCAATGGCATGAGAGAGCAGCCAATTTCAAAGATCGGCATATCTTGGCCGGTGTCTGTTGCATTTCGGCGAACGACTGGAGATCAATAAAAGGAAAAGACCCCCAATTCAAGGGGTCTTTTCAGAAACTGAATGGCTCTCCAACAACTGCTACATGCCCTTGTACGGGTTGGGGCCGACCCTTTCAATAGTCGTCAAAAAGTCATCGAAAATCTTCGGTATCTTATCGCCGTCGGTGATCGACACTTCCTGTACCAGCACCCGTTCTTCTTCCAGGACCAACTGTTTGAGTTTTTCCCGGACGTTATCCATCCGGTACTCGGCCAACTCGGAACCGCGCACAAAGTGGCACTGGTAGTCATCGCCTTTGCGGCAACCAAGCAGGATGACCCCATCGAACCCGGACGCCAGCGCATCACTGATCCAGACGGTGTTCATCGAACCAAGACATCTCAACGGAATGATCCGAATCATGGCATTGTACTGCAGCCGCTTCATCGCCGCCGCCTCAAGCGCGGGCATGGCGTCGTTTTCGCACACAAAAGCAAGGATACGCGGCTTCTCCTCGAACTCGTCGGGGATGTCGATCACCTTGATCATCGAGGAGACCATATTGATGCTGTAGTTCTTGAACGACACGATCCGTTCCGGACAAGCGCCCATGCAGATACCACAGCGACGGCACCGCATCAGATTCGGTTTGGGCGTCCCTTTGTCGTCTTCGTCAAGAGCGGCGAACGGACATTCCTCGGTGCACCGCTTGCACTGGGTGCAGCGCTGGAGAAAGAAGTCCGGGTAGCTCAGATCGCCGGCTCTTGGATGCAGAGCGCGCCCCTGCGAAATCGCTTCCACCGCCTGAATTGATTTCAGCGCTGCGCCATAGGCGTCGTTCATCCCAGCCGAGAAATCCATCGGCGCGCGAACCGAACCGGCGGCATAGATCGCCGTGCGCCGCGTTTCGTACGGGAAACAGATGAAGTGCGAATCCGGGAAACCATACTTGAGGGTAGGCAGGTCCGTCCCCTGACGGTAACTCAGATTCAGAATCTTCGCGCCCAACTCCGCTCCGGCGGCCTCTTTCTTGCCGTTGGCAGTCGTAGCACCCTGCGGCTGCTCGGTTCCCTCCGGTTGCGGCTCGGCCGCATGCTTGGCGGCTTCGATCAACTCTTCAGAAACTTTGGTCGATGGTACCATGCCGGTGGCCAGCACCACCATGTCGGCTTTGATGCGGATATCCTCGCCCAGAAGAGTTTCGTTCACATCGATGGCAATACGTCCGTCGGTATCTTTCACGACCCCGGCGATCTCTCCCTTAGTAAAGAAGATGCCGTCATCGTTCTGCACGTGAGCGTAGAAGCGCTCGTACTGCGCAGGCGAACGAAGATCCTTATAAATAATGTATATCTTCGCATCCGGGTACTGCTCGCGAACATACAGCGCCTGCTTGAGCGACACCCGACAGCAGACCGATGAACAGTACGGGAGATGATCTTTATCGCGCGATCCGGCGCACTGAATAAACGCCACGCTGTTTACTGCTTTGCCGGTGGAGGGTCGTTTGATGCCGCCGTTGGAGACCATCTCCTCAAGCGCAATGTTGGTGATGACATCGGGAGATGCGCCGTACCCAAGATGAGTGAGCTTCTCGGCCTCGTACGGTTTCCAGCCGGTCGCCAGAACGAGCGAGCCGACTATCACCTCTTTGATTTGGCCATTCGTGTTGAGTTCTACTGCGAATTTCCCCGGCTGCCCCACTGTCTTAGCGACCTCGGTCGACTTGTGAATTGTGATGTTCTGGTGTGACTCAACTTGCTGAACCAGCTCGAGAACACCGCTGTCCTGCAGATCACGATACGGCGGTTTCTTGGGAAAGACCTTCTTGAACTTCGTGGCCCATCCGCCCAGACGAGCTTCTTTTTCAACCAGCGTGACTTTGTATCCGGCGTCGGCCGCACCTTTGGCCGCTGTCAAACCGGTCATGCCACCGCCCACCACGAGAATGTCTCTGCTGATTTCCTCGATCAGCGGCTCCGGTGGCTCGGTCGCCTTCACCCTGGCGATACCCATGCGGATGTAGTCATCAGCCAGCGTCTGAGTATCTTCTTCACCGGCCGGATGAGACCACGCCACCTGTTCACGAAGCGGCGTCCGATCAACCAGCACGTCCTTGCCGAAATCGAACAACTCCGGAAAAACGCGCGGAGAACAGGCGGCCACGACTACCCGGTTGACGCCTTCGTTCTTGATATCGGCGCGAATCAGATTCACTGCGTCAGCACTGCACAGGATATCATGCGTTTTGCAGACCGGGGCTTTGGCGGCGGTTGCAGCCTTGACCAGCTTCTCGCAGTCAACGGCCTTACCAATATCGCAGCCCTTGCATATATAGACACCAATTTTGGCTTCCATAACTCTTACCTCCCTCCACCCGCATTAATCGCCTTCAGCGCTGCGCCGGTGGCATCCTGAACCGAAGAGGACACGTCGAATGGGCGCACCACCGTTCCGGCGCCGATCACACCGCCACCGTCGTTGACAATGAACCCGAAATCATCCCGTAGCGTATTGAGTGGCGGTGGATCAACCGCCGTGTTCGGAACCATCCCCACCGCCAGCACGGCCATCTCAACTTCAGTCGTTGTGATTTGACCGGTAAGTGTATTTTCGGCTTCAAGGATGACATTGCCGTCATCCGGGTTTTCCGTAATCTTCGCCACCTTGCCGCGATGGAAGAAGAACTTCGCGTCCTGCTGTACCTTGGTGTAGAAATCCTCCATGCGACCCGGCGAACGGACATCGATGTAGAACATATGGACTTCGGCCTCGGGGTATCGCTCGCGTATGTAGGTCGCCTGCTTCATAGACGCCAGACAGCAGACCGCCGAGCAGTAGGGGAGATGCTTCTCATCACGCGAACCGGCGCACTGAACAAAGCCGATCCTTCTGATCTCGGCGCCGTCGGACGGCCTGACCACTTTTCCTTCAGTCGGACCGGTGGACGAAGCATACCGTTCCATCATGACGTTGGTGATGACATTGCGGTACTTGCCGAAGCCGAGGTTGTCGAGCTTGGCCGCGTCATACGGCTTCCAGCCAGTAGCCCAGACTATTGCTTTCGCCTTGACGGTTATCGTACGCGGTTTCATATCAAGATCAATCGCACCGTATTGACACACTTCCACGCACTTCTTCATTCGCTCGTCATGCGCGTATTGCGGGTCGATCACGTATCGATCCGGATAAGCCATTGTGTGCGGGCGATAAATCGCTTTGGTCTTTTTCAGGCCGTAGTTGAAATCGTCGTCCCGCTCAATTTCGCAGACTTTCTCGCAATCACCGCACGACGTGCACTTCTCATTTACATACCGGGGACTGAGCTTGACGCGCACCTCATACGCACCGGCCTGACCAGTGACACTCTCGACCTCTGCCAGAGTCAGCACGCGGATAAACGGATTTACCCGCATCCGCTTGAGATTGATCTCGATACCGCACGATGGGGGACAGAGCTTGGGAAAATACTGGTTGGTTGCGGCTACACGGCCGCCAAGCGACGGCTGTCGCTCCACCAGAACCACGTGTCGGCCGACCTCGGCAGATTCAATTGCCGTCGTCATGCCGGCGATGCCGCCGCCGACAATAAGAGTGTCGGCCTTGACCTGCTCATCGGCTCCGGCGTGGGGTTCAAAAAAGACCATTTGGATACTCCCTATATTACCACATCACTCATCTAACTATCCATACTAAGGCAACTCGAGCGAAAATAAAGGCGAGGTCAATCAGTGTCAAGGTCGGTTGTTAATTTTTTCACATATTTTCTTTAGGTTGTTGAGTTGGTAATTGTTCTAAAGCATTGTATTACAAAACCATACAGTAGATATTCGACGCCTCAGCGGTCTTGTGTCGTACGTAACATACTATTAACTGGATTGTCCCAGTCAACAACTGGGTTGACAAACAGTTGCCGGTTCGTGATTCTTCGAACATGACGACGATTCGAACCGCGCGACCAGATGATCTCGGCTTCTTCGTAGACTGCGTTACTCGCGAAGGCTGGCTAGGCGGGACCCGCGCCGAATTCGAGGCCTTCTACATTCACGACCCGCACGGTTGCTTTGTGGCCGAAGAAGGCGGCGAACGTATCGGGATGGTTGTCGCTACTGCTTATGACACCTGTGGTTTTTTGGGTGCACTTATTGTCCAGCCGGAACGACGTGGCCGGGGTATAGGCAGACAACTCATGGAACACGCCATCGGCTATCTTAAGCTCAAAGGCATACGGAGCATTTATCTCGACGGTGACACTCCGGCAGTACCGCTTTACGAACGGCTCGGTTTCCACGTGGCCTGCAAATCACTTAGATTTCTTGGGCAGATAAGCCCCAACCAAGAGCCCTGTGTTCGCCCAATGACTCGCGATGATCTTGACACTATTCTCGCTCTCGATCGTGCCGCCTTTGGCGCGGACCGCAGCTTCTTTCTGAAGCGTCGTCTTGGCACCTTCCCCGACCTATGTCATGTGATCGACAACGGCAGAATTGCTGGATATATTATGGGCCAACCCGGTTACGGCGTAGTGACGGTCGGGCCGTGGTATGTTCATGATGAATCTGTCGACCCATTGTCCCTGCTCTGCGCAGTTGCCCACGCTGCCCCGCAGGAGAAACTCCGTGTGGGCGTGCTGGAGTGCAACCGCGCTGCGTATTCGTTGATGCGCTCAATAAGCATGTTTTTCGAGACTGAACCGAGCTGGCGGATGGTTCTGGGTTCGGATATCGGATTGGGCGCCTCTGAGCGATTATTGGCGGTCGGCTCACCGGCGAAAGGGTGAAAAGATCTCAAACCTGTCAAATGACCTTGCCAGGCACAATGCAGTCTTGTAGGTCAGGAGGCTTGCCCTCCTGACAATCAGAATGGCAGAACCACTAAAGGGTTCTGCCCTGCGGGACTTCTCCTGTTGCGATAACGGTTCAGCAACCGTAGATTCTTAAACGTCATCGTAATGAGAACTCGATAGAAGGAATACTAATATGCTCACCGCCAAAATGACCTGGGCCGGGGGACTGAAGTTCGAAGGAACATCGATGTTCGGCCACAAGATCGCCACCGATGGTGCCAAAGAAGCCGGTGGCAAAGAAGAGGGCTTCAAGCCAACAGAACTGCTGCTATACGGCATTGCCGGCTGTACCGGGATAGACGTGGTGAGAATACTTGGGAAACAAAGACAGCAGTTGACCTCGCTGGAGATCGAACTGACCGCCTATCAGGGCGATGAATACCCCAAGCCGTTTCATACCATCGAGGTGAAATATATAGCCACCGGCCGCGATCTCGACGAGAAGAAGCTGGCCGCGGCAATTGAGTTGTCTGAATCCAAATACTGTATCGTGAGTCAGACGATCCAACGCGAGACCAAAGTGGTCACCAGTTATGAAATCAGGCAGTATTAGCGTGAACCATTTCCGCTCGCACCGAGTTTAAGTTGGCGGGACCACAAGGAGTCCTGCTCTGCCAAACTAATGGAAGAAGGAAGGAAGACCGAGATGCAAATCGCCCATACGCTTGAGACCAGCAAGACGTTCGAGCAGGTAGTCTCTGCCATAGAGGCGAACACGCCGAAACACCAGTTCAGAGTGTTGGCAGTGCACGATGTACAGGCCACGCTGGCCGAGAAAGGGTTTGAGCGCGGGCCGCTCAAGATTATCGAAATCTGCAATGCTAAGTTCGCTCACCAGGCGTTACAGAAAGACGCTGAGGTGGCCCTGTTCATGCCCTGCAAGTTTGCGGTCTACACCGATGGCGGCAAGACTATCGTGAAACTTGGCCGTCCCACCATGATCGCCGAGGTGATTCCGCAGTCCGGCCTGGAAGAACTGGCTGCCGGAGTTGAAGCTACCTTGAAACAAATCATGCGGGAATCGGTTTGATAATCTAATATGGCGCGGGCTGCAGACCTCCCGGTCTGCCCCTGAACAGAGAAGATTAAGAAAGCGGCAGACGAGGACGTCTGCCGGCCACTAATGGAAAAACACTGGTCAAAAATCAGAAGGTTTGCCCTTTACACAGCGCTCGGCGGAGCGCTTGGCTTAGCCCTGTCGCAAGTGTATATTCATTTCGGCTCGACCTGACAGATAATGTGCAATCCGTATCTGGCCGGTTCGGCCGGGGCGTTTCTGGGAGCAGTGATGTCGCTGCCCGATGACAAGAGGTAAATGTGCCTTTGTTTGAATACGAGTGCCGGAGTTGTTCGTATAAGTTCGAAGAACTGGTATCGTCGCGCCAGACCACGGTGGTCTGCCCGCGCTGCAGTTCGACCGATACGCGCAAGCTGATATCAGTGTTTGCGGCGTCTTCGGGAGGCGGCGATACTATGCCGTCATGTGCCCAACCCGGCTGCGGAAGTTCCGGTTTCGGTTGAGCCCGGAAGTAGTTCGCGGTCGCGAACGAACAGGAGATGATTGTGATCGCACGTACAATATTCGCGCTGTTGCTTACCGTGGCAGTTGCCGCTCATGCCGATGAGCCGAAAAAAGCTGACACGACGAAAGCCAGTCCCAAGAAAGCCATTAGCACGAAACTGAACTGGCTGCCGTTTGATTCGGTTCAGAAGAAGTTTCCGGTCGCTCCGAAGCCGCTGTTCTTGTATATCAGCCAGAAAGGTTGCGAGCATTGTGAGTATATGGACACCGCGGTGTTCGGCCGTCCGGAAGTTGCCCGGTTCGTCAATGAGAACCTGACCCCCGTGCGGGTCGACATTTACTTGAATACTCCGCTGAAAGTACGCGATTCGCTGATGGATGAAGAGGCCTTTCGCCAAATGTTGTCGATAGTTGGCATACCCGCTTACTATTTCTTCGACACCACCGGCAGAGTAATCGGGGTGCTCGATTCCGAGATGGATTCGCTCAAATTCAAACGGATGCTTGTGTTCATCCGCGAGGGACATTTCTTCCGAACTCCGTGGGAGAAGTTCGTCGCGATGCCGGAGGCTTCCGAGACAGCCATCAACAAGCATTTTCCATTGGCGCCGTCGATCAAGAAGTAGCTCACGATCCGCCTCTGATTTTCATGGGAAAAGAAACAGAATCCCAAGAGAGTCCGATTCGCATCGGGATCAGCTCCTGCCTGCTGGGCAAGCGGGTTCGTTTCGACGGCGGCCACGAGAAAGACAGCTACATCACTGACATACTTGGCTCGTATTTCGAATTAGTGCCGGTCTGTCCTGAAATCGAAGTCGGCATGCCCGTACCGCGCGAGCCGGTGCGGCTGGAAGGAGCCTCCAACAGCCCGCGCATGGTCGGGGTCAAAACCGGCACGGACTGGACCGACAAGATGAGCCGCTATGCGCGACAGCGGGTGCGAAAAGCCGACCTGGCCGATCTCTCCGGGTTCATCTTCAAAAGCCGGTCTCCGTCGTGCGGCATGGAGAGAGTGAAGCTGTACGTTAAGGCGGAGACGGCCGAGAAGAAGGCTGTCGGCTTGTTTGCGCGAGCCTTCACGGAGCATTTTCCGCACCTGCCGTCGGAAGAAGAAGGACGTCTGACCGATGCTGCACTACGCGAGAACTTCATCGTCTGCGTATTCGTCTACCACCGTTTGCAGGGTCTGTTTCGCCGGCGTTTCAACCGTGGCGAAATGGTGAAGTTTCACACCGCGCACAAGTACCTGCTGCTGGCCCACAGTCCGTCGCACTACCAGCAACTCGGTCGACTCGTAGCCGCAGTGAAACAGACCCCGGTCGCGGTCTTCAAGGAACGATATCTTGCTCTGGTGATGGAAGGGCTGAAATGCAAATCAACTTCGAGGAAGAACACGAATGTCCTACAGCACATCGTGGGATTTCTTCGGCCACATCTGTCGAGTGATGAGCGCAGGGACGTCATCTCAGCTATCGACGACTATCATCGCGGACTTCTTCCACTGATAGTGCCGATCACACTAATTGCCTATTTCGTGCGCAGGCACGACATCAAGTACATCAAGGACCAGGTCTACCTGAACCCGCATCCGAAAGAACTGATGCTGCGCAATCACGTTTGAATGGACAGCGGTCCGTAATCAACTGTCGAACTGAATCAGCGAAACCACTGCACCGGTAGGGTCCTGGATCGTGGCGAAACGGCCGAGCGTAGGTACCGCCTGCGGGCCAAACAGAACCTGGCCGCCCAACTTCTGAACCTTGCCCACCGCGGCGTCGATATCGTCCACAGTGATGTAGGCCATCCAGTGCGGCGGCACCTCTTTGGGCATCTCCGGCGGCATGGCCATCATACCAGCGGCATTGGTCTCGCCGGCTTTGAACATCTGATAATCCATTCCCGGCATGTCGCCATCGACCGCTTTCCAGCCGAGCAGTTCCGAGTAGAACCTGACGGCCGCTGTGGTGTCGCGCGTAACCAGTTCATTCCAGCAAAATGTCCCGTGCTTGGGCGCGTTGTCCGCCATAATTCATCTCCTTGGCTTATTAACAGGTTTCTTCACAAGACAAAGATAATGGAAATACAGAGGCTCCGAATCACATTTTGGGAAAGAATCGAGGCCATTGATTGGGCGAGTCAGAGAATCAGAACGGCTGCCAGCCAAGCAGATAGATTGCGCTGAGATATAGCCCCACCAGGATGAACACTACACCGGTGATACGGCGCGCCCAGCGCTCGAAAACAGCGAGGCGATTGAAGATATCGCCGATATATCGCGCGCCGACGGCAATGACTACCGCGAACCCTACTACCGGCAAAGCCGTTCCCACACCATACACCGTCGGCATGAGGATATTGGATTGGTGCTGTACGGCTAACGGAATGAGGCTGCCGAAGAAAAGCGCGGCCGAGATCGGGCAAAACGACAGCGCAAACAGCATTCCAAGAAGACCGCCGCCCCACACGCCGTATCCGGCCACTCGCTCCTGCATCTTATGGCTGACGGTTGGTCCTGAGGCTCGTAATTTCAACAGGCCCAGCAGAATCAAACCGGTCAGCACGAGGATCGGCCCGAGGAACTTGTTGAAATGCTCCTGCAGAAAAAACGAAAGCTTCGGCATGGCCAGCACACTGCCTACCACGAGAGCGCCGACCCCGACATAAACCACACTCCGCCCAAGCGTGTACACCAGCCCGGTCAGCAGCACCCGGCCCGGTCGTCCGACCTGTCTGCCGATATAAGTAATCGCGGCGATATTAGTCGCCAGCGGGCAGGGCGAAATCGACGTCAGAATGCCAAGCCAGAACGCCGAGCCGGCAGCCAGAAGCAGTTCGTTCATCATTTCACCGGCGTGTCGATGAACGCGCGGCTTTTGGTTTGGACGTACTTGATAAACTTGTCCTTGTCACCGACGAGCTGCCAGATACTGTCAAGATTCGCCCAGGCAATTTCTTTGCCGCCGCGAACCCGTGATAGAATCAACGCCTTGGTGTAGAGCTTATAGTCGTCGAGATAGTGTGCGTTTTCTTCGCGATCCCAGTTCACGGTACGAAAGACAAACAGGCTGTCCTTTACCTCTTTCTCAAAACCGGATTGGATTGCCTCGCTTGAGTATGTTTCAAGCTTGATGCAGGTCGGACAGCGCACATCCCCGTGAAAATACGAGGCGAAGAAAATGTCCTTAACCGCGACGCTGTCAGTCTTGGCGGTCTTGACCGTATCCGTTTTCGCGGCCACGGAATCGACGCTGCTCATTTGCTCGGTTGAGTCGGCCAATGAAATGCCGAACGCTACCAGCACTATCAACCACATTCGTGCAAACATGTATGACCTCGAGAGGGAAGATGGTTTATCGTTACATCAATAGTTTCTTGATTTCATCCAGCGACGGCACCTTGCCGGACACTTTCACCTGGCCGTCGACCACTAAGGCCGGGGTCATCATGACTCCGTAAGTAGTTATCTCGCGAATATCGGTCACTTTTTCTACCGAACACTCCAAACCGATCTCCATAGCGGCCCGCTGGGTTTGACTCATGAGTTCCTTACACTTGAAGCATCCGGGACCAAGGACCTTGATAATCTTCATCGCAATCTCCTTAGAAAATGGCGCCGTACATGACTCCTGTTACCGTAGCCATGACGATCACCAAACCAATATACACAATTGTCTTCTTCGTGCCCATGATTGACCGCAGCACCAGCATACTCGGAAGAGACAGTGCCGGCCCAGCTAGCAGGAGCGCCAGCGCCGGACCTTTGCCCATGCCCGCACCGATCAGTCCCTGCAGGATCGGTACTTCGGTCAAGGTGGCGAAATACATGAAAGCAGCTACCACTGACGCGAACAGGTTGGCCCATATCGAGTTGCCGCCGACCGAGGAGCTGATCCAGTCCGACGGGACAAGACCTTCGTGCCCCGGCCGTCCCAGGAGCAGACCCGATAGCAGCACACCGATCAGCAACAACGGCAAAATCTGCTTTGCGAAACCCCAGGTCTGCGAAAACCATTCGCCCGCCTCGCCTTTGCTGCGTGCAGCGACTATCGCAAGCCCGAGCGCACCCACCGAGAACGACACGGCGGGATGTTCCGAGAATAAGAGCGCGGCCAGGATCGTGATTGCGCCGACTGACGTCATTTGCCACTTATTGAATCCAAACCAAGTCACCAGCATAAGCGCCAACAGCGCCGCAGCAACACCGGTGATCAGCCATTTTATCGAGTAGATCCACATCCAGATACTTGTCTGGTCGATCGGCTTGGCCCAGTTGGCGAACACGAGTATGGCGATCATAGCGGCGAAGTACAGTGCCGTTTGCCAGAGCGGGCGAGTGACCTCCGGTACCGGCAGAGCCATCTCGGCGTTGACTCGGTCCGCCTCTTCCTTGCGAAAGATGAAATGCATGAGCAACCCGATAACTACGCTGAACACAATCGCACCGACCGCACGCGCAACACCAAGCTCCAATCCCAGTATGCGCGCAGTCAGGATTATGGCGAGGACGTTTATTGCCGGCCCGGAATACAGAAACGCACTGGCCGGCCCGAGTCCCGCGCCCATGCGATAGATTCCGGCAAACAACGGCAGCACCGTGCAGGAGCACACTGCCAAAATCGTGCCCGATACCGACGCTACGCCGTATGACAATATCTTGTTGGCTCGCGCGCCCAGGTATTTCATCACCGACGCCTGACTGACAAACGCGCCGATCGCCCCGGCGATGAAGAATGCCGGCACCAGGCACAACAGCACGTGCTCCTGAGCGTACCATTTAGTCAGGTAGAGCGCTTCACTGACCGCCCCGCTGAAGCGGGGAGACTCTGTTGGTAAGTAGTAAAAGGCAATAAAGACAGCCAGAATAGCTGTCAGCGGTTTCCATTCCTGTTTCCAGTCAGTCACATCAGACCTCGTCCAGCCAGTCTTGTCTGGTAGGTCCGCTTCGGACCTGCCAATTGCTCTGCAATTCCAAAGAATGGCTGGTTCGAAGACGGACCCGCCCTACGAATGCTTCAAACCTGCCAATCGTCTTCATCGTTTTGCCGCTGCCACCGCTTGCCGGGCGTTCGCTTTCAACACGTTCTCGACGCATCCGAAGAAATTGAGAATGCACGGCACTTTCAAACAGTACCACACCTGCAGGCCGCGCTTCTCGTCCTCGACGATGCCGGCTTGCCTGAGAACCGTCAGATGTTTGGAAACCGTCGAAATATCATCGCCGACCAGGTCCCGCAATTCGCAGACACAGCGCTCGCCGCGCGAAAGCTCCTCGACAATCAGCAGTCTTGTCGGATGCGCCAGGGCCTTAATGATCCTGGCGCGGGCTTCGTATTTTCTGGTCGCTTTGGTACTCACATTGAATCTCGATCTATTCAACTATTTGGCAAAATAACCAACTAATTGCTTTGGTCAAGCGTTTTTTTGATGCTGTTTCGCCCGGACCGGAGGCAGAACCGCAGGTCGAAACCAGCCCGCTTCGGGCGGTTTCGACATCCTGGTCGCACTTCCGAGATGCGTTATTTGAGCAGGTCATCGTACAAATCACGCCACGTTGGATTTACTCGTTCGATCATGTGCATTTTGATGACACGCCTTCTCTTTTCCCACCGCTTCTCAGCGGCAATTGCCTCTCTGATATTAGCGTGGTATTCGTAATAGACCAGATACTTGACGCCGTACCTGGCAGTGAAACCAGCAACAAGGCCCTGGCGGTGGGCAGTAACTCGCTGAATCAAGTTACTGGTCACACCTATATACAGCGTTCCGTTCCTTTGACTTGCCATGATGTACACAAACGATGGTTTCATGTCATACACACTTGGTTTCCGGCTTGCGTGCTAAGCTAAAGTTGAACACTGACAGGGTGTGTCACCAATAAGTATGACGACGGCCTCAGGGCCGTCATGCCCACGAAAGTGGGCACCCAGCTATGCCTGCTGATCACTTAGCTTATGCCAAAGATTGCCAACGCTGCTTCGGCTGCAGCATCAAACGCTGTGCCATAACAATCATATCTGGGACCCGCTTCCGCGAGTGTGACGGGACCGGGGTCCCGTCTTGTGCCGTGCCCTGCAACCAACGG
>Ga0315278_10001663_pt1 | contig 19663 bp, 15 predicted proteins | sample YL17G06_0_MG_FD_203880 | JGI IMG/M metagenome (GOLD analysis project Ga0315278, IMG submission 203880) | Sediment microbial communities from Yellowstone Lake, YNP, Wyoming, USA - YL17G06_0 | ecosystem: Environmental > Aquatic > Freshwater > Lake > Sediment | place: USA: Wyoming | collected... | reverse complement strand
GAGTCGATGAGAGGGTCGTAGACGGGCATGATCGCGCCGCCCGGGATACCGAACACCACCTCGACGCCCTGCGCCTCCAGGGACTTGATCAGGATCTCGGAACCGGTGACCTTCGACATCTCTCTCCTTCCCGCCGGCTTACTCCGGCTTTCCGGGTTTCCACGGCTCCTCTTGAGAGCCGGGCGAAAAAAAACCCCTCCTCGGAGGGGTTAGGTGCGTTCAGGCCTGGGTAGGCCCGTTCGCACCTAGGTAATAAGTACCAGGGCAGTCGTGAACGTGTGAGCGCTCAGGTTCGTCATGGTCCAGCAAGTCTATGCAGGTGACAGATATTGTCAACCCGGCCACGATCGCAGACAGGACCGCGGAACTCTCATATAGGACGAAACGGCAGGCTGGAGGCTGGATCCTACCCCTCGGAGGCTGGACGCCCGCGCTCCCCCGTCGGTAGATTTGCCGCACTATGAAGATACTCGTCGTCGGCTCAGGGGGCGTCGGTTCCAGCTTCGCCGCTATCGCCTCTCGCCGCACATACTTCGAGAAGCTGATCCTCACCGACATCAACGAAGCCAGGGCGCAGGCCGTGGTAGACAAGGTCGGCGACCCGCGCATGTCGTCGGCCAAGATCGACGCCTCCGACCAGAACGCCGTCGCGGCGGCCATCAAGGCCTCTGGCGCCGACGCCGTGTTGAACGCGGCGGACCCCCGGTTCGTGCAGCCCATCTTCTACGGGGCGTTCGAAGCGGGCGTGACCTATATGGACATGGCGATGACACTGTCGCACCCGCACCCGGAGGAGCCCTTCTCCAAGAGCGGCGAGAAGCTCGGTGACGAGCAGTTCGAGCACGCGAAGGAGTGGGAGGACAAGGGTCTGCTCGCGCTCGTCGGTTGCGGCGTCGAGCCGGGGTTGTCCAACATCTTCGCTCGCTACGCGCAGGACCATCTGTTCAGCGAGATCGACGAGATCGGCATCCGCGACGGCGCCAACCTCGTGGTCGAAGGCTACGAGTTCGCCCCTGGCTTCTCGATCTGGACGACGATCGAGGAATGTCTGAACCCACCCGTCATCTTCGAGAAGGACAAGGGCTGGTTCACCACGCCGCCGTTCTCCGAGCCCGAGACGTTCGTGTTCCCCGACGGCATCGGACCGGTGGAGTGCGTGAACGTCGAGCACGAGGAAGTCCTGATGATCCCGCGGTGGGTCGAAGCCAAGCGGGTCACCTTCAAGTACGGGATCGGCCAGGAGTTCATCGACGTGTTGAAGACACTCCACATGCTCGGCTTGGACAAGACCGACAAGGTCAAGGTCGGCGGCGTCGAGGTCTCTCCGCGTGATGTGGTCGCGGCGGTATTGCCCGACCCCATGGACATCGGACCGATCATGTCCGGCAAGACGTGCGCCGGGACCTGGGTCACAGGAAAGGGCAAGGACGGCAACCCTCGCGAGGTCTACCTGTACCACGTGGTGGACAACCAGGAGTGCATGGCGCTCGACGACTCGCAGGCCGTGGTGTGGCAGACCGCCATCAACCCGGTCATCGCGTTCGAACTGCTCGCCAACGGCACCTGGAAGGGCGCCGGCGTGCTGGGTCCGGAAGCCTTCGACCCGGTTCCGTTCCTGGACCTGCTCAAGGGCGACTACAACTCACCGTGGGGATTGGAAGAGCGCACACCCAAGGCGTAGGTTCGCGGTTTCATCGAGGGCCTGGCGTTCGTTGACCGGGCTCTCGACGTCCCTTCAGCCTCCGAGGAACCGGAGGACTTCTTCCGCCTCGGCGTCCAGGGCCGCGCGCGTCCGCGCGTCGATGCGAACCAGCGGTTCGATGACGACGCGACCCCGATCCAGCCGCCACGTGGCGGCGGCTCGGCCCCCGACAAGGGCGAAGGCCCGGAAGACGCCGTTGTTGGTGATCAGACCTGGAGCAAGGTGTCCCACCACCGGTTCGCGCGACTCCCACCCGAGCAGGAGCGGCTCGAACGCGCCGAGGAGCCGTGGCGACGGCGCGTCGGCAACCTCGTCGAAGACCCCGCAGGCGAGGGTCCCGTCCGGCCCCTCGACCAGATCGTCCTCGATGGCCGAGACACCGGCGCGCGCGTCGCGCAGCGGCAGGCCCGCCCACTTCGCAAGATCGCGGCTCGTCGCTGGTCCGTGCCCCGCAAGGTAACGGCGCGCCAACATCGCGAGCGCCTCGCCTCGGTCAAGCGGCGGTTGGGACCCGAGCCAGTCCTCGACCAGCACGAACGCTTGCTCGCTACCCACGACCGGCCCGCGGACGATCGCACCCCTCAGGCTCGCGTACATCAGCAGGTGCACCAGTGCCTGCCCTGCGGTCGGGATGCCGGCATCGGCCAACCGTCGTCCGAGGTCCTTGCGAACGAGCGGACCCTGGTTGGCGAGGGCCCGCTGGATGACCCTGAGCGCCTCCTCGGCCTGATCCGGACTCACACTCTCCTGCCGAAGGCGGCGCTCGTTGCCGGTGACCTGGGCCGGCGCCGTGAGCGCCTGCAGCATCGGGTAGTCCTCGCTGCGGACGAGATGCAACGTCCCGCGGTTCAGCCATGAGACGACGAGCGAGCGGTCCTGGGTCAGCGCACGGTCGATGTCGGAGGCGAACACCCCCTCGCTGCGTGCGCGCAGGGCGAGCCTCGCGCCGCGCAGATCCTGCGCCTGCACCGCCAACAAGCGCTCGACGACATCGAGGCCGCTGACCGCCGGCGGCCCGGTGAGCAACTGAGAGCGGAACCGCTCCGCCAGCGTTCGGTCCGATGCGTGTCCCATCAGTGCAGTATCTCCGAGAGGGCGAAGCAGCCCATCGCCAGAGGAGCGCACACCCGCGTAGCCTGCGCTCGTCGGTAACATCGTTCCATGCCGAATGCGCCCGACGGACGAGCGCTGGTCCACCCCAAGAACCGGGCCGCGTGGCGGAAGTGGCTCGCCGCGAACCACGCGACGTCGGATCCCATCTGGCTCGTCTATCGCAAGCCCGTGGACGGCAAGCGAGACCTCACCTACGACGAAGCCGTAGAGGAAGCGCTGTGCTGGGGATGGATCGACAGCACGGTTAGCCGCCATGACGACGAGCACTACCGCCAGTTCTTCTCGCGCCGCAAACCGACGAGCACGTGGTCACGCACGAACAAGGAGCGGGTCGGGCGCCTCGTCGCCGACGGCCGGATGCAGCCCGCCGGCCAGGCGCTGATAGACGCGGCGAAAGCCAATGGCATGTGGACCGCGCTGGACTCCATCGAGAACCTCGAGGTTCCGGCCGACCTCGCGAAGGCCCTGCGCACCACGAAGGGCGCGAAGAAGAACTTCGACGCGTTCAGCGCGTCATCGAAGAAGAACATCCTGTGGTGGATAGCCAGCGCGAAAAGACCCGAGACACGAGCCAGGCGCATCGCCGATACGGCGCGCCTCGCCTCAGAGGGCAGGCGTGCCAACCACCCCGACGACCGCGCCTAGGCCGAGCGAACCGTCCTCGCAAGCCTGTCGCACCGCGGCGCTAGGGTTGGATCCATGATGTTCTGGAGATGGATGACGCTGGTGACCGGCCTGTTGGGGGTGGTCGGTCTCCTAGAAGGAAGCTTCGTCGCGGGGTCGGGATTGCTCCTGGTAGCCGCCTACTCGCTGCGTACCGCGCGGGGCTAGCCCTCGCCCTGCTTCAGCTGCGCGAGGAAGTCCTCGACGTGAGGCTCGACCGTCATCGCCGGCGTGAGGTCCGACTCTTCGAGGGCTTCGATGGTCTTGTAGCCGTTGCCGGTGATGATGGCGACGGTCTCTTCATCGCGGCGGATGACGCCCTGCTCTCTCAGACGCTTCAAGACCGCGATCGTGACACCGCCCGCGGTTTCGGTGAAGATGCCCTCTGTCTTGGCCAGCAGATGGATGCCGTCGAGAACCTCCTGCTCGCTGCACCACTCGATGGCGCCGTTGGTTTCCTTCGCTGTTTGGATCGCGTACCAGCCGTCGGCCGGGTTGCCGATAGCCAACGACTTGGCGATCGTGTTCGGCTTGACCGGCGTGACGCGGTCGGCGCCTTCCTTGAAGGCGGCGGCTACCGGTGAGCAACCCTGCGCCTGCGCACCCGAGATGCGGTACGGGTGGTCCTGCACGGCTCCGATATCGGTCAGCTCCCTGAAAGCGCGGTGGATCTTGGTCATCAACGCTCCCGATGCGATGGGCACGACCACGTGGTCGGGGAAGCTCCAGCCGAGTTGCTCGGCGACCTCGAAACCGATCGACTTCGAACCCTCCGCGTAGAACGGACGCATGTTCACGTTCACGAAAGCCCACGGGAGTTCCTCGGCGACCTCACTGCACAGACGGTTCACGTCGTCGTAGTTGCCCATGACCTTCACGACGTTCGCGCCGTACGCCGACGTCGCGATGATCTTCGCGCGCTCGAGGTCGTGTGGGATGAAGATGTACGCGGGGATGCCCGCCTTCGCCGCGTGGGCAGCGGTCGCGTTGGCGAGGTTGCCGGTCGAAGCGCAGCCGACCGCCTCGAACCCGAACGCCTTCGACATCGTCAGCGCAACCGAGACAACGCGATCCTTGAAGGAGTTCGACGGGTTGACGGTATCGTCCTTGATCCAGAGGTCGCGTATCCCAAGAGCCTGACCGAGGTTGTCCGCGCGCCTGAGGGGCGTGAAACCTGCGCCAAGATCCACCTTCGGCAGGTCTTGGCCACCGGGCAGCAACGGCTGGTATCGCCAGAGGCTGTCGGGGCCGGCCTCAGCTTCCTTGCGGAATCGCTTGCCGTCTATCTTCTCCAGCGCGTACGACGGCTCGAGCGGGCCGTAGCAGTCCTCGCATATGGAGAGAGGCTCGATGCCGTAGCGCCTGTGGCACTCCCTGCATTCGAGCGCGGCCGGACTATCGAACTTCATCGGTTACAGCTCCCATCGAGGCCGAGCCCACTAAGCGTGCGTACTTGGCAAGAGCCCCAGTCTGATAGCGCGGCGGCCGCGGTATCCACCCCTCGCGACGCTTCGCGAACTCCTCTTCGCTTATCTCGAGGTCGAGCTTGCGATTGTCGATGTCCAGGACGATGGTGTCGCCCTCGCGCACGAAAGCGATGGGACCACCCTTGACGGCCTCGGGAGCGACGTGGCCGACGCTGAACCCCTTGGTGGCGCCGCTGAACCGACCGTCCGTGATGAGCGCGACGTCTTTGCCCAGTCCGGCCCCGGCGACCGCGGCCGTGACGGCCAGCATCTCCGGCATGCCGGGAGCACCAACAGGACCTTCGTTGCGGATGACTATCACGTCACCCTTCCCGATCTGGCGAGCCAGCACGGCCTTCAGCGCGTCCTCTTCGGAATCGAAAGGCCGCGCGCGACCGCGGAAGAGCATGCCTTCGGCACCCGCGGCCTTCATGACGCAGCCATCGGGAGCAAGGGACCCGCGGAGGATCACCGTTCCCCCCCATGGGTGGATGGGGTCGGACATCGGATGCACCACGTCACCGTCCGGCTTCGCGGGCTTCCACTCGCGCAGGTTCTCTTCGACGGTCTTGCCCGTGACCGTCAGGCAATCGCCGTGGATAAGGCCAGCTTCGAGCAACTCCTGCATGACCACCGGCACCCCACCGACACGGTCGAGGTCGGTCATCACGTACCTACCGGCCGGGCGAACATCCACCAGATGCGGAACGCGCCGCGCGATAGTGTCGAACTCGTCCAGCTCCAGCGGAACCTTCGCCTCCCAAGCCATCGCGAGGAGGTGCAACACAGCATTCGTCGAACCGGCGACGGCCATGCAGACCGTAATCGCGTTCTCGAACGCTTCCTTGGTCATGATCTGCCGCGGGCGGATGTCCAGCTGCACCAACTTGGCGGCCGCGATGCCCGACTCGCGCGCGAACACCTCTCGCCGGTAGTCGACGGCGGGCGGCGAGGCGCTTCCGGGAAGCGACATGCCGATCGCTTCACCGACGCAGGCCATCGTGTTAGCCGTGTACATTCCGGCACACGAGCCCGTCGTCGGGCAAGCACCGCACTCGATGTCGTGCAGTTCCTCGTCGGACATGTTCCCTTGGGCGTTAGCGCCGACCGCCTCGAAGACATCCTGGATCGTGATGTCCTTGCCCTTGTGCTGCCCGGGAAGGATGGTGCCTCCATAGAGATAGACACTCGGAAGGTCGAGCCGCGCCATCGCCATGAGCATCCCCGGCTCCGACTTGTCGCAGCCCGCGATACCGACCAGCGCATCGAAGCGTTCCGCGTGCATGACCAACTCGACCGAATCCGCGATCAGGTCGCGGGACATCAGCGACGCGCGCATGCCCTCGTGGCCCATCGCGATACCGTCGGAAACAGCGATGGTCGTGAACTCGATCGGGACCGCGCCACCCTGGCGCACTCCCTCCTTGGCCAGGGCCGCGAGCTTGTCGAGGTGGTAGTTGCAGGGCGTGACCTCGTTCCACGAGGAGGCCACCGCTATCTGGGCCTTGCCGAAGTCCTCCTCAGAGAATCCGACCGCGCGCAGCATCGCACGGGCGGGTGCACGCACGGCGCCTTCGGTGACCTCCCAGCTACGGGGTCGCTTGTCCATCGGAACTCCTCCCAGGGGATGGGGAACGTAGACACGCACGATACCAAGCCAGACTCATCGGGTTCGAATGGATGCGGGAGCTTGGATCGGACCTGGTCCGGTTGCGCTCAGGTCGGCACCGTGCTATCCCGTGTCAGGCAGCTCAACGGGTGCGCTGGGCGCTCGGCCAATCCATAGGGAGGGATCGATGCATCCACGAGAAGGCGGCAGGAAGATACTCGGGCAACCCCTCAGCAGAAGGGACTTCCTCCGCAGGTCGGCTATCACGGCCGCGAGCCTCCCTGCGGCAAGCGCCTTGCTGGCCGCCTGCGGGAAGCAGCCCGGAGCGAACGATCAGGAAGCGCTCAAGGCTCTCAACAACCCCGCTCGTCCGGACAACCCGATCACGTACGACGTTGACCAGGACCTTCTCCTCCAACCGGGCATGAAGGCAGAGGGGGGTCCTCTCGAGATCTTCAGTTGGGAGCAGTACATCAACCCACGTCTCGTCGGCATGTACGAAGAGTGGGCAGGAGTGAAGGTCAACATCACGACGTTCGCGACGATGATCGATGCGATCACACGGCTGACCACGCGCGAACAGAACTACGACGTGATCCTGGGATTGACCAAACCATTCGTCGGACGGTTGATCGGGCTCGACCTCCTGAGGCCTCTGCAACACAGCTACATCCCGAACCTCGAAGCGAACATATGGCCTTCGCTTTCCGCGCCCGACCAACCCTTCTACGACGTCGGATCCCACTACACGGTGCCATACACCACCTACACAACGGGTGTTTCCTATCGCATCGACAAGGGACCGACCGACCACATCGCTATGGACCTCTCCTACCTCGAGGAAGCCGTACCGGCGATGGACAATCCGTATGACTTGCTCTGGGACCCGAAGTTCAAGGGATACAGCCACATGTATGACGACTATCGCGAAGCGCTCGTGTTGGCGATGCTTCGCAAGGGGCATACTGACGTCAACACCGGGGACCCTGCCATCATCAACGAGGCACGCGACGACCTGGTGCAAGCGGTACAGACGGTCGGCACCAAGTTCGACATCAACGACTACGTCGACATGCCCGAGGGAAGGTCCTATGTGCATCAGTCCTGGGGCGGCAACCTGGTGTCGGCCCAGTACTACTACCCGTCATGGTCGCCGAGGGACCAGATCCGCTACTGGTACCCGCCCGACGGCAAGGGGGCGATCGGGAGCGACGCGATCGCCCTCCTCGCCAACGGCAGGAACCCGGTCCTGGCGCACAACTTCCTGAATTACATGCTGGATTTCGATAACGCGATGGTCAATTTCAAGTGGGTCGGGTTCCTCCCGCCCCTGACCAAGATCACCAGTCCGACCATGGTGGTGAAGGGTTCTCCCGATGCGATCGCGGAGTACGCGGTCGTGTCACCCGGGCTGGCAACCACCGTGCCGATGGAGTCCGACTTCAAGGTCGGATTCGAGCCGCTGGAGCTCACGCCCGAGGTGGACAAGCTCTGGAAGGACGCCTGGGAGATCGTTCAGACGACCTGACCCCAACCGTCGAGCCTCATGCTGCCGCGAGCCTCGGGTTCGAATAGAGTTCGGGGTGATGGACGTTGAACGGAGTTGGTGGCTGCGCGAAGCCCTCGCTCTGCCCGAGTTCGAGGGCGAACCCGCTCCCCCCTTGCACGGAGACACGACGGCCGACGTTCTCATCATCGGCGGCGGCTACACGGGTATGTGGACGGCATGGTTCCTGAAGGAAGCCGACCCCGGCATCGACGTCGTGCTGGTCGAACAGGACATCTGCGGCGGCGGGCCCAGCGGGCGCAACGGAGGATTCGTCAACGGCTGGTACGACCACGCCGAAACCCTCGTTGAACTCTTCGGCGACGACGACGCGGTAGCCGTCATGTCGTCGGCCGCCCAGACCGTCCGTGAGATGCGGGCGTGGTGCGATGCGCAGAAAGTCGATGCCTGGTTCACCCAGGCCGGGTACATCGGCGTAGCGTCTTCGCCGGCGCAAGAGGGAACGTGGGCCGACACCATCGCGACGGCCGAGCATCTCGGCATCGGCGAGAAGTACACCGTGCTTTCACCCCAGGAGATGGCGGGCTACTGCCGATCCCCGGTGTTCTCGGGCGGCTACCACGTCGCCGAAGGCGGCCACGTGCATCCGGCACGACTGGCGCGCGGTCTTCGCCGAGCGCTGATGGAGAAAGGCGTACGCATCTACGAGCAGACCGCCGTATCGGCCTTCCGAGCGGGCCCGCCCGCACAGGCTCGCACATCCGGTGGCTCGATCACGGCGGAGCACGCAGTGTTGGGCGTCAACGCGTGGGCGTCGGAGTGGAAGCGTTTCAAGAAGTGGATCGTCCCGCGCGCGTCCTACATGGTCATCACGGCTCCCGCCCCGGAGAAGCTCGAGGAGATCGGTTGGACCAGCGGAGTCAGCATCTTCGACATGCGCGCCGCGGTTCGCTACCTGCGTACCACCCCTGACGGCCGCATCGCTCTGGGTGTGGGCGGAGAACGCGGGACGTGGTCCAGCAGGATCGGCCCGCAGTTCGCATACAGCGAGTCGGGAACCAGACATGCCGCCGAGGCGCTGCATCGGTTCTTCCCGAACTTCGCCGACGTTCCCATGGACGGAGCCTGGGGTGGCCCCATCGACGTTAGCGGCTTCCACATGCCCTTCGTCGGAACTCTGCCGTCCGGCAACGTTCACTATGGCTTCGGATACACGGGCAACGGCGTCGGGCCGGCGCACCTGAACGGCAAGATCCTGGCTTCGCTTGCGCGCGGTGTCGAAGACGAGAACACGAGACTGCCCTTCGTCGGCATGGAGCCGAAAAGCTTCCCACCGGAGCCCATCCGCAGCGTGGGCGCCGCTCTCGCGAACGAGGCGACGGTCCGTCGCGACGATGCGCTCGACGAGGGTCGCTGGCTGAATCCCCTGGTGGACGTGGTGGCGAAGATGCCGCGGCGCCTCGGCTATCACCTTGGGCCGTAACGCCCTGCGACGCATCGCCTCTTGCTCCCCTGGGCAATAGGATGGAGCCGTGGGCGCAGACGCCATCATCGTTGCCGAGGGCCTGACCAAGTTCTACGGGAAGTCGCGCGGCGTCGAAGACCTGAGTTTCCAGGTGAACGCCGGCGAGGTGTTCGGGTACCTCGGGCCCAACGGAGCGGGCAAGACCACGACCATCAGGACGCTGCTCGACTTCATGCGTCCTACTCGCGGCAGGGCCACCCTCTTCGGAGCCGACTCGCACGGCGGAAGCATGCAGATCCGTCAGCGCCTCGGTTACCTGCCCGGCGAGCTTGCCCTCTACGACAATCTCACCGGCCTGGCGTACCTCACGTACTTCGCGAACCTGCGCGGTGGCGTTCCGGAGGAAGCCTTCCGGAAGCTGGCCGAGCGCGTGGGCTGCGACCTGAGCGTCAAGATCAAGTCTCTGTCGCACGGCAATCGGCAGAAGGTCGGATTGATACAGGCGTTCATGCACTCCCCCGACCTGCTGGTGCTGGACGAACCATCCCAGGGGTTGGACCCACTGGTGCAGCAGGAGTTCCACGCGATGGTCGAGGAGGCGCGCGACCAAGGGCGCACGGTCTTCATCTCCTCCCACGTGCTGCCCGAAGTCGAGAGGTTGTGCGACCGCGTTGGGATCATCCGCGGGGGCAAGCTCATCGCCGTCGAAGACGTGGGGGACCTGAAGTCCCGCGCGTTGCGAACGATCGACTTCCACTTCGCGGCGCCGGTATCCACAGAGGACTTCGAACGCCTGCCCAACGTCCAAGAGGTTCAGGCCTTCGGCGACACCCTGCGTTGCACCGTCGCTGGACCGATGGACGAACTCATCAAGACCGCTGCGAGATACGAGATCGTCAACGTCGAGACGGCGGAGGCGAGTCTCGAGGACATATTCCTGACCTACTACGGGAAGGGTGAGAACGGTGAACCGTAGCGTTCTCGCCAAGACCCTCCGCGACTACTACCGACCCATGCTCTTCTGGATGCTGGGGCTGGGTGCTCTGGCCCTGGTGCAGATGTCCGTCTATCCCAGCCTCCAGAAGAGCGCTCCTCAGATGTTGGAGTACGTCGAGACGATGCCCGACGCCATGAAGGCGATGTTCGGTCTCGAGAGCATGGACTACACGTCTCCCGCCGGATACCTCAACGCCGAGATGTTCTCGATGGTCGTTCCGATGATCTTCGCGGCGTTCGCGATGGGGGCCGGAAGCCGCGCCGTCGCCGGCGAAGAGGACCGCAAGACGCTGGATCTGCTTCTATCGACCCCGATCTCTCGGAAGAGCATCGTGGCACAGAAGTTCGCCGCGATGGCAGTGGACGTGGCACTGCTCGCAGCCGTCCTTGCGCTGTGCCTCTGGTTGGGCGGACTACCGATCGATTTCGACATGGATGCCGGTCACATGCTGGCGGCATGCCTCAACGCCGCGCTGCTGGGCCTGGTGATGGGCTCCATCGCACTGCTCATCGGTTCCTGGCGCGGCGGGCGCGGGTTCGCGATCGGCGTGACCGGGGCCCTCCTGGTCGGGTTCTTCCTGTTGGAGTCGTTGTCGCAGATCGTGGAGAGCCTGAAACCCTTCCGGAAGATATCGCCCTTCTACTGGTACTCGGACGCAGACGCTCTGCGGAGCGGTCTCGACCTCGCGGATGCGGCCGTCCTGCTGGTCACGTCCCTGGTGCTGGCTTCACTGGCGTTGATCGCCTTCGACAGAAGGGATCTGCACGCCTGACGGTCCAGCGCAACGGTCGGGCCGCGTGGGAGCGAAGAGGCCATAGACTTGGACGCCCAGGATAGGAGAGCGGTCGTGGACTTCAACCTCACCGATGAAGACAGGGAGCTCCAGCAGCGCTCACGCGACTTCACCGAACAACACCTGATCCCCTACGAGAACGAGTGCGAGGAGAACGACGGTCTGACCGCCGAGACGTGGGCCGCGATCCGCGAACAGGTTCTCGCGTGGGGATTCAACGCCATCAACCACGAGGTCGAGAACGGCGGCCGGGGCTACTCGCTCTTCCAGCAGATCCTCATCGAGGAGCAATGGGGACGCGCGACCGGCGCCCTGTGGGATGTGCCCTGGCGCCCGGCCATCCCACTGGCCCTGGGTACCGAGGAGCAGAAGGCGCTCTACCTGCGACCCGCGTGCGCGGGCGAGCGACGAGACGCCTACGCGATCACCGAAGCCGGCGCGGGTTCAGACCCGAGCATGGTCGAGACCACCGCGGAACGCGACGGCGACGCGTGGGTGCTGAACGGAACCAAGTGGCATGTGACCTCCGGCGACATCGCGGACTTCTTCCTCGTTCACGCCCATGTGGATGGAGACCCGAAGAAGGCCACGATATTCCTGGTGGACAGGAACCTCGAAGGCGTTCAGTTGGTCCGCACCCCCAAGTACACGCACACCTTCGTCTTCGAGCATCCGATCTTCGCCTTCGACGACGTGAGGGTCGGCGACGACAAGATCCTTGGGCGCATCGGCGGCGGCTACGAGCTGACCAAGGACTGGTTCGTGGAGGAACGCATCATGATCGGCGCACGCACGATGGGAGCTTCGGCGCGAGCGCTGGAGATCTCGCTGCGATTCGCGAAAGACCGGCAGCAGTTCGGCAAACCCATCATCGACTTCCAGTCGATCGAGTTCATGCTCGCCGACATGGCTGCCGAGATCATGGCGGCGAAGTCGATGCTCTACCGGGTCGGCTGGCAGGCCACGCAGGAGCGGACGACGCGCAAGGAACTGCACGCCCTCGCCTCGGCGGTGAAGCTGGTGGCTTCGGAGACCGCCGGGAGAGTGATAGACAAGGCCGTGCAGATACACGGCGGGCGCGGATACATGCGCGAGTTCCCGGTAGAGCGTTTCTACCGCGAGCTGCGCGTCGACCGCATCTGGGAAGGGACTTCGGAGATCCAGCGCACCATCATCGGGAACGAGCTGAACAAGAGAGGGGCCGGCGCCTACACGAGCTGGCCTTCTCGACCTCGGGGTGACTGAATGTTCCGGAAGCCCGACCTCTCTACCCGGGGAGCACCAGGGCATCGACCGCTACACAGCCGTCGGGGCCCGCGATCAAAGGATTGACGTCCAGCGCGGCGATGTCCTCGCCGAGGTCGTAGGCGAGAGCCGACAGAGCGACAACGGCGCGGACGACCGAGGCGACATCGCTGGCCGGCGCACCGCGAACCCCGTCCAGAAGGGCCCTGCTCTTCAAACCATCGAGTAGCGCTCTCGCACGGGACTCGTCGAGCGGGGGCATCCCCAGCCGGCGGTCTTTCAGCAACTCAACCAGGATCCCTCCGGCGGCTACCAGAACGAGAGAGCCGAACTGGGCGTCACGAACGATGCCGAGAGCCAACTCGACCCCCGGCGGAGCCATCGGCGCGACGACGACCTGCGGCCCGAGCCTTGCGGCCAGGTCCGCGTAGGCAGCTCGCACTTCCTCATCGTCGCGCAGACCGAGCTTCACACCGCCGGCATCGGACTTGTGCTGGATCCCGGGGGCCGCCGTCTTCAGCGCCACCGGGTACCCGGCTTCAGCGGCCGCGGCCACCGCGTCCTCAGCCGTGTCGGCCGCGGCCGATCTCACGACGGGAACACCGTAGTCACGCAGCAGCTCCAGGCCTTCAAGTTCGCCGAACGCCTCGCCGCTCCTCAGACGAGAACGCCATCGCTCTCTGATCTCGTCGGGCGGAAGGGGAGGAACGCCCAGTGGGGGAAGCGCGTGGAAATCCCGGTACTCGAAGAGCAGCCGGAACGCCCTGAGCCCGGTGTTGGTTCCCTCCAAGACGGGGATGCCCATGCCCCGCAATATCTTCGCGTCCGGCGCGTGGATGGTGCTCGACATGTTGGAGAGCATGGCGAACGGTTTGGTGGTGTGCGGCCAAACCGCTTCCGCGATACTGACGAAGGAGTCCTCGTCGTTGCCCTCGTCGTGGGTCAGATCGACGGCGAAGGCGACTCCGGCGGTATCGGGGTCATCGTGGAGGGCCTTCAGCGACTCGATGAAGACGCGGTCCGCCTCGTTGCCGGTACCCCAGGCGTCAAGAGGGTTGACGGGGGGCAGGCCCTCGTCCAGTTGTTCCTCGAGCTTGTCTCGCGTGACCGCGTTGATCTCGGCGAAGCGCACGCCCGCTTCCGCGGCCGCATCGATGATCATCGCGCGTTCTCCGCCTGAATCGTGGATGGACGCGAGCCCACCCGGCCCCGCCCGCCTGTTGTTGCGCGTCAGCAGCTCGAGTGTGTCGCACATGCGCTCGAGGTTCTCCACTCGCAGCACCCCGAAGGCGTTGAACAACGCTTCATAGGCGCCGTCTTCACCAGCCAGCGCCCCGGAATGCGCGGCGACCATCTCGCGGGCCCGCTCCTCTCGGCCCACCTTCAGCGCGACCACGGGGATGTCGCGCTCGGCAGCCTTCCGCAGCGCCGCCTTGAACGCGTCCGGATCACGGATCGTCTCGATGAACAACCCGATCGCCTTCGTGCTCGCTTGGTCAAGCGCGTAGTCCATGTAGTCCGCGGTCGTCGTCGCTATCTCCTGACCTGCCGACACGATGAGGTTGAAGTGCAGTCCGCGGTCGTTCCACGCGACCGCTGAGAACACCGAGCCCGAATGCGAGATGAAGGCGATGGGACCGGGGGGAAGATCCGGCTCGACGAAACCACATACGCGAAGCTTCGTATCCACGTTCAGGAAGCCCATGCAGTTCCCGCCGACAACCGCCATCCCCGCGCGATCGGCTATCGCCGAGAGGCGCTCGACCAAGGAGGGCTGCCCCGGCGGAGTCGCTTCGTAGCACGAGGCGAAGATCGCGGCCGACTTCGCGTGCGAGTCTGCGGCCAACTGGAGCTGGCTCTCGATCAGGCGGTTGCCCACACCGAGCATCGCGATGTCCACGGGCTCGGGCAGCTCCGCCAACGACGGGTAGGACTTGAAGCCGAGGATCTCGTCGTACTTGGGGTTGACCGGGTAGACAACCCCGTCGTAGCCGCTTCGGGTCAGCTCCAGCATCATCATCTCGCCGAAGGAATCCTTCTTGGGACTGGCGCCGACGACCGCCACCGAGCGAGCCTCGAGCATGGTGCGAACGGCCTGGGTCCTGTCCAACGCGAACAACTCCTCGTGAGTTCCGAACCTGAGTGGCGACTCAGGCCGACGCATGATACAGGGTGAAGCCCGGCCGCTTCCCCGACCGGGGCCGCGTTACTTCCCTGAGAGCGCCTTGTCTTTGATGATCTGCTTGTACGCGTGCCAGCCCGGGATGCCGTTCACGCCGCCACCCGAGTGAGTGCCGGAGTGGGCTTGGTAGAGCCCCTTTATCGGCGAGCGGAAGTCCGCGTAGCCGGGCGCCGGCCGCATGTGGAACAGCTGGTTCGCCGCCAGTTCTCCGTGGAAGATGTTCCCGCCGATCATGCCGATGTCGTCCTCCATATGCCAGGGACCGAGCACCTGCTTCTCGATGATGGAGCTCTCGAATCCCGGCGCGAGGCCGTCGTAGAGCTTGATGATGCGGTTCGCATAGGCATCGAGTTCCTCATCGTGCGGAGCGTCCACCCATTCCTGCGGACACCACTGCGTGAACAACGACATGATGTGGACCCCTTCCGGAGCCAGAGTCTTGTCCACCACCGTCGGTATGACCCCGTCCGAGAACGGACCGTCGGCGCCCTTGCCGGACTTCGCATCCTGGAACGCCTGTTCCACGTATCGCGGCGAGAACGACAGCTCCATCGAGCCCGTCAGGTGATACGGGGTGCTTCCGTCCTTCGGATTGGGGTCGGCGGTGAAGTTCGGCAGCCTGTCCAACGCGAGGTTCACCTTCACCGTGCCGCTGCGGGACTTCCAGTTCGCGATGTCCTCGACGAAGTCGGCCGGTAGCTCCTTGCGGTCGATCTGGTTCAAGAACGTGATCTGGGGGTGGATGGCGGTGATGACCACCGGTGCGTACAACTCCTCCCCTCCGGCCAGCACGACACCCTTGGCGCGACCGTCCTTGATGATGATCTTCTCGACCGGCGCCTCCGTGCGAACCTTGCAGCCGAACGATTCCGCGGATCGCCTGAACGCGTCGGCAACCGCGCCCATGCCACCTTCCGGAAAGCCCCAGTTGGATAGTTGGCCGTCACCGATGTCGGTGATCGCGTGGTGAAGCAGCACGTAGGCCGTGCCGGGCTCGTCCGGCCCAGCCCATGTTCCGATCACCCCATCGATGGAGAGGATGCCCTTGAGCTCTTCGGACTCGAACCACTCGTCCAGGAAGTCGGTAAGCGACATCGTCATCATGCGCGTGAAGTCAGCCGCCATCCGCTGATCGATGTTCTTGCGCAGCGACCACACCAGACGTCCGAGGTCCATGAGATCCCCGGCCTTCTTCGAACCGACCCGCGGCGGAACCTTCATCAGCAACGGCCCGAGGATGTCCGCGAGCTTCGCGAGCCAGATGTCGTACTTCTCAAGGTTCGCGGCGTCCTTCACCGAGAACTTCTCGATGCGCGGCACGTTCGCCTCCTGGTTGCCACTGCTGAACTGCAGCGAGCGGCCGTCCGGATAGGCCTGATAGACAGGACCCATCGGGAAGATCTTGTACCCGTGGCGCTCGAGCTGCAGCTCGCGCACGACGGACGGGGGGATCAGACCGGATACGTAGGAGTAGGTCGTGACCTTGAAATCGGGGTGATCGGCCCAGGGAGTGCTCGTCTCGGCTGCGCCACCTGTCTTGTACTTCTTCTCCAGGACGATCGTGTTCGCACCGCTCTTCGCCAGATAGGCGCCCGCGCAGAGGCCGTTGTGCCCCCCGCCGATCACTATCGCGTCGAACTGGTTAGCCATGTCACTCCACTCCTTGAGGGCACCGAGTGGCACCCCAACGTTCACATCGTATAGACTGGCTGGCGCGCCAGTCAAGTCTTGAAAAGGGGGCGAGATGAAGGAGGACAGGCGGCCCGAGATCCTGGACGCTACCTGCCGAGTCATAGCCCGAGTAGGCATCCACGACCTCTACATCAGGCACGTGGCCGACGAGGCGGGCGTGTCCCGCGCGCTCGTCTCCTACTACTTCCCCACCCGGGCGGAGCTCCTGGCCGCTGCCCTCGCATATGCCGAGGTCAGAGCCATCGACGAGATCGGGAACCGAATGGGCAGGGGCACCGCCCCGGAACGCATCGAGGAAACGCTGCTGCTTGAGCTAGACGATTCCCCGGCGGTCCGCGACAACTGGATCATCTGGAGCGAGATGACCGAGATGGCCTTCTTCGACGAGTCATTCCGTCCGTCGATGTCCCTCTGGTCCCAGAGATGGATAGACAACCTGGCCTCCATGATCCGCGAGGGTCAGGCTGAGGGCACGGTCCCGATCGCTCTCGACGCCGTGGCTGCCGCGGAGCGCCTGACCGCTGTGGTGGACGGCATAGGTCTGCGATGGCTGCTGGGCCACACGTCCCGAGACCGCGCGCACCAACTCATGAAGGGCGCGGTGGCCTCGGAACTCAGGCTCTGACGCGGCCGAGCGGAGGCCAACACTCGGGAAGATCCCCAGCCGTTACTTGGTGCCGCCAACGGCCTTGTCCTTCTTCGCCGCGCGGAATGCCTGCCAACCCGGGATGCCGTTGATGCCTCCGCCACCGTGCGTCGCGCAGGAGCCGTGGTACAGACCCTTGATAGGCGTGCGGAAATCCGCATAGCCGGGAGCCGGCCGCATGTGGAACAGCTGATCCACTGCGAGTTCGCCGTGGAAGATGTTCCCGCCGATTAGACCCACCTTCTCCTCCATCTGCTGCGGGCCGATGACCTGGTAGTCCACGATCTGGTCCTTGAACCCTGGCGCCAACTCGTCGTAGACGTCGAAGATCCTCTTCGCGTATGCGTCGAGTTCCTCCGTGTGAGGCTCCTCGTTCCAGTCGTCGGGCACCCACTGAGTGAACATCGAGAAGTTGTGGATGTCGTTCTTCTTGTCGCCCAGACCGCCGACCAGAGTCGTTGGGATCGTGCCGTCCACGAAGGGCGCGTCCGCGCCCTTCCGGTCTATGTGAGCGTCCTGGAACGCGCGCTCCGCGTATTGGCTCGAGAAGCACAGCTCGACGGAGCCGGTCAGGTGCTCCGGAACCCCATCTGCGTTGATGTCGTCGTAATCCTTGGCCGCGGTGAACTTAGGCAGTCCCTGGATCGCAACGTTTACTTTCACCACGCCCGAACGAGTACGCCAGTTCTCGACGTCACGGACGAACGTCGGTGGCAGCTCGCCGCGGCCGAGGAGGTCCAGGAACGCGATCTTCGGGTGTATGGTCGTGACAACCGTTGGGGCGTAGAGCTCTTCGCCGTTGTCCAGAGTCACACCCGTCACACGACCACCCTGCGTCAGGATCTTGGAGACTTTGGCGTTGGTCCGGATCTCACATCCGAACGACTCGGCAGCCTTACGGAAGCAATCGGAAACCGCTCCCATACCGCCGTCCTGAAAACCCCACGAGCCCAAGTGGCCGTCGCCGACGTCGCCGATCGAGTGGTGCAGCATCACGTACGCGGTGCCGGGCTCATCCGGGCCGGCCCACGTTCCGATCACGCCGTTCACCGTCAGCATCCCCTTGACGGCATCCGACTCGAACCACTCGTTCAGCAGGTCGGTCACCGACATCGAGAAGAGCTTCGTGACGCTCGCCGCACCTCGAACGCCAAGCTTGCGGACCTTGTACGCGGTTTCGGCCATCTGCCGGAGATCACCCGGGTTGGTGCTCCCAACCTTCGGAGGAACCTTCAGCAGCAGCGGGCCCAGGATGTTGGCCACGCCCGCCAGCCACGCTTCCCATTCCCCCATGACGTCGGCGTCCTTCTTGGAGAACTGAGAGATCGACTCGTGGGACTTCTGCGCGTTGTCAGCGAACACCTGAACTGCTCTGCCATCGGGGAAGGCCTGGAAGTACGGGCCGAAGGGAACGATGTTGTATCCGAACCGCTTGAGGCCGAGGTCGTTGATGATCGTCGGTGGAACGAGGCTCACGACGTACGAGTAAGTGGTGACCTTCACATCCGGATGGTCGGTGAAAGGGTTGGAGCTGTCGGCCGCTCCGCCCGTGTTCTCCTGCATCTCGAGGACGACGGTCTTGGCGCCATCGCGCGCGAGATAGGCACCCGAAGTAAGGCCGTTGTGTCCTCCACCGATAACGATCGCGTCGTAATGGTTGGCCATCAGGGGCTCCTTCCAAGGGGTCGGCACGGGCGACTCGTGCTTTATACCCCGAAAGACCAACAACCGACCACCTGAGGCATCAGTCAAGGCGGGCTCCGAGGGCGGCGGGGGTGCCCAGCGTCAGAAGGGCGGATCACTCCAGATCCGGAGCAGAGACGCCGCCTTCTGCGACCACGAAACTCCTTCGGTGCCTGGAAGCGAGACATTCGGCAGGGTTCCCTTTGGGCCGAATGAACCTCTGATATCTGAGGTCCCGACCCGCTAATCATCCGGCACCCCGGCCGGCCGAGTTGCACTGGGCCTCAGGCTGTGATACTTCACACTCGCACTTCAAGTCGAGTGCACCTGGCGGTAGCTTGTCCACTGGAAGATGGAGGGGTCGGATGCATCCACGAGAAGGCGGCAGGAAGATATTCGGACAGCCCGTTAGCAGGAGAGACTTCCTCCGGAGGTCGGCGATCACGGCCGCGAGCATCCCGACGGCCAGCGCGCTGCTGGCCGCCTGCGGGAAGGATCCCTCGACACAGGACACACAAGACGCCGCCACCCTGAACAACCCCGCTCGCCGGGACAACCCCATCACGTATGACATCAACGAGCACAACGGCGACCTCCTCCTCGAGCCGGGTCTGAAGAATGAGGACGGACCGTTCGAGATCTTCAACTGGGAGGAGTACATCAACCCACGCGTCGTGGGGATGTTCGAGGAGCAGTACGGGGTGCAGGTGAACATCACGACCTTCTCGACCATGGTCGACGCCGTCACGCGCCTCACGACCCGCGAGCAGAGTTACGACGTGATCATGGGACTCACCAAGGACTTCGTAGGCCGGATGGTGCTGCTCGACCTCCTCAGGCCTCTGCAGCACAGCTACATCCCCAACCTCGAAGCGAACATCTGGCCGGGTCTGGGCGGCG
>Ga0315278_10001660_pt1 | contig 19671 bp, 11 predicted proteins | sample YL17G06_0_MG_FD_203880 | JGI IMG/M metagenome (GOLD analysis project Ga0315278, IMG submission 203880) | Sediment microbial communities from Yellowstone Lake, YNP, Wyoming, USA - YL17G06_0 | ecosystem: Environmental > Aquatic > Freshwater > Lake > Sediment | place: USA: Wyoming | collected... | reverse complement strand
CTCGATGCTATGGCATTTGCCCCGAACGTTGAATCCGTGAATTGCGAAAAAATTAATGCACGATATCCCTCAGATACGAGAGTATTTAATCTCTCAAGAACATCATCAAACTTGACAGATTCGCCATCGATCGGGCAGAAATTGCATATCTGCTTTAATTTCATAATGAGCGCTAAGATGTTTTCAATTCTAACAGACTCCCCACTTTCCTTTAATTGTATTATACCTTCTTTTTCAGCCCGCTCATAATATATGCGCTGTGTTGAATTCATTGATAGAAATAGTTGGCTGACAATTTTGGGCGGAAGCTGTGGGAGCACATCCTGCTTCTTCCGTCGAAGCTGTAAACTTTTATGTATTTCTTGAAGTTCAAAACCCGGTTTGAGCCGAGGTGTTGACTCGCCGTCTTTGAGGGCTGTTACAAATTCGAGAATTGAAGCGAGATCATCCTCTCGATTTTCGAGAGGAGTACCCGTAAGCGCCCAAGCTCTATGGCGATTTAAAAGTTTACATTTACGACTGATTTCGACATCCCGATTTTTAATTTTTTGCGCCTCGTCAAGAATGACAACATCCCATACTCGACGGCGGGGCGGTGATTGAGAATGGTCCGTACAATCAGACCGGAAGGTTTCATAACCCGTAAGGTAAATATGGGCAGGTGTTGCCCATTGCCACGTTCGTTCTGCTGTTGTACCTCGAATGGTGGAGATACGTAATTCTGGAGCCCAATAATGGATTTCCTTGCGCCACTGACCGACGATGCTAGCTGGGACAATTAATAGGCAAGATTCGATACGACGCTGCAGAAAGAGGATGCGGAGAGCGCCAATAGCCTGAATTGTCTTTCCAAGACCCATATCATCTGCAAGCAATAAGGCGTCTTTTGAAAGCAACGTTTTTATTCCTTCGATCTGATAGTGGAACAAGGCGTGCGGCCACTCTAAAGGTCCAATTCGTGACAACAAAACATCAGTTGGTGGTTGGAGTAGATACGCTAATCTTTTAGGAAGAGAGATTGCTTGTTCATCTTTATGAAAACTATCTTCAGGGGTTTGTGGCAATAAACCCGGTTGTGAGGTTTTTGATCTTTTTAAACCGGCTGGTTCCTCCTTTAATAGTATTCCAGCAAGTGCAGCACTACCACATACAAAATCATCCTGTTGTGTATGGCCGGAAATGAGATTTTCAGGTGTGTCTAAATCACAAGAGATCATTAATGAGACTGGCGATAATAAGGCAGTATCATCAGATGGTGATACGTGTCGGGGAGCAGATAGGATTGCGGATGGTATAGAAAGCCTTTGGGGGACATCCTCACTCAGCTTAACCGAGCGCCGAAAAATACCGAACCAGCGTGCTCGCGGGACATTTTCAATGTTTCGTTCTTTCCACCATACCGCATGTGCACTCATCATGTACCTTTATCTGAATAGACTTCCCGGAGTCCAATTAATGCCCGCACGAAGGGCTCTGTGAGTAAGCCCTTGGTAGACAATTCGTGCAATAGTTTCAATTCAATTGAATCGTCAGGTGGTCTTCCCGGATACCAAAAGAGATTCATTGGTTCTTCTACTTCTATCCTATCCTGGATTTCGGTTGTTGAATAAGGAAGAGCTTTAATTGCCGGTGCTATCCGGCAGACTGGAACGGACAATTGAATATCCTGACAGAAAAGCTCACTGCCCACCTCTTCAGCGAGACAAAGTATCAATCGTGGTATTTTCGGACATAAGGAAAACAGCGATGCAGTTAATTTTCTGATTGCGTGGCGGCGGATATCCGCCTGTCGCCAAAGAAATGTGTGTGGAGTCTCTATGCGGTTATACGTAAATTCTATCGGCTCACCACGCGCATTGATCAGAAATAGTGCTGCCAGATATCCGGATTCATCTTGTACAGGTTGAATCTTGAGATATCCCGCTATCCCTAAATCGTTGAGTTCATCAGCATCACGATAGGGAATCGGCATTTCAAGTAACCTCCTTAACATTTAAAGACTGCTTACTGTTGCTATTATCAGATGCTTCTTCCGTTTCAACCTGTAAATCCTTATCCTCAGTATAAACTTGTTCAATTGGTTCAACTTCAATTTCTGGTCTGTAACTTTTATCAAGTCGTTTCAGATCCCATTCCGTAATCCAGCCTTTTACGTACTGACGCATTCGCGTAGTTGTCATGCGTTCTACGGTGGGTACTTGCGATGGCGACCACTCGTATGCCTTGGCATGTATAGTACGTATCTTTTCATAAGTTTGATCTAATAATTCATTGTCAGGCGATTTTAAACGGATTGATTCATTCTGAATAACCCGCATCCCGCGTTCAGCCTGGCTGGCCAAGAGAAGGTCGCTCTCGGTTCCTTTCGCCCTCAACCGGCCCGGCACTTTTTCAAAGTCATCGTTTCCCTCTAAGATTTTACTCTGGAAATCTGATGTGATAGCAAAGACAGTCGTTAATCCCGTATAATTAGAGTCTTCAAGCCTGCCCATCCATCTTGCCAATTCTGCGTAAGATTTTGCCCTTTGCATAAGGGAATATCGCCCAATCAATTCGGTCTCATCAATCAGCAGCACCCATCCAGCATAACCGGCTGCAACAATTAAACGCGCAGCAAACTTGAACCTTTGTAATGCAAGTTCTTTGACCGGAATCTTGTCAATCTTATAAGTTACTGGTTCCCGGCATGCTTTGAGATATTTTCTTATATCACTTGAACCAATTTTATCACCCGACCAAAACCGGATAATGCGGTTGCTCAGTTCGGGGTCATTTGACATACGTTCATATAAAAAAAGAGTAGCAGCAAATCTGGAATTAAGACTAGCCTTTCGATGCAGCCATACGTAAAAATCAGCATAAGCTTGTTTTTTAGGATTCAGCGCAGTGGCAATTTCCGTAATGGCGCTACCTCTTTTACTCGGAATAATTGCAGCTTCAGCCGCGGCACGATATAATTTTATTGGATCAAATAAGGGGGTCTCTTTGCTGATTACAATCTTACTGCTCACAAAATTCTGCTCCAGGGCAAGGTGCATCAGATATTCTAGCAAATGTGATTTTCCAGAGCCAAAATCGCCAGCAATCATCATTCCTTCGTTTTTGCCTCCATTCTTACCTCCTTTGGCAATCGCTTCTTTTATATTTTGAAGTTGTTCTCGAAATTTATCTTCTATTTCCGATTGATCACATCCTAACACAGTCACAGCATCGCGATTTGGCACACCGTTGCGTAAAGCTTCTATTGCACGGCGATTTCTCACTTGGTCGTCGATATTCATATGAGTACCTCCCGTAACGATCAGTATACTGAATCCGTTTAATTATTGGTCAAGCGCACCAATGATGCCAGGGGATTCTGCCTTCGCTTGTCTCTAACTTCATCCCAAATCCTCAATTTTAGAGCATCATAACGGCTTAAACCTCGCCTGTCATCATTCAGGAACTCTTTTGATGCAAGCACTATAAATAGCATACCTTCCATTTCATCAGTTCCATCTATGAATTGGCGAAGAACCTCATAGGCATCCAATAGGGCAGGGACAGAATAGAAAAAACCATCATCGGGGTTCCTCGATCTTGTTGAAACAAGATAGCGCGTGATGTCGAGCACAACTACAAGGCCACTTTTGCCGTTGATCCTCAGCCAATGAGAAAGAGAAAACAGCATATGCCGGGCATTGTGCCGGGCAATCTTCTGAAAAATTAGCGCTTGTCTTAATGTTGAGATCAACCTGAGTTCACCGCGCAGCCATTCTTTAACAGCATTGCTCAAAAAGGGAGATGGTCCCGCTGTGTCAAGCTGATCTAGACAGAGACGAATCATAGCAATTCTGAATTCCTGGCTCATTTCAAAATCATGAAAAATTTCTTTTTCAAGCCACGATTGTAGTTCTCTTCGTAAAAATTTTTCCTCCCGTTTGTTTATTGCAGCAATATTCTGGAAATCGAAATCTTCACGGTGTATCGGCAGTTGATAATCGTTTTTTGTAAATACATTTCTTACAAATGTAAGAGACAACTCATCCCAATCAATCTGTCGAGCTACTTCGTGAAACAACCTGTCTATCATATGAATCTTTGTTGTCACGGCATTGACGGATGCAAAAAGATAATTTTCCTCTTCTGCAGCCCTACTCAGCAGACTTAGTAATTGGTTGTGGTCATTGCCTTCTTTTGGAACGATAAATTTTACCGCCGCTCCGCCACGTTTGATGAAATCATGCAAATATTCTCTACGAATCGTATCTAACCAGTCTTGTGATTTGATGTACATAACGATCGCCTCCTAATCCTTTGTAAATGATATGCCATAATAGGGCTTATCCTGGCCTTCTCGTGTGATGACGCGTATCGTGCCTGTGGCCGATCTTGTTCCTGTACTCGCTGGCAGTCTAATGACGAAATCGTTTTTTGTTTTGTTAACACCGCTCTGATCAAGGAGATAAATATCTCTAGCAAATTCCTGAAGCGAATATTCCTTTGTTTGCCCCGGCAGAAGCGTCAGTAATCTGTATATTTCACGTAGAGTTAAAACGATCCCTTTGCCAACTTGACCCTTGCCGCGACTTCTTATGAGAGTTTCATATGCCGAAAACAAACTTTCCAGAAACATCTCCGGTCTAAACCTCACAGGTTTATTTTGTAATTCCTTAAGGTGACTCACAAGGGTGGATGGTCGTAAACGTTTTTCTTTTGTCTTGTCAATTTGAATTGCAAGTTCATTAGGAATGATGCGGATCAGAAAAGGATAACAATATAATCTTTCATCCTGTTCAAATATTCTTACCCCAAAAGATTCGGACATCGCCATGATCTCATCAGTAAACGCCTTGCTGGCAATATAGCTTTCCGTATCGAAATTCCACCCGTCTTTCGTATTTGAAAATTGTTGTTTCAACGCAGCTAGCGCCTGCTCAGCAGAATCTATCGTTTTCCTTAATTCACGGAGACTTCCTGTTTTGATGACGCCACGCAATCTTTTTAAGGAACTGACGACTGAATTTGCGGCTTTTAATGATGCATCAACATCGGCCTCTGTTTTTGCAAGTGCCTTTTCAAGTTTCATTTCCCCTCCTTTTTCAATTTCCTGACTGTATGTTCAACTCAAATTCTATTGATCTTCATGTTTAAATTTACCCCATCATATTCATCAGTTCCGATCGCCATCGTCTGTAATTTCCAGCTCGTATAGCCTGAAAAAAATCATCATAATCCGAGGGCGTAAGAAACTTGAACCAATATCGCTGAGGGTTACCATTAGTCTCAAGCGCTTTATTCAATTCATCGAAATGCTTCTTACCATCACGGTACTTTGCGGCATTTTTTTTGTTATCATCGCCATCTTTCTTTATTTCCACCACGATTACATCATCGCCCTTCTTCAAAAAGAAATCAGGATTGAAATTTTCCTGACGGGTTTTCGTACGCGCCTTTGTTTCCGGCTTGTATGAATAGGGGAAAGAGTAAAAGGATTTGTCTGGATTCTTGATGAATGAATCAATGAGGCCAGCGTGATCATAAAGCTTTTTCACGAACTGATGTTCCGGGGCATATGTCACGTAAACAATACCAAGGGGTGTTTTGAATTTTTCTTCATTGATCGGGTGAAGATTGTTTCTTAGATATTTAATTTCACCCATTCCATAACCGGCAGTCTCCAGAGCCTCGGAAATCTTTTCGTAATTTTCTCTCTGTTGCGTCAGTTTCAAAAACAGAACCTTTTGATCGCCCTTCAGACATTCATCACTGCCCTTCGTATAAAACATCATTCCATCGTTTTTAAGCGACCCCTCATTGAAGGACTGAACGGGCATTGCTACCATTTGAACTTCCTGAATCTCGTCGGATTTTAAACTCATCCGCGGATTTTCTTCGTGTAGCTTCCGCATCGTTGGCCCAAAGGCCTGTTGCAGTTTGAGATAATTCTCCCTGCTCAAAAATGTGGCGTCCTGGCCCTTATCTTTTAGTTCCTTGATGATTTTGTCTTTGATTTTTTTCCTTGGCCATCTGATTGCCAGTTCTGGAATCCTGCTTTGTTTCAAATAGGCATGAAGGTAGGTGGCAGCAGCTCCGACCTCATATATCCCCTGCGTATAGATTTCAAAGCTGTATTCCCCGGATTCGACAAATTTATCGACGCTGGTGTAGCTTCTGCTCTGCGGCACAAAGCCAAAAGTCTTAGGATCCGCCGCAGGTTTATTCTTGGTTTCTGTTGTGGTCTTTACAGGCTCATAAGAAAGATTATGCAACGGAAAGGCATATTTCGACCTTGCCGGATCATAGCCCCAGGAAAGCCGGTTCTCGATTTCCAGCACATCTCTATAGAGATTTTCAATCTGTGTCGTCCAGCGTTCGTGATTATTGACCTTAAGAAGAAGTGATTTCTCTTTTCCTCTAAGCGATTCCGGAATGCGCAACCCTCTACCCAGGACCTGGGCAATCAGCAGTTTTGAGTTGAACGCCCGATTCTCATGTGGTACCACCTGAAAGACGTTCTTAACATCCCAGCCTTCCGTGAGCATACTGACGGATACGATCCATTCCACATGATTATCGCGTTCATCGACGGTTTTCAATAGCTGCATATTTTGTTTCCTGATTTTCTCAGGTGCGCTTGCTATGATCTGCCTAACCGCCTTTCCGTCTTTCGTACTTTCCGCAGGCACGCCGGAAGTTACCCAGATAACTTTTTTCTTTGCATCATCAAAAGAAATCTTCTCCTTGTCGGCGATAAAATCAACCAGTTCTTTCCAAACCAGAATACAATTGCTGATCTTTTCTGTAACCACGATGGATATGGGCTTTACATATTCACCATAATCCTCCCAGTTTTTACGGTGATATTCGTAACTGTCCTGGAAACCTTTGTCAATTTGAAGCCCTTCCTCAAATTTGTAATCCACCTTTTTGATAACGCCGGCGTCAATGGCGTCGCGAATGGAAAAACGGTACAGGATGTCGTGAAAATATTCATCGCCGATATATGGCGTCCCGGAAAGATTGACAACGTAGTGAAAACCGAAATCTTTGTCTCGCAAGAAATCAAGCCATTTTTTAGTTATGCTATCGGTAGGGCTGAAGATATGATGGGCCTCATCATTGATAACCAGCACTCTCACCCCTTTTCCCTTGAAGCTGTCCTCAACCGATGACCCCGTCCGTTCATAGGTGGCATGGATATTTTCCACGCAGATATCGCCGTCCAGGATAGGATCATTTGAACTTTTGATCGACGGGTTTTTATGCACGGCGCCTGCATCAACAATGATTTGCTTTAGGATATGGTCACCAGCCAGCTTTTCGAATTTGTTCGTAAGACCTTCTTCGATGGTCAGGGACGGGCAGAGGACCAGCACCTTATCCACCAATCCTTCGGCCAGGCAAATCTGTGCCAAGGCATAAATTACGAAGCTCTTACCTGTTCCTGTCGCCAGGTCAACACTGCACGCTTTTTGATCCTTCATGGGAAACTTGGATAGATAATCGGCAAGCTTGGAATATTTCTGTTTAAGTTTATTGTTTTGTCTGTAGTTTTCATTTGCCAGGTCGGCAATATGCTGGTAACGCTTTGAGAAAATAAACTTTATGATTTTGATGACGGCATCCTTTTGAAACGCATACTCGCCCTTACAAACCGTGGATAAAAAAGCGTCATATTTATGCACCACATCCATGACTTCCGGCGAATCGTCGTTGAGAAGCAACACAAAATCGCTGTTTTTATAGGTCACTTCGGGCATTTTTTGAAAAATCCTTTCTTTTCAGGGTTTGTTTTTTTTCATTGCCGTATTTATCGACAAAAATGACCATCATGTTATCTGTTGCCGTTTCTTCTGGAATCCTGATATCCAGGTAATCGCAGTCTTTGACCCGTTCGGCGTATTTTGCCGTTGATGTCAGGCCTTTCCTTTTCAACTCGGCGTTAACCAGCTCTTCCGCCCAGTACACCGAATCCAGATCGAAGACCTTGCCGTTGAAATTGAAGTCAATCAAGACCATCGAAAGGGTCTCGAAATTCTCAAAATCTTCAGGGCTGGAGGCCAGTGTGTCGGACCGGAACTCTTTGATCCTGACGACAAAATCCCGACGGTTTTGGGTTAAGAGATCAGGTTTTACAGGAGCCAGTCGGAGACACTGCGTTTCAACCAGAGGCGGTGAAATAAAATCAAAGCCCACGGCGTCGATGACCTCGTTCACATCGGTCTCGGCGCAGGGCTGGGGAAACGCCCCCAGTGATTTATTCTCAATGAGACGGGCCAGAATAGAGATAGGAACTTTCAGAAACACATATTTTGTATCACCGAAACGGATCTCGTCCATGAGGAAAGCAAAGCTGATAACAGGGGCAATGAGATAAAATCGGTCTCCGGCTTTGCCGCCAATAACACGATGGAGGGATTCAACATAACCAACATCCAGGGTTTCATTTTTGCAGTTTGGATAATCCCATATGTAAGCGCTGTCCACGCCGATGTATCCATCTACAGGGAAGCCATTGATGGTATGTCGCTCTTCCCGGACCTCAAAGAGCTTCAGAACGAATTCTCTATAGGCCTGCCAGTTGAGATTGAGAATGGCTTGATTGTCGTAGATCCCCGCATTGAAGAGAGTGAATGACTTTGCTGTAAGGGGTTTTTCCTTTTCAGTTTTCTCTTTGGGTTCAATGAAGGTAATGATATAGGTGATGCGGTCTTTTTTGATGATCTGCCTGCCGTCTTGATCTTCTTCGAAAGCTTTGATCCGGAATTTCTCTTCGGGGCAGATCAGCGTAAACTCTCCGCTTTTCTGCGTAACAGATACAAGGGCATGAAGGTTTTCCAGAAAGGAGTCGTCAAGCTCAAGCTCGCCCTTCCTTGCCTTTTCATTGACAATGAAAAGGGCCTTTGAATTTTTGAGATGATTATCGAAATCTTCAACGCGCCCGAGGAGTTTGCGCTCGTCTTTCTTGGCAGAACCGATTTGTGTGGTCAGATTGAGCATCCGTTTCTGAATCGTATAGATCGCCAGTTTCCCGCAGTCCATGCCGATCCAGCGGCGACCTAACTTCTCTGCCACGGCCAGAGTGGTGCCGGACCCGGCAAAGGCGTCGAGGACGATGTTGTTTTCGTCGGAGGAGGCATTGATAATACGTTCGAGAAGGTGCTCTGGTTTTTGCGTGGGATAGTCTAAGCGTTCGAATGCTTGAGAGTTAATATAATCGATGTCCGTAAACACATCTGAAGCAAGTACCATTTTATCTTCTTTATAAACAATCCGCGCGAATTTGTTTATGTCAAGAGAGCCAGAATTAATCGCCGTTTCAACTTTCTCCTTATCATAGACTATTAGCTGCGGTTTTCTTTCACCCTTAATGGGTACAACATTCTGATCCCAACCTTTTTCGAATTTTCTCTTATGGACTTCTGTAGCTTCAGTATAAACCTTATTAAAGTTTACAGCTTTGCTCTTTCCGTAGAAGTAAATAGTATCATGCATATTCTGATATGCTTCGCTTGGTGCAGACCACCTGCGATAGTGCCATATCAATTGATTCTTAAAATTATGTTCTTGGAAAACCTCATCCAATATTGCCTTTATGTAATGTCCTTTCTTCCAGTCGATATGGACATAAATACTGCCATCATCCGCCAGCACTTCTCGCAGAAAGATCAGCCGCTTTCGCAGAAACTCAATGAACTGTGCGCCGATGATCTTGTCTCGATAGGCTTTTTCCCGGTCCTTCATGAAGTCCTGTTTTGTAGAAAAAGGGGGATCGATATAGACAAGTTTTATTTTATTCCGGGTGCCGTATTTGTTTGATCCCCGCTGGTCTTCATAGATCGCCTTCAGGGCCATCAGGTTATCGCCGAAGATGAGCATGTTCCGCCAGCCGTCGGGAAAGGGATTGTCGGTGTTGAAACTTCGCACTTCTTGGAGCGGCGCTTCCAGCGTCTCCGCAATGACATCCTCTTTGCGATTCTTGCCCTGATAGACAAGTTGATAGACCTTTGTCAGTTCAACGTATTCCGTATCCTTCGATGGAAACAGCTTTGATTTGTAAATATCAGGCAGCGGTTTTCCCTCTTGTAGCAACGCAATGATCTTCTGTTTATCGTTATCGTTAATGGCCATAATGAGAGTTGGATTCTTTTGTTTTATATTTGAAATTAAAACTCTTTCATAGACTGGGTCATTTCGATGCATTCAACATATACAACCTCTCCCTCGCCCGTGTTATCGCCACATAGGTCAGATTTCTGATCTGTTCTTCCGTCCACCGTGATCCGTCGAGCCAGTCCAAACCAATGACGAAAGCGCAGGCATAGTCAAATCCCTTGACACTGTGGATCGTGGAGATCGTCACGCTCTGGGTCGTCACATCATAGGATCGTTTGGCGCGGTAATCCTCTGCAATCCAGTTGCAGCAAATGTCCTGCTTCTCTAATGCCTTTGTCATTAGGTCGGGTAGATGAATACCGGGCAGATGATCCGGTGACTTCTGGGTATAGATAATGGCAATCTCGGAAAGCGGATAACCATCGTCATTATGCAAATGGTCAATTTGCCGGGCAACGTGGCTTATTAATTCATCCAGATTCAGAAATTGCGTGATTTCAGGCGCCGGTCCTGTCGTTGACAGGTAATGCTGGAAGAGTTCCGCCTGAGGTGAAGGATACTCGTCCTCTTCTTCCTTTTCGTTAAGGAATTTTCGGGCAAAGTCGTCGATGGTGCTGGTGTTCCGATATACCCAGGTTAACCGGTGGACCCGCCCGCGGACCTGTATGCCGAGATCCTTCCATGTCTGCTTTCTCCGGTAAATATTCTGATTGTCATCGAGAGCGATGGCCAGATGATTCGTTGCCGGGTTCAGGAGAGAAACGACGATGCGGTACATGTCATCTGAAAAATCCTGTCCTTCGTCCACCAGGACTGCATCGTACTTACCTGGGGAATCCTTCGCTTTTGCGAGCGTCTCTTCGATGATCAGATCATAGTAGTCCGCCTCTTCCTTCTCCCAGGCGACGGGTTCGCCTAGGATCTTTGCGCACAACTCGAAGAAATGGAGTACCTCAACGCCATTTTCGCCCAGCGGGACCTTCTTTTCCGCGAGAAGCCGCTTGATGAAATTGACGAGGGTGATGTTGTAGCAGACGAAAAGGATGCGCTTGATGGCGGGATTGTATTGCTTCAGCATGGCAGCCCGATGAATTAGGACCAGGGTCTTCCCCGATCCTGACGGGCCGGAGATAATCCGGTGGCCACCATCGAACTTGCGGGCAATGGTCTCTTGGTGATGATCCAGCAGCTTTATTCTCTGCTTTTCCCGCTCGCGCTGGCCTCCGGGGTCTCTTTCGGGCATTTCAATCCGAATCATGGGGAACATGAGCTGGCGGAGATGATGCAGCTCGTCCGGCGTCAGGTTAAAACGAAAAGGCGGAGAGAACATCTGCTGCAAAGCGGTTGAAAAGCACTGCCCGGAAGCGTCCCGGCAGATGTCCGATTGCGGGTGCAGATCGTCCCAGAAAAAGACGTGATCCGAGTGAATGACCTGGTCGAAGGCTTTCTGGATATATTCATATTTGTTGATATTGGGGAAGACAACGCCTTCCTGGATGGGTATCTTGGGGTTCCCCGAGTGCTGTGGATCTCTTGAGAGCAGACGCCGATCATCGCGAATCTTGTCCATGAGGACATGACAATAGGTTCTTGCCTGTTTCAGGGGGCTTTCGCGCTGTTCCTGATGGCCACCAATGGCGAGGGTGAAAAGGTGGGGATTGGCTTCCTGAATCTGATCGAGAAGCCAGTCTTTGACCTCGAAGATGATGAGTCCCGTGTCCCGGCAAAAGAGGATGAAATCAGGCTCACGTCCGTTGATGTCTGGCAGGTACCAAGCAAGGTATTTGCTGTCCGGCTTGGCAGCTGTCTTTAGGAATCCGTAGAATTGACATTCCCCGGCCGTACCGAAGTTGTCAACATCGTCAGGGATCATCGTGGCCATACCTTGTACTCCTGAGAACCAGCATTACTCGCCAAAGCCCTTCAGGCTAAGCATACCAAGCTCTTCTTTGCAGGCTGGACAAAGCTCCGAGTCATCAACTGCTTTCGCTGATTTGCGAAAGAGGTCACCCATGATTTCTGCGGGACTTATAGGAACAGGGTCATATTCATCGAATGGGCGGCCGCAACTGTTACATATCTTCATATACTCTATTCCATGAAAGTTCAAGGGTTTATGTGAAAAAGTTGATCAGCCAATGACACGATCAGGTTCCGGAGGACAAGGATCGACAGCCATTCGCGGGGCATTCCCTCTTCGCCGTAATACGCCCCTGCGGTCTGGCCATAGACTGCTCCTGTTATATTCGCGTCATCACCGAGATTGACAGTATTGTTCTGGTGTAGACTTGAATTTGAAAAAATGTAAAACTTATTACTTTATTAGACCCAACTTGACAAGCCGTGACCGAATGGCGCCCGAATTCCTTTGGAATAATTTTGCCAATTCTTTCTGCGAAATGCCTTCTCGGAATTTATCACAAAGCTTTTTATCATCCTCAGCGGACCATCTGGCATAGGCGTTAGGATGTGTTTCGTGTTCGTCAACAATTGAATGGGTTTTCCCTCTTGATTCAATTACCGGAAGAGAGACCTGTAAAACTGCAGCTACTAACTTGTAACAGAACCCGTCCAAGGGCTCCCCAAGGCTTATTGTTAAAAAGACCTGGGTGTCATTGTCTATTCCAACATCGGCTCGACCGTAAGTGCCATGGATTCTATTATTCAACCGATCCTTCCAAACAGGATCAGTGACAGCCAGATCGAAAACGCGTCCTGCCAATTCAAATTTTGCTCGAAGCTGTTTTTTTCCCGAAAACGATTGGGTAATGCAAAATTCCAATTTGCTTGGATGGACAATTGCCAAGGATGAAGCCGCTGGCTTTTCATTAAATTCTTTAGAAGGAATACGGTCTTTGGTGTTCTTAAAGAGAAAAGAATCTACAAAGAGGATATTCGCAACGGCTTTTAGCGCATCCGAAGGGGCGGGCCGAGCTATTAATTTCCAAGGTTGCTTTTCAAACAACCAATTCTCTGGTTGATGTTTGGCGGGCTTCGGTTCGGTCAGTGAAATGCTCACCAAATCCAGCACTTTCACATCCGTGCCATTCGAAAGCCGATAATCACGATAATTTAGTGTGCCATCTGCTGAATCGCTGATGGGACGGACCCATCCCTTACCATCAGTTCTGACTCCGGCAACGCATCGTCCTCCGTGCTTGTATGAATTTGCTAAACAAATAATCTGGCATTCAGGCATTTTATAAATGTTGAATATCAACATCTCCCCATTTTATTTGAAGGTATTCGGCAACCAACCTGCGGTGACAAAACTGGGCTGCCGCCTCGCTGCATAAAAGAACTGAAGGAATTTCGAAAGTTTTCCTATCGACTTTTTCTTCGATCTTTCGATTTGCAATAAGACGCATAAATTTCATCTCATAATCCTTCCAGTCCCCCTTCTCTTTCTTATATGCATCAAGGATGTCCTGTGTCGGAGCCAACATCGGCTCATGAACATATTCAGCGTTGCAAATTACTTTTAAAAAATACCGAAGATCATCTTGTTTAGCAAAACCAGCCAGTTGTGATTTATTGTTCAGTCGGATATCAATGAGTTGTTTAATGCCATATCTTTTGATCAATTCAAAAAATGCATCTGCTGATTTTTTAGTAAATCCAATTGTATAGATCTTCATGACACCCTTTCCTGTGCGGTTTTTCCGTCTTCAGTTCGGTATCCAATATCTAAATTTCTCCGAACGTAGGCTTCTTCGGTTGCTTGTATTTCGGTTTTTAGTACTTCAAATAATGTGGGCTGCTGGTAGTTAATTTTACATTTCGACAACAGCCGTTTTTCCAAATCTTCTGTGCTTTGTAATTCGCCATTTTCCCGGATATGCAGAACCCGAACTCCAGATTTTGTCAAAGCGTGGGAAACGAGGACAAATCGGTGGCAATCAAGCGGGTCCTTTTCGGCGCACATAAGCGACAGCTTGTGACCTTTTTGAAGCCCATCGATCACCCTGGTGATTCCTTTTTTAAAACTAGGGAGTTGACCGACTTTTTGGAAATCGACAATGTTTCGCTCGTCAAAAAATAGCTCAGGATTAGTATAGCGGGCCCCCAATACATCGCCCATATAGATATAACGGATGCAGGAAGCTTCCAAGGCGGTCTTTAATAATTCGCGATTGAATTGCGGGGCATGCTGGCTATATGGGCTGCTTCGCACATCAACAACATATTTAATATCATGTTGCTTGAGTAGACCGATAAACTCGGCGACCTTGTGCGAAGAATGGCCTATTGTGTAACAAACTAGATTTTGTTCGTTTTCTTTCATAATTTTCCAGCATCAATTAAATCTGACAATCCATCACCCCGTTTTCAGGCATGAAAGGCACCCCATTTACGCCCTTTTCCCGCTATCCGGTAACTCTGCAGGGGACTTTGGGTTTGATTGTGTTTTCCTGAAAACGAACATCACTCGCCAAAGCCCATGAGAGTGAGCATGCCGCGCTCTTCCTTGCAGGCTGGGCATAGGTCCGAGGCATCAACTGCATTCGCTGATTTGTGAAAGAGGTCGCCCACGATTTCTGCGGGACTTATTGGAACAGGGTCATATTCATCGAATGGGCGGCCGCAACTGTTACATGTTTTCATATATCTTTTTCCATGTTAATTCAAGCGATCATCCTAAAAATATTTTCTGCCAGTGTGAAAATCATATTTTTCATGGCTGTTATTCTCTATAAGTTTTATCGTTTCTAGCTGAAATTTTGTGGTCGCGTTCATTTTTCTTCGTCCTTTCTCCCTTCTTGCATTGACGATACGAGATTGTCACTAATAATTCAATGCCGCGACGACATACGCAGGTCGCATTATTTTCAGTGTTTAAATCTGTATTGAAATTTTTGGTCAGGCAGATAGGCTGATACTATACTCTCTTGCCCAGCAGATGGTATTGACAAGGGCCATCTGCTCTGGTGTTGTGCAGCGGATGGCCATCAGGGCAGGGTTGGCGATGATAATGGCCAGGCATTTAGCACGGGAGACGGCCACGTTCAGACGGTTTTTACTGTACAGAAATTCTATATGGCGCGGCAGGTCGTCACCGCTGGAAGTAGCCATGGAGATGATGACCACTTCAGCCTCCTGCCCCTGAAACTTGTCCACCGTACCCACGCGGGCACCCTGCGGCAGAGTCCGTCTCAGTAGATTCACTTGCATGTTATACGGGGCGACCACGAGAATATTATTTTTTGTTATCGGATGTGAATCGCCAGTCTTGTCAGTGTACCTCTGCTTCAGCAAGCTCCTGTACAGCTTCAGAACAAGTGCCGCTTCTTCGTCGCTCCGCTGTGAGCACCCTTCATGTTCCACAGGAATGTAGCAGACACCCGTCGGCCGGAGATGAGCATGGGCAGATTTGCCAAGGATCAAGCGGCGGATGTTATTTGACGGCTCTTCCACCAGCCTGCCATCATAAACAGCCTCGGAAATGAATCTACATACGTCATGATGCATCCGCCAGGTTGTCTTCAGGAATATTCCCCGTTCCGGAGGAATGGTGGCCAAACCGTCGAGCAGGTATTCCAGAGTTGATTCCCCAGACCGGCCCGGATGAACGCCCTGTATAGGCTGGCCTAGCTGCATCTGATCGCCAAGGAGAACGATATTCCGGGATGAGGTTCCCGTGGCGACGAGATTGGCCAGGGAGACCTGACCTGCTTCTTCTACGAAGAGATAGTCGAAGGCAAGATCCAACGGCGCTGCGGCGAACAGCCAGGCCGTTCCTGCAATAAGCTGGCAGCTGCTGTTGAACATGTCTCGGTTTGAGAAGCGGTCCGTAATTATCTCACCACAGAACATAGTCTCCGGCCTTTCAGATACTGATTTCTTCAATCCGTTGAAGGTTATTTTCCGCAGTTTGGCCACTCTCTCCACATCCTGCAAAAGATTGTTGATGGCTTTGTGGCTGTTGGAGGTGATTCCGATGCGGCACCCATGTTTCAGAAGCTCGACGATGATGTGTGCGCCTGTCCAGGTTTTTCCTGAGCCGGGCGGCCCCTGGATGAAGATGTAGCTGTTATCAAGGTTGGCGACGGTCTTGATTATTTGAGGCATCAACTCTTCGGATTCATCAATGATTGCCTCTCCGGGATCACGGTTTTTTATTCGGGGGATCTCACGTTTGATGATACCGATTAAAGCTTTATAGTCGCCCTCTTTGTTTATCAGGTTGTCTGCAAACCGAAACAGAGCGTTTCTGAGAATGCCTGTTCGGATGGGTCCGGGTGGCCCTATGTTTAATAGCTCCGGCGGATCGCATTCGGCATTTGGCCATCGCAGGAGCACGCTTCTGTTATCTTCATCGATTTCAATAAGCTCGACCGGTGCCAGTGTGTCCGTCTGGATGCAGTTATCTTCGGTCTTGAGCTTGGTATCCTGGTCCGGGTAAGTATAACGGCAATGCATAACCCGTTTGTTGTTAACGTCGGTCTCTGCGGATTCCAGGCGCATTCCGCCGATGGATGCCACATCTTCAATCAGTTCCTCTGACGTCATTTCCTGGCGAGAAAAGAGGCCCCACCATGATGGTTTATCGGCCCGCCGATGGAAATCCAGCAATTGGAAGACTAATTTGGAGAGGTGATTCTCCTGTGTCCATTCCTCCCGATCTCCCGTCAGAGTTTCCACAAGCAGTTCTCGGTAATGAGCAAGGCGCTGCTCATCAGCATTCATGGTACTTATGTCTGTTTGCGTTGGGCCGGTGGAATGAATCGGTTCTCCTGCCCACGGGATGCCATCTGGTCGCAGTTTCAGGAGCCATTGGCGTAGTTCATATGTTGACCGCAGGTCATCCCTGTTGTAACTTTCGATTTCCGGAAGCAGTCTGTCATCGCCCGTTTCCTTCCATCGCTCATAGAAGACGATGCTTCCCGCGGCGTCTGTTATTGCCCCGGTCCGGGCTGGCATGTAAAACTTCTCGATGTGCTTGAGGGAATAACGTGGCTCTGAGACACGCATGGCTTCCCGCACAACCTTATAAAGGTCAACGAGCTTGCCGAAGCGCAGCAGGTTGTCCACCTCACTTTCCAGTGTTCCATGCAGAGACATGAGTCTTTTCAGGGCCGTTTCTTCGTAATGGGCATAGTGGTAGATGTAGGCCCCGGGATATTCTTTCATTCGGCCGGTTATGAAATCCATTAATGCCTCAAATGCCCGGCGTTCTTCATCCCGTGAATGGGCCCAGAAGCTCCGGAATCTGGGTTTGCCGCGTTCTAAATAATAAATCCCGAAAAGGTATTCAAGCCCTTCTTGTTCCAACGGGTCCCCCTCTACATCAAAGAAGATGTCGCCGGGATCGGGTTTAGGCAATCTAGCAAAACCTCGCTTTTCTTCCGGATCCAGCGGCAGCAGATCAAAATGATCTTCTCCTGTTCGCCGCTTCTTAAGTTGTAGCTTGGCTTGATGGCGGAGCTTGTTGAGTGTCTCAGTGGCCATTTTAGGAATTCGGACGTTTTTAGGCAACTTGGCAAGGGCCTCTAACGTCGGGACTCCATGCGTCACAAGCTTTCTGATTTGCAGTCGCGTTATATTAGCAACTTGGCTCAGATGATCGTCCTGAAGACGTCGTTCCTCACACAAGTTTCGCCACCGACAATAGTCGCAACGTTCACATTGATCGGGATAGGTTTCCGGTGCTTCCGCTTGAACCCGATCAAGAAAACGTTGTTCCAGGGCATCATAGTACCGGGAATAATCGGCGAAACGGAAGCTCTCCTCCCGCCGGTCACCCAGAATGATGTGCATCATTGCCGGGGCGCTTCCTTGGATCGTGGCGACAAGTTCGGAGTAGAAACAGACTTGGATGAGGTGCTTGGCCTTGGCGCTCCGGGCGAGTTTGGTATCAATCACCTCGTAGCTGAAATCTCCCAACAGAGAAGTTTTGGGAACTCGTTTCAGAAAGTCCGCATGTCCAATGAAACATCCGTCCATCAGGGCAGCCTGGTAGATGATATCGGCGCCGTCGCGCATCGCTGCACGGGTTTGATCAATCGCAATAGCCACGTTGTCTCTATATCCGGAAATGTCGGCGAAATGAGTGGCATGACTCTGGAGCTGCTGGAGATAGGCCGCTTCATGAGCGAGCCCCTTGCGTTGGTAAAGGATCGCTTCGTCATCATCCACTGCCTGTGGGAGTGGCGTTTCCAAGTTGATCAGATCCAGCATCGTCAGATGTTCACAATCGAGAAAATTTGCGATATCGGAGGCGGAATAATAGACAATGCTATTTTGTTTCTGCATGACCACTCAGGATTCTTTGATAAAATCACGGATGATCATCTTTACATACTCCAGATGCTCCGTGACCGGTCGCGCGCCTGCATCAGGCTTTAACGGCAGGGCACCCACGCCTTGATAGGGTCCTTGCGCATTATGCGCGGTATAGACAAGAGGCTCCTCTCCGGGATAAAGGATAAAAGCACTGACTGCATCGCGGATTGCATCACGGTAGGTGTGCATCTTGTCGATATCTTCGGGCTTACAACTCCGAATGGTTCCATCATCAGACTCTCCATAAAACGCCCCCCGTTGGCCTTTATATTTCGCATCAAATATAAGAATATCACGGTCCCTTGTAATCATGATGTCGGGTCTCAGATTATGGGAGTAGCTGTCATTGATGGTCAGATTCCCCTTCAGGACTTCTGACGGAATAAAGCCGGGGGATCCCGCACAGGGTCTGTTAAACCAGAGTGAAATGCCCCCTGCATACTGGATGCAGATGCCCGGGGTAACACGCTGCTCCAAGGCTGCATCGGGCACTATTGTTTTGCAGACAAGGATTTTTCTCATCCCATCGAGTATGTCTTTAACAACAAAGAAAGACCAGTATTCAAAGAGTGTCGGCGTATCCTTCATTTCGAGGAGATTTTTGAAATCCTCGTCATTAAAATTGCAGTGTGTTGCAAGCTGCAAGAGGGAATAAAGGCGAAACAATTGACGGTAGCCGTCCCGTCGCTGCAGGACTTGAGACCCGGCTGGAATAAAGTGCATGGCTCCCACTTCACTCCATAAGGGGTCAGATAATAACAAGCCTATCTTGCTTTTCATTTGCTCCAGGCAGGTTTCGATGTCGGGGTTAAGATAACCGCCACCTCTTCCTATGAGGGTTTTCGCAAGAGAATTCAGCCGGCGTTGAACAGATTGCAGAAAATGCTTTACGAAGCGGTTCTCGTTTGTATCCACTGTATGATACTTTCGTTCCTCGATGGCCTCTGCAGGATATAACCTCCGGCGGGTCATTGAGAATATGGCGCGCCCGCAGGCAGTGGACCCCAAGGGATGACCGGGTGTGAGTTCAGCAAAACGGTCTGGAGCGCTGAACATGTTGATCAGCATTGTGGGAGGAACGTTGACAATTGCATCAATAGTGTTAAACCGGAATTCCTTATTAATCCGGTGATGGGGATTGGCCAGGATCAAAGCGGCAATGCCGTCCAGATTGGGTGAACTGTCCAACAGATATTTCTTAAGAAAAAGATATTCGATGTAGGTGATGTCCTGCCCCACCTTCTCTTTCATGTAGCTTTGGCCCAGGGGTGTCGCAAAACTGAAAATCAG
>Ga0315278_10001658_pt1 | contig 19678 bp, 9 predicted proteins | sample YL17G06_0_MG_FD_203880 | JGI IMG/M metagenome (GOLD analysis project Ga0315278, IMG submission 203880) | Sediment microbial communities from Yellowstone Lake, YNP, Wyoming, USA - YL17G06_0 | ecosystem: Environmental > Aquatic > Freshwater > Lake > Sediment | place: USA: Wyoming | collected... | reverse complement strand
TTCCTGCAGACAATGAAGTGGTTGAGGTTACAGTTCTTGATTGACCATCGTTAATTCGTGCTGTTACATGTCCATTGCTTCGCAGATAAAAGCTACGATCACATGTTGCTGCTGATGGGTATTCTGTCATTTTTGATATGTCCATCGCACTAATTTGATCGGGTCTTATCCACATCGCTATGGTAAATGACGTATTATTATTGCCTGGTAGTGTCAGATAATTATCTATCCCATCAAAAATATATGCCCCAGGCTTACCCTGGTATGGGCCTGAAAGGGTGACTTCCTCACCAGTTAGAATATTCGACATATCATTTCCATCATTGACGATTTTTATGAAATTATGATTGCCTGAAGGTATAAAATCGGTCCTCCATGTCCAATGTTCATTAGCTATGTATATGCTTCTAATTCCAGCATAAAAATTTGTATCAAAATTACCTACTGTATAAGTAAAACCTCCTGGAACAGTTACATCTTCAAAATTTCCATTATCACATCCTAACATCCAGACATCTTTACGGTATTTCACTGCCAGCTCTCTAACTGCTTTATTAACCGCCTTATGCTGTTGGTGACCATATTCTCCCCAGTTATTATGAGTAATAATCCGGGATATGCCTGGACTGGCAACATACTGTTCAAGTTTGGATTTTATTTTGTTAATCTCACTTCTAACCAATTCAGCGTTGTTATTATCCCAATATGCTGTGAGATGATCATTTGCTAAATAAGAGTAGCGTTGATCATTATTCCAGTAATACCAAATATATTCCTCATCAGTTATGCTGGCCCACGGGGTTATCCAATTTGATTCATAATTGATATTATGTCCCTGATTATTTAAAAAGGCTTGTTGTTCATGAATTATTTTTTCATATACTGGTGTAGCAGGCATAGCACTACCTATAAATTTCTCGCTAATATTCCAGAAGGGAAGCATCCATATTAAATCGTCATCCTGGTGTGCATAAACCAGAACAGTCCCACTTTTTGGAATGGTACTAAAATCAATCAGTGTTTGGGAAGATGCCGAAATCTGTACTATTATAACAAATAAAAATACTAAAAGAGACTTTTTAATATTCTGAATATTTAACATAACAACTTAAATTAACTTATAACCCGCTACTTTTAAAACAGTTCCTAATGTTTTCAGCAAAATAATAAAATCTAATGGGAGGAACCAACTATCTATAAAGGTTAAATCCATTTCCATCCATTTTTCAAATTTAATATTATTCCCGTCAGGTTTTATCTGCCAGAAACAAGATTGACCCGGTTTAACTGAAAAGAGTCTTAATTGACAGAATATCTATCATGCCCGGCAGAAAATTCATAAGATTCCATTTCTATTAATACTGAATTATTTTGAACGAATAAGGTGACTAATAAAATCCATAATCAAAAAACTTAAATATTATTTTGTTCTGATTCTATAATAAATAAAATCGTGATAAACGATTTTGATTGTTTAATTTTTTATCAGCAGTCAGAAGCCTTTGTGCGTAGAAATAAGTAAGTCCATTTAGTTCAGTCATGTCCAGAACTTTAAAACCATGATCTTCCAGCATTAAAGTAACATTCGTCTTTGACATGTATTTATTGGTCTTTGAATTCATCATACTGAATATCATGTTCAAAAAAGGTACCCTTGACACAATACTATTTTCAATAGCTTCAGAATTCCTTTTAGAATGAGAATCCGATGAATTGTTCCTTAAAACAAATCCGTTTTGCTTATTATTATCTATAAAACACCCGATAAAATTGCATTTCGGTGGCAGGAGATGGAAGATCGAAGTAAGAAAACTTTTGATCTGCTTTATTTGATTAAACTCCTTCAGGGTTACAATAGTTTTAATATCCTTCATTTCCTCAGCATCATAATAATAATGGTGTTTGGAAGAAAGAACAACTAAATTCGGATCTTTGGCAAGACCTAACCATTCAATGTAATAAACAAAGTTTTCACCCCCTTCTGCAGTCAGAATTTCAGAAACAGGATTATTTTCATTTAAATCAATTGAGGTACCACCATTATTAATGGATGTGTTAATCTTTTGATTATTAATGATATCCGGTTCATTGATTGCTATCCTGTTTTTCATTTTAAAAGTCGTTAGCTTAAAAAATGAAATTAAGTAAAAAGAGGACTTGTGTCAATAGGTTGAACCCTGTTAGCGGAAAAACAGTGTGGTTATATTCTCGTGTTAATCAATGAAATAAGTACGAATATCTTAGAAAAATATTCATTGATAAACCAAATAGTCTCGTTTGTCAAAACGGTATAAAATTTATTAACTATTTCAATAAAATTGAATCAAACTTCAGGTAAAACAAACTAAACGCACATATAATCAGATCGATAGGAGGTCTTGTGTCGTTAAAATCCGGAGGTGAATTCAGATTATCAGATTTTGACCAATGAGGGATTTCTTAGGGTAAATATTCTGTGCTTAAAGTGAGTTAAGGTTTGGAGCAAATGCTTTTGTTCTATGTCGAAATCAGTCCGGGGTTTATGAACCAATTTTGGCATATCTTTTTTCAAGATGTTCCTAAAATGTGGTAATTGTCTTATCGTTTCTCATAGTCTGCTTTTTTTATAATAGGAGATAAAATTAAAGATCATACTCTAATTTTAATAGGACCTACTTTGGGGAAGCCGACATAATGATTAAAATTAAACAATCTCCTAATCTCTTTGAAGATTATTTGTCCAACCATTTAAGAGGCTAATACACTTTTACAAACCTGTCCTCTTAAAAACAGTTTTGATTGTTTTGAGGAAAATTATAAAATCTAATCGAAGCGACCAATTATCTATATAGGCTAAATCCAATTCCATCCATTTTTCGAATTTAATATTATTTCTGTCAGGTTTTATTTGCCAGAAACAAGATAGACCCGGTTTAACTGAGAGTCGCCGTAATTGCCAGCGCTTGTATAATTTAGTTTCCTCATGAAGAGGCGGACGAGGGCCAATCAACGACATCTCTCCTTTCAGAATATTAAAAAGTTGAGGGAGTTCATCCAATCCTGTCTTACGAAGGTATTTCCCGATCTTTGTGACACGTGGGTCATCTTTTATTTTAAATACCGGGCCGTCAGCTTCATTTTCGGCTTCAAGGCCCTTTCTAAGTATTTCAGCATTGACAATCATTGTTCTGAATTTATAGAGGTTGAACTGACGACCCCTTAACCCCACTCTTACCTGCTTGAATATTAATGGCCCCGGTGATGTAAGTTTTATCAAAATTGCAATAATAAGAAGAACCGGAGATAAGCTTATTATCATGAAAAGAGATACACTAATATCCAATATTTTTTTTATCGCAAGCGCAAAGGAATTATGAGGTATATTAATGAAAGTCAGGAACTTCTCGGTTCCTATATTTGTTTTTATAGCGTTTGTAAGTTTAATATTACTATCCTTATATTTCAGACTGAATATAACACCCAGTTCTTCACACGATCTTATTGTTTCTCTCACTTCAGACGGGATGACCTTGTTTTTTATATAAAGCACTTCATCAAGAATATTAACCTCCATCAGGTCATTAAGAACCTTTAAGTTTTCTTCAGGAAGCAGGATTATTCCTTTTTCATACTTTTCTTTAAGCTGGACTGATCCTGTAAATATTGCAATTATTCGATATCCCCAATCTTTATTTGACAAAAGACTTTCAATAAATAGCAGAGATGAATCGTCAGCTATTAAAATAATATTTACAGAATTATACCCCTTTGCCCTATAAACTTTGAATAATTTGTACTCCAATAACCTGGTCAGAAATAGAAATAGAAAACCTAAAAGAGCAAACTCAATAAGGAACAGGCGGGAGATTTCATAAAGTTTAAAAATAAAATAAAAAACTAATAAAAGGCTGATTATCAATATTGTTGATTGAAGATATTCGAAGAAAAGGACAATGTACCGTTTCGTTCTTGGGATTTCAGATATTTGTATTAAATATAGAATAAACAGCCAGAAAGGCATGATTAAAAAGAAAATCTTAAGCAATCTAATTTGGAAAAAAAAGAATCCTCCCTGATCAAAGTAGTTTAAGGAATATGAACATTGAAAGGCCAGTACAATTGACAGGATGTCTATCGCACCCAGTATTAGATTTCTAATTTTCTTATTCCTTAAAATTGGAATTATTCTGAGACGGATAAAGTTACTAATGAAATCCATAATCAAAAAACTTTATAATAATTCAGTTCTGATTACATGATAATATTTTGTGATAAACGAATTTACCCAATATAATTAATTATCTGCTGTCAAAACCTTTTGTGCGCAAAAATAAGTACGCCCGTTTAGTTCAGTCATGTTCAGAATTTTAAAACCATGATTTTCCAGCAATAAAGAAACACTCCTCCCTGACAAATAATTATTAGTTTTTGAATCCATCATACTGAATATCATGTTCAGAAAAGGGATACTTGATACAATACCATTTTCAATAGCTTCAGAATCCCTTTTAGAATTATAATTCGTAGTATTGTTCCTTAAAACAAACCCGTTTTGCTTCTTATTATCAACAAAACACCCGATAAAATTGCTTTTCGGTGGCAGAATATTGAAGATAGAATGAAGAAAACCCTTCATTTGCTTTATCTGGTTAAGTTTCTTTAGGTTAATAACTGTTTTAACATTCTTCATTTCCTCAGCATCATAATAATAATGGTATTGGGAAGATAGAACTACAAGATTCTGATCTTTGGTTAGACCTAACCATTCAATGTAATTAACAAAGTTTTCACCCCCTTCAGCAGTCAGAATTTCAGAAACAGGATCATTTTCAATTAAATCAATTGAAGTACCACTCAGATTGATAAAAGTGTTAATCTTCTGATTATTAATGACGTCCAGTTCGCTTACTGCTATTGTATTTCTCATTTTAGAAGTCGTAAACTTTTAAAATAAAATTAGGCAATAAGAGGACTTAAGTCAATAGGTTAGACCCTGTTAGCTGAAAAACAGTGCGGTTATATTCTATGGTTAATCGATAAAGTAGGTATGTCTATCAATAAAAAATCATCGTTGATAAACAAAATGATACTATTTGTCAAAATGGGATAAAATTTATGAACAATTTATGAAAATTTGAAAATATTCGCTGGCAAATATATCACAAAGCACAGATAAACAGATATATAGTATGATGTATTTTGTTCATATTCACTTCAGATTCAGCTTATTAAATTTTGACCAATGACGGATTTTTTAGGATAAACATTTTTTCAGGCTAAATGGTAAAGATAGTCCTTGAATTACACTATATTAACAAAAACAATGATGTGATCTATTAAATATTTGAAGAGGCGGTACCTCATTAAAGAATAGACATATTTGTAACTATACGGTGCCTAGAGTCTGGAGTGCATAAAATGGCTAAAGTTTTCATTTTTGCTGTGCGATTTTGAAATCATGTGAAGATCGAGGTTGTAGAGTTTTTTATTTACGCTTCTATATGAATAAAGAAGCCGTAGCCACGGTATAAAATTTAATTTGTGAAATGGTAATTATTTTTATCGCAAAGGTTTGTTTAAATTGCCTACCGAGATTCTGATAAATGTGAAACTCATCTATCTATGATTACTTTTTTTCTTTCCATTTTAGTCTTGCTCATAGGTTATATTTTCTATTCAAGATTTATTGAGCGGATCGAAGGGATTAACTCCAACCGTCAAACACCGGCTTATAAACTGACGGATGGAGTAGATTATGTTCCTATGCCCTGGTGGAGGGTCTTCCTGATTCAGTTTTTAAACATAGCCGGACTTGGACCGATTTTTGGTGCGGTGGCAGGAGCAATGTGGGGACCGGTTGCTTTTCTCTGGATTGTACTCGGTTCTGTTTTTGCAGGAGCAGTACACGATTATTTCTCCGGAATGCTGTCAATTAAGCATAACGGACTGAGTATAACCGAAATTGTGGGGATATACCTGGGTAAAGGAACAAAACAGTTTATGCGTGGCTTCACTGTTATACTTATGGTTATAGTTGGGGCGGTTTTTATCATGGGGCCGGCCAAAATTCTTGCCGGTCTAACTCCAAACCTTGATTCCATGGCTTTTTGGGTATGGGTGGTTTTTATATATTATGTGCTGGCAACTATTCTTCCTATCGATAAAATCATAGGGAAAATTTACCCTGTTTTTGGGTTTGCACTTTTCTTTATGGCATTCGGTTTGATTATTGCCCTGATTGTCAAGGGTTATCATATTCCCGAGTTGAATTTTGATAATTTCAGAAATTATCATGTCGATGTCGGGAATTTCCCTGTTTTTCCGATGATGTTCATCACAATCGCATGCGGAGCTATTTCGGGGTTTCATGCCACCCAGTCTCCACTGATGGCACGCTGCATTACCAATGAAAAATACGGACGAAGGGTTTTTTACGGAGCAATGATTACTGAAGGTGTGGTTGCCCTTATCTGGGCTGCAATAGGGATGAGTTTCTATGGTGGTGTTAAGGAGCTGAATGGCGTAATGACTGCCAACCAGGGAAATGCTGCCTTCATTGTAAATGAAATATCAAACTCACTGCTTGGTAAGTTTGGAGGAGCATTAGCTTTACTTGGAGTGGTGGCTGCTCCAATTACATCGGGCGATACAGCATTCCGCGGTGCCAGGCTGATTATTGCTGACTTTTTAAACCTTAAACAAGGACCTGTCAGTAACAGACTTGCAATAAGTATTCCTCTTTTTGCTGTAGGTTTTCTGCTTACAAAGATCGATTTTAGTATTATCTGGCGCTATTTTGCATGGTCAAACCAGACACTTGCTATGGTTGTCCTGTGGACTATCACTGTATACCTGGCACAGGAGAAAAAGCAATATTGGATTACTCTGGTTCCTGCAGTTTTTATGACAGCAGTCACAACCACTTACCTTCTTTTTGCACCTGAAGGATTTTCGCTTTCCAAAGAGGTTTCCTATACAATCGGATTAGTTATATCAGTAATATCACTTGCTGCATTTTTTGCATATCAAAGAAGGTATCGCAAATAGATTTTAACCCTGAGCTCAGTACTGCATTTTTATTCCCAATTATAATTGCTTTAAATAAAATGTAATGTGCAACATGTTGAGATGAAACTCGTCTTTAATTCGCAATTAACCTTATAAATCATGATTAAAAATTTCTTCCTGATCGCTGTCCGGAATATTTCGAGACATAAAGTATTTACATTCATAAATGTAACAGGCCTTGCAGTAGGACTTGCTGCATCACTACTTATACTCTTATGGGTTCAGGATGAGTTTAGTTTCGAAAAATTCAATCAGAATGCTGAAAAAATTTATCGTGTTGAAGAGGACCAGTTTTATTCCGGAGAACGCTATCATGTAACAGTTACCCCTTTTCCCAGCGGACCTGTATGGAAAGAAAAAATCCCGGAAATTGCGGAGCAGACTCGTATTTATCCATGGATGCCAAGGATGCTTTTCCGGCATGGGGATAAGGTATTTTTTGAGTCCTCCCTGATAGCAGCTGACTCTTCCTTCCTGGAAATGTTTACATATCCACTCCTGTCAGGAGAAAAAAGCACTGCTTTGAACTCTCCCCATTCCATCCTGCTTACTGAAAAACTGGCCAGAAAATATTTTGGTGAAACTAATCCGATTGGAGAGACACTTACCCTTGAAAACAAATACGAGTTCATGGTAACAGGAATCCTTATTGAGCTTCCAAAAAATTCGATGTTTACGTTTGAGGGGGTATTGCCTTTTTCATTTTTAAAGGAAATCGGAGCCACCGACAATTCATGGGGTAGTAATTCAATATTTACGTTTGTACTGCTTGAGAAAGGTTCGGACATCAATGCAGTTAATAAGAAACTTACAGATATAGTTATTGAGCATGAGCCACAGATAACCACAAAATACCTTTTGTTCCCGTTGCTGGACATTCATCTTCATCAGCAGTTTGGCTTTAAGGAAACCAAAGGACCTGTGATTATTGTCTCCATCTTTGTAATGATAGCAATATTTGTTCTTCTGATTGCCTGCATCAATTTTATTAATCTGTCGACTGCAAAGGCTTCAGCAAGAGGGAAGGAGATAGGAATCAAAAAAGTAGCCGGCGCTGATCAGATGACAATGATTGTCCAGTTCATGCTTGAGTCCCTGCTTCTTGTTGCTGCAGCAATGACATTAGCCCTGGTTCTGACAGGGTTGTTTCTGAATGTATTCAACACTGTTTCAGGTAAAAATTTTAATCTTAATGATCTTATACAGGTTAAATTCATTATTAGTTTCATTGCTGTTGGTCTGCTGGCCGGACTTGTTGCAGGTATTTATCCGGCCCTGTACCTCTCATCATTTAAGCCCGTTACTGTATTAAAAGGAGATAATGTCTCAGGAAGAAGAAATGGAAGGCTCAGGCAGATCCTGGTTGTTATTCAGTTCTCACTCTCCATGCTGATAGCCATAGCTGCAGTTTTTATGTATATGCAGCTCCGATTCATGATGGACAAAGATCTTGGCTTTAACAAGAATAATCTTATTGCAATTCCTATGGCCGACAATATGAAGCCGAAATACTATTCTCTTAAAAAAGAGCTTCAGAAAGAGACATTAATTCAGGGAGTTACGGCATCCTGGTGGAGCCCTGTAATGATAGGAAGTAATTCCGGCGGAGCCAGCTGGGAGGGAAAAGATCCTGAAAAAAATGTGCTTATCGGGACAAATGGTATCGATTATGATTATGTTAATACAATGAAGATGGAACTTGTATCAGGACGTGATTTCTCAATTGATTTTCCATCTGATATGGCCAGAGACACAACAGGTAATTTTCTGGTAAATGAAGAGGTGGTCAGAATAATGGGAATTGGCGATCCAGTTGGTAAAAGCTTCAGGTTTATGGGTCTTAATGGCCGGATTGTGGGAGTGATGAAAAATTTCCATTTTAAGGGTGCAGACCAACCAATAGAACCGGTAGCCTTTGCCCTGGCAGACACCAGTTATCTTCGATTGATTCTTATCAGATTAACACCAGGAAATATTCCTGCATCCCTCAGATCTGTAGAAAAAAACTGGAAGGAGATATTACCTGAATATCCACTTCAGTACACTTTCATTGACCAGGACTATGAAAACCTGTTCAGATCTCAGATGCGCTTCACCGGGTTATTGAAATATTTTACGATTCTCGCGGTCATAATTGCCTGTCTTGGCCTTTACGGACTTGCATCATATTCTGCTGAGCGACGCACAAATGAGGTTGGGATCAGAAAGGTTATGGGAGCAAGTTCCTTTACTGTAATGTACACACTTGCAAGGGAATTTCTTGTTTTTGTCTTTATTGCAATTATGATTTCAGTCCCGGTTGGCTGGCTTATTGTTGACAGATTACTTCAGCAGTTTGCCTACAGGATCGATATGAATCCACTTGTTTTTGTCAGCATATCGGTTGGCGCCATATTAATTGCAATTCTGACAGTTAGTTTCCAGGCATATAAGGCAACATGCATCAATCCGGCAGAAGCGCTTAAGGTCGAATAATTGATTATATTGCAGCACGATTTCATTTTTCCCGTCTTTTGGTTGGGATTAGTTATAAGATACATGCAATTAAAAATTGAATTAGTATAAACAAACCCCTTTAATTCCACCAGATATGTTCAGCAATCTTTTCAAGCATAGTTTAAGATCTTTTAAAAGACAACGTGCATATGTAATCATCAATATTCTTGGCCTTTCCATTGGGATTGCCTGCAGTCTGCTTATTGCTTTGTTTGTCCTTAATGAAGCCAGTTACGACAAGTTCAATGTAAAGAAAGACAAAATATTCAGAGTAATACTCAATGGCAAAATAGGAGGACAGGAGATTACCGGTGCCTACACTCCAGCTGTCATGGGTCCGACACTTCCAAGGGAATTCCCTGAAGTTGAAGACTTTCTCAGGATGGATGGAGTTGGTCCCACCGTTGTTGAGTATGATAAGCAGACTTTTACTGATAACAATATTATCTCGGCTGATTCTTCCTTTTTTAACTTCTTCTCCATACCTGTTATCAAGGGAGATCAGAATAGTCTGCTGAACAGCCCGTATAAGGTTGTATTGTCAGAATCCAGTGCAAAGAAATATTTCGGTAATGAGAATCCGATTGACAAGATGATAAAGATCGGATCGGATTCTACCAGGTTCGTTGTTACCGGTGTAATGGGAGACATTCCGGCAAATGCACATTTCGAGGCCAGCATGATTGTATCATTTATTACAAATCCGAGGTCGAAAGAGACTGTCTGGTTGAACAACAGTTTCAGCCTCTATCTGCTGCTGAAGCCAAATTCGAGTTACAAAACAGTTGATTCTAAATTCAATGATTTAATCGTCAAGTACATAGGGCCTGAGGTTCAGAAGTACCTCGGAACCACAATCGAGGAATTTATCAAAAAAGGAAATAAATACAGGTTCTACCTTCAGAAACTTACGGATATTCATCTCGACAACTCTATACAGGGCGGATTCAAAGCTCCCAACGACCCGAAATATCTTATCATCTTCGGAAGCGTTGCAATTCTCATAGTGGTAATAGCGGCTATAAATTTCATGAATCTTGCAACTGCCCAGGGAGCCAGAAGGGCTAAGGAGGTTGGCATAAAAAAAATAGGCGGATCAACGCGAGGCATGCTGATAACTCAGTTCCTTTCCGAATCATTCATCCTGTCTTTTATCTCGCTGATTATTGCACTTATCTTTGTAAAGGTGAGTTTGCCTTATTTCAATGATCTGCTTGGAGTGAGACTTGCACTTGACCTTTTTGTTGTATGGTACACAATACCGGTCCTTCTGCTGTTCACAATCATTGTTGGTATCATGGCGGGAAGTTATCCTGCATTTTTCCTCTCCTCCTTTAATCCATACGAAGTACTTAAGGGTAATGCAAAAAACAGTATAAGCAACGGCAGGCTTAGAAGAGTACTTGTTGTCTTTCAATTCGCAGTTTCAATACTTCTTATCGTCGGTACTCTCATTATGAACAGGCAGATAAAATATATGCTTAATAAAGATGTTGGATTCAACAAGCAGCAGCTGATAGTTATTGAAAGAGCAGACGTGCTTGGTAAAAAAAATAAATCCTTTAAAGAGAGCGTGAAAAGAATTCCCGGAGTGGTCAATATATCAAGTTCCACAGCAGTTCCCGGACGAAATAACAACAATAACGGTTATATGATGGAGGGAAGAAAAGATGAAACTTTCCTGATGACCACCAGCTGGGTTGATTATGATTACCTTGAAACATATGGTATGACACTTCTGTCAGGGAGGTCTTTTAATGAGTCCTTTACTACCGATAATCAGGCATGCATTCTTAATGAAAGCGCTGTTAAAAATTTCAGTATCACAGACCTTGAAAAAACAAGGATACTAAAACCTGACCAGCCGGCACCAATAAGTTTACCCATAATAGGAGTGGTTAAGAATTTTAATTTTGAATCACTTCGTAATCCTATTCAACCTTACATTTTGCTGCTTCAGAATGAAAATAACTATTGGGGATATATTTCGGTGAAGCTGACAACAGCAAATTACTCCTCAACCATTAATGAGATTGAAAAGATCTGGAAAGAATATGCATCAAACACTCCGCTGCAATATTATTTCCTCGATGCTGATTTTGAGAAGATGTACAGTCAGGAAAAGCAAAATGCCAGGATGGCTGTGATCTTTGCTGTTCTGGCAATCTTTATTGCCTCGCTGGGACTTTACGGTCTTACCTCTTTTACCGTTGAACAAAGGACCAAGGAGATTGGTGTCAGAAAGGCAATGGGATCGTCTATGGCAGGGATATATGTTGAGATTTCGAAGGAAATAGTAATACTTGTAACAATATCAGCTCTTATTGCCTGGCCAATTATCTACTATTACGCAGGAAAATGGCTTGAGAACTTCTACTACAAGATAAACCTGGGTGTTTTCAATTTTGTTGCAGGGCTGTCAATAGCACTTGGCATAGCTGTTCTGACAATAAGCTACCGGGTTATACAGGCGGCAAGAGTTAATCCGGCCCAATCACTGAAGTATGAATAGATAATAGCCTATCTTTTCATCAATTAATTAATTTACTGTGGGTTAAAAGAAACATGACAGATCATATTTTACATGGTCAGACCAACTATTAACATTTAATACTGAAATTTATGTTAAATAATCTTATCAGACATAGTTTAAGGTCTTTCAGAAGACAGCGTTCTTATATCATAATTAATGTTATGGGTCTTTCGATTGGAATTGCCTGCAGCCTTCTTATTGCACTTTTTGTAATAAATGAAGCAAGTTATGACAAGTTTAATACTAAAAGAGACAGGATTTTCAGAGTGATCCTTAACGGCAAGATCGGTGGGCAGGAGATCACCTGGGCATTTACTCCTTATATAATGGGCCCGACTTTGCCTAAGGAATTTCCTGAAATAGAGGATTTCCTGAGGATGAACGGAGAAGGGCCTACAGTTGTAGAGTATAATAAACAGGTTTTTATGGAGGACAATATTGTTCAGGCAGATTCATCCTTCTTTAACTTCTTTTCAATTCCGGTTTTAAAAGGAGATCCTAAAAATCTTCTTAATGCTCCACGGAAAGTAGTATTGTCAGAGTCAACTGCAAAAAAATTATTTGGCAATGAGAACCCGATAGACAAAACACTGAAGATAGGGTCAGACACTCTAAGATATACAGTTACCGGAGTTATGGCTGATATTCCTGAAAATTCTCATTTTGAGGCCAATATCATCTCCTCATTTATGACTAACCCAAGGTCAAATGATCCAACATGGATGAGTAACAATATCAGCACATACCTGCTATTAAAGCCAAATTCAAGTTCTGTAACCGTAGATGAAAAATTTAATGATCTGATAGTTAAATATGTTGGACCTGAAGTACAGAAATATCTGGGAATAACGATTAAAGAATTTATTGCCCAGGGAAACAAATACAGGTTTTTTCTGCAGAATCTTACAGATATACATCTTGATACATCAATTCAGCAGTCATTTAAGGCAGCAAGTGATCCAAAATACCTGAAGATCTTCGGGAGTATAGCCATACTTATTGTGTTAATAGCTGCAATTAATTTTATGAACCTTTCAACAGCCCAGTCTTCAAGGAGGGCAAAAGAGGTTGGAATAAAAAAGCTGGGAGGTTCCTCCAGAGGGATGCTGACAACTCAATTCCTTTCAGAATCGTTTATCCTGACATTTATTTCACTGATTTTTGCATTAGTTTTCATAAGGGTAAGCCTTCCATATTTCAATAACTTGCTTGGCACAAATCTGGAACTAAAACTCTTTGCCAGCTGGTACACAATCCCTGTTCTGATTCTTTTTTCTTTGATAGTTGGTTTTCTTGCAGGAAGTTATCCGGCTCTCTTTCTTTCCGCTATCAATCCATACGAAGTACTGAAGGGAAGTATGAAGAACAGCATGAAAAACGGAAGACTTAGGAGAGTCCTGGTTGTATTTCAGTTTGCAGTTTCAATTTTACTTATTGTTGGTACAATGATAATGTACCGGCAGATAAAATATATGCTGAACAAAGATGTAGGGTTCAATAAAGAACAATTAATGGTAATAAACAGGGCAGAAGCTCTTGGAACAAGAGTTAAGTCCTTTAAAGAGTCTGTAAAGGGGATTCCGGGAGTTAATAAAATTGCCAGCTCTACTTCAGTTCCAGGGCGGAGCAACAATAAAAGTGGTTATATGATGGAAGGAAGGAAAGACGAGACCTTTTTGATGTGGACCAACGTGATCGATGCTGACTATCTGGAAACTTATGGAATGACCCTTGTTTCAGGAAGATCTTTTAATGAATCATTTACAACCGATCAGCAGGCATGTCTGCTCAATGAGAGTGCTGTTAAGAATTTTAGTATTGCTGACCTGGAAAAAACAAGAATCATCCAACCAGTTGATTCAGGGAGAATGATTTATTTACCTATTATCGGAGTTGTGAAGAATTTTAATTACGAATCTCTTCGTAATCCGATTCAACCATATATGTTCAAATTCAGGTCTGATGACTTTGTGTGGGGATATCTGTCTGTAAAGATATCAGCCCTGAATTATTCAAAAACAGTAAGTGAGATTGAAAAGATATGGAAAGAGTACACAGCAAATAGTCCTCTTCAGTATTACTTTGTTGATGAGGATTTTGAGCAAATGTATATCCAGGAAAAACAGAATGCGCAGATGGCTGTCATCTTTTCAATCCTGGCAATCTTCATAGCATCACTCGGACTATTTGGACTAACTTCATTTACAGTCGAGCAACGAACCAAGGAAATTGGCGTAAGAAAGGCTATGGGCTCCTCGATCACGGGAATTTATATCGTAATTTCAAAAGAGGTAATAATCCTTGTTTCAATTTCCGCCTTAATCGCCTGGCCAATAATATATTATATTGCAGATAAATGGCTGGAGAGTTTCTATTACAAAATAAACCTTGGAATTTTCAGCTTTGTTGCAGGCTTAACTATTGTACTTGGTATTGCAATTCTGACAATCAGCTATCGGGTTATCAGGGCAGCGAGAGTCAATCCGGCACAATCGCTTAAATATGAATAGATAATAATAATTTATGTTCAGTAATCTGATCAGGTACAGTCTAAGATCTTTCAAAAGACAACGTGCATACATTATTATTAATGTCTTTGGACTGTCGATAGGTATCGCCTGCAGCCTTCTTATTGCTTTTTTTATTTTAAATGAAGTAAGTTTTGACAGGTTTAATACTAAGCATAAGAGGATTTTCAGGTTGATCCAAAATAGCAATTTTGATGATCAGGAATTTACTGCATCCTATTCCCCTGCAGTTATAGGCCCTACCATGCTAAAGGAAATTCCTGAAATTGAAGATTTTCTGAGAATGTTTAGGAGAAGGCCTACAGTTGTTGAGTATAATAGTCAGACTTTTGCCGAGGAGCACCTGGTTGAAGCAGATTCTTCCTTCTTTAATTTCTTCTCAATACCAGTTATTAATGGCGATTCCAGAAATCTTCTTAATGCTCCGCGTAATATAGTGCTGTCAGTGTTCACTGCAAAGAAAATATTCGGGGATGGGAATCCTATCGACAAAATACTTAGAATAGGTTCAGACACAGTAGGATACACTGTTGTCGGAGTAATGGCTGATATCCCTGAAAATTCTCATTTTGAGGCCAACATCCTGTTATCATTTATGACCAACCCAAGTTCAAATGATCAAATATGGACAAATAACAGTTACAGTACCTACCTGCTATTGAAACCAAATTCAAGCTACGTGAAGGTGAATGAGAAAATCTCTGAATTGATGTTTAAATATGTAGGACCTGAAATCCAGCAAAAATTGGGAATATCGATGAATGATTGGATTGCCCGCGGACACAAATACGGATATTATTTGCAGAATCTTACAGATATCCACCTTGATCAATCAATTATGCAGGAGTTTAAAGAAGCAGGTGATCCAAAGTACCTGAGGATAATCGGGAGTTTAGCCATGCTTATTGTAATAATAGCTGCAATTAATTTTATGAATCTTTCAACCGCCCAGGCATCAAGGAGAGCAAAAGAGGTGGGTATCAAAAAGGTCGGCGGTTCTTCAAGAAGTATGCTTATTATACAATTCCTGACAGAATCTTTTATCCTCTCATTTATTTCATTAGTTTTTGCACTGATTTTTATTAAAGTCACTCTTCCATATTTTAACAATTTGATTGGAGCAAATCTGACTCTTAATCTGTTTGCCAGCTGGTACACAATTCCGTTCCTGATTCTTTTCACTCTGGTAGTCGGATTTCTTTCAGGAAGTTATCCTGCCCTCTTTCTTTCATCTTTCAACCCCTATGAAGTACTTAAGGGTAGTGTAAAAAGCAGTACGCAAAACGGGATGCTCAGGAGAGTTCTGGTAATTTTTCAATTTGCTGTTTCAATTCTTCTGATTGTTGGCACAATTATTATGTACAGACAGATAAAATATATGATGAATAAAGATCTTGGATTCAACAAGGAACAGATAATAGTAATTAATAAAGCAGAAACTCTTGGAACAAAAGTGAAGTCCTTTAAAGAGGCCGTTAAAGAGATCCCCGGAGTTATTAATATTGTCAGCTCCACAGCTGTCCCGGGTCGCAACAATAATAGTATTCGCTATAAGATGGAAGGAGGGAAAGACGAGAACTTAATCATAGAGACCAATTACATCGACTATGACTATTTGGAAACCTATGGAATAACCCATGTGTCGGGAAGAACCTTTAATGAATCATTGACCACCGATCAGCAGGAGTGCCTGATCAATGAAAGTGCTGTTAAAGATTTTGGGATTACTGACCTTGAAAAGACAAGATTCATAAGGTCAGGAAGTCCAAACAAGGCTGATTATTTACAGGTAATAGGGGTAGTGAAAAATTTCCATTTCAGATCACTCCGTAATCAGATAAGTCCATATTTGTTCTGTCTAAATAATGATGACTTTTTGGGAGAATACTTGTCATTCAAGTTATCAGCCCGGAATTATTCAAAAACCATTGGTGATATTGTAAACAAATGGAAAGAGTTTACTGGAAAGAATTCTTTAGATTATTACTTTGTTGATGATGATTTTGAACAAATGTATTTCTCGGAAAAACAGAATGCCCAGATTGCAGTGATATTTTCGATTCTTGCAATATTCATAGCATCACTCGGACTCTTCGGACTCACATCATTTGAGGTTGAACAGCGAACCAAGGAGATTGGAGTAAGAAAAGCAATGGGTTCTTCGGTAACGGGGATTTACCTTGTTATATCAAAGGAGGTAATTATCCTTGTTTTAATCTCAGCCCTGATTGCATGGCCAATAATTTATTATATTGCAGGTAAATGGTTACAAAATTTCTATTACAAAATAAATCTTGGGGCTTTCAGTTTTATTGCAGGCTTAACTATTGTTCTAGGTATTGCTATTCTTACTATAAGCTATCGTATTCTTAGGGCAGCGAGGGTCAATCCGGCTCAATCACTCAAGTATGAATAATTCTGGTAAACGATGCTAAAAAGCTACCTGCTTGTAACATTCCGGAATCTTTGGAAAAATAAGGTATTTACATTAATAAATATTATTGGTCTGGGAATCGCCCTTTCTGTTTGCATTGTTGCATTCTTCAACCACATGTTCGATTATGAGTTTGACAGGACACATCTTAATTTCGATAAGATTTACAGGGTTACAAGTTTCAGGGATATGCAGGGCAGAGAACAGGAATATGGCATTGTTCCGGCTACCCTCGGACTGGTGGTAAAAAAAGATATCCCGGGGATAGAGAAATCTGCCAGGTTGATGAAATCAGAGTCCCCGGTTAAAGAAGGAGATGATATTTTCCCCACTCAGATATCATATGTTGATCCTGAATTCCTAGACATATTTACATTCCCGATTATCAATGGAGAACAGAAATCAATTGAAAAGCAAAGCAATGTGCTTATCAGCAGAAAGATGGCATCAACGCTTTTTGGAGATGAATATCCGGTCGGAAAAACAATTTCAATAGTGAATGACGATAATAAGGAATTTACCTATACTGTTGGTGCTGTTTTCGAAGACCTACCCGAAAATTCCAGTTTCAGCATTGATATTCTTACACATTTTGATAATTTCCTGCTGATGTGGAATGCAAAAGATGCTGATTGGAAATTACCGACTGGTGCACTTTTTATACAGGTGCCGGATAAATCAATGCTTCCTTCCGTCTCACAATCATTAAAAAGTTATCTTCCGGTTCAGAACAAGGCAAGAGAAGATTTTATAATAAACAGGTTCAATCTTGTTCCACTTGATGATGTGGGTGAAAGCTCGAGGAATATCTGGTCTTCAAACCTAGTTCCTTCCCTTCATCCTGCAGCACTGATTTCACCTCCAATCATGGCATTGTTCATACTCCTCATTGCCTGTTTCAATTTTGCAAATACTTCAATTGCCACTTTTAGTAAGAGGCTGAAAGAGATAGGATTAAGAAAGACATTTGGAGGGCAGCGCAGGCAACTGGTAACTCAGTTCATGTTAGAAACACTGATAATCTGTTTCCTGGCTTTATTGGTAGGTATAGCTTTCGCGGAGTTTCTTGTTCCTGCATACAGCAGCCTTTGGTCATATATGTCAATAGAGATGACATTTACTGAATATGGATTTTTCTGGATTTTTATCATCCTGCTTCTTCTTCTGACAGGTTTTATAGCAGGCGTTTATCCTGCAATGTATGTAAGTTCATTCAGTCCTGTCAATGTAATGAAAGGAGCTTCACCATTCAGGGGATCAGGAAAACTATCATCTGTACTTCTCACTCTGCAGTTTGCTATTTCTGTTATGTCTCTGGTAATGGGAATCGTATTTGCTAAAAATGCAGATTTTCAGAGAACAATTGACCTGGGATACGACAGGGATGAGATAATTGTTTTGCCGATTGCACAAAGTCTGTTTACCTCTTTCAGAAATGAAATTCTAACCAATCCTAAGATTACTTCTGCTGAAGGAACCCAGAATCATATTGGTTACGGCAATTACCGCCGCCCTGTTAAGGATAATGAAAAACAGCTGGAGGTAGACGTCCTGGATATCGGACCGGGATACGCACAAACGATGGGTCTTAATCTTGTGGAGGGCCGCTTTTTCGATGAACTGAGGCTCGCTGCAGACAGAACGGGCAATTCAGTCGTGGTAAATCAGAAATTCGTTGATAATTTTGGATGGAAGGATGCCATTGGAAAGACCGTAACATTGTATGATACAACAAAACTTACAGTCATAGGTGTTGTTGAGAATTTTTACCTGTACGGAGTCTGGCAGGCAGTTGAACCTTTAATGTTACGACTCTCACAGACTGATCAGTATGATGTTCTTGCAGTCAGGGCCAAACCTGAAGATCTACCCGGAGTGCTGGAATATCTGAGTTCAAAATGGAAAAACCTGTCAACTAATTTCATATTTGGTGGCAGACTTCAGAACGACCTGATGCAGGAGGGTCAGGACATAAACGGAAGTATAATGAAAGTCAATATCTTCCTTGCCATTGTCGCAACTCTTTTATCATTAATTGGCATATACAACCTTGTTTCACTTGATATTATCAGACGCACAAAAGAGATAGGAATCAGGAAGATACAGGGAGCCTCTGTCCCATTGTTAATGTTCCTTGTAAGCAGGAAGTTTCTTATCGTTCTTATTATCGCTTCCATTTTGGGTTGCACAGGAGGATATTATTTGTCGCTTATGATGCTTGATAGTATATGGGATTATTTTGGTGAAATAAAGGCAAGTATCCTATTATTGGCTGTATCAATAATGTTTGTGGCAACAACGGTAACTATAATCTTCAAAATTGCAAGGGCAGCATTTAAAAATCCGGTAGTGTCGCTTCGGTATGAGTGATAATAAATGCAGAATCCCGCTTTGGCGGGATTCTTTTTTTGTTTTACGCACTTTTAATAAATAGGTTCTGAAACCCTCAGTTAATAGGATTTGATTTTTGAATTTGGGTGTTGCAAAAGTATTTTTCAGAACACTTACTCAACCATTTCCAGTAAATTTCTAATAATCTCTGCTTCATTGACACCATGAACTCACCCCCCATGCCCCCTCTCTGCTTCGCAAAGAGGGGGTGACTGTAAAAATAGTTTTATATTTGATTATAGGATTTTA
>Ga0315278_10001657_pt1 | contig 19683 bp, 12 predicted proteins | sample YL17G06_0_MG_FD_203880 | JGI IMG/M metagenome (GOLD analysis project Ga0315278, IMG submission 203880) | Sediment microbial communities from Yellowstone Lake, YNP, Wyoming, USA - YL17G06_0 | ecosystem: Environmental > Aquatic > Freshwater > Lake > Sediment | place: USA: Wyoming | collected... | reverse complement strand
ATCGACTGCTGCGGCTGTCCTGTCGCTGCCTTTGCGCTTGCACCCACGCTGCAGACGGAGAGCATGACGGTCAGCTTTGTGGACCGTTCGCAGGACTCGGACAGCGACCTGGTGACGTGGGTCTGGACGTTCGGGGACGAGGGCACGGCCGACGTTCAGAGCGCCACCCACACCTACAGCGCCCCGGGCCGCTACGTGGTGAAGCTCACGGTGACCGACGCCAAGGGGTGCAGCTCCTCGGCCCAGCAGGAGATCAGCGTTCCGCTGCCGAGCGCGTCGCGCGGTCCGCATCCGGCCGGCCAGGACCCGCTCGGATGGGATGCTCAAGCGACGGGGTTCCCGATCGCCTGGTGGACGCCCAAGCCTTCTCAGCAGGGCTAGGCCAGGCCGTCTGCAGGTCGAAAGGCACCTCTCCTGCCCCGGATGCTCCGACCACCGTGCGAAGCGGCGGGCCATGACCACAAGCGTGTCCTCACGCGGTTTCCGCAGTAGCGAGCATGGTCGCGGCATCGGCGTCCCGCTCCGACCGAAAGCGGCCTAGTCCTCGGTCATCGGCCAGGACCGCGATCGGGGGAGATCTGGCGACGCGTCTCCCCGGCCGTGAGCCGAGCCCTGGAGTTCCCCCCACCGCCCCCTTCGCCAGAAGGGCCGGAAGCGTAGCCGTCGCCAGGAGGGTGGCGACACGATACACTCGAAGCACCGAAGGAAACCAGGAGGAGTTCCATGAGACGGTTTGCGATCAGCGCTCTCCTAGCGATCAGCCTGCCCTGCGCGCTATGTCTGGCGGCGCCCCGGATCACGGTGGACAACCCAGTGTACGCCGCAGACGTTCAATCCGGATCGACCGCAAGCCACGTGTTCACCGTGTCGAACACGGGGGACGAAACCCTAATGATCAGCCTGGTGCAGACGTCGTGCGGGTGCACCACAGCGACGCTACCCAAACCGGACCTGGCTCCCGGGGAGGCGATCGGCCTTGAGGCCAAGGTCAACACGGTTGGGTTCACCGGCAAGGTGGAGAAGACGGTCGAGGTGCAGTCGAATGACCCGGCCAATCCTAGCCTCACCCTACGGCTTGACCTGACCCTTCTCGAGCCAGAGCGACCGCAGACTCCCTCCTCCACGGCGCCTACCCCGACTCCCACTTCGGTACGAAGCCCCGGCGCGGCCTCGTCTTCCGCCCAGGGCGGCTCCGGCGCGGCCCAATCGATTGGTTGGCCCGTGATCTTCGGCGTCGCCCTAGCAGTGGACGTGGCGCTCGTCTTCTTGCTCTTCATTCTGGTTTCCTCCGGCACGTAGGACCCGACCCACGGGCGTTGCGCCAGTGGGCGGCACGCCAACACTGGGTGCCGAGGAGACCCAGACGGCTTCTCGCCGCGGGCACTGCAGGAACGCGCCCAGGCGCAGCAAGAGAAGGGCCCAATGCCTCCGGCTGACGCTGGGTCAGCTGGCGTGGCTGGGAATACGTGTACTGGCGAACGGGGCTGGCCTACGCAAGGTGCGACCCGACATCGAGTGCCCAAGGAGAGCCCGGAGACGGGGCCGATCCAGAAGCGCCGAGCAGTGCGCAGGTCGCTTGTCGAGCAGATCGATTGGGCACAGACGAGTCCAAGTTGCCCACACCGCAGGAAAGCGTTCCCGCGTCCGGGATCTCCCCGAGTGTTCGTGACACGAAGAGAACTGGTACCCCCTAGTGGACCACTTTCGAACTGGGGTTTGAGGATCGTCCACTTGGGTGACCCAAGTGGACGGGTTTCGAACTGGTACCCCCTAGTGGACTACTTTCGAACTGGGGTTTGAAGATCGTCCACCTGGGTGACCCAAGTGGACGGGTTTCGAACTGGTACGCCTGACGTCACCATACCTAGAACCTTCAAGATGACGTTCTCGGTATGGCTCTGACTGGTACGCCTGAGGTCACCATACTGAGAACCTTCAGGAGGACACTCTCGGTACGGACCTGACTGCTATTCTACTGATGTGTCGCGTAGTAGCTGCAAGAGACCCGGAGAATGGGCCACAGGCAGCGTCGCGGAGCGGCAGCAGGTGCCCAACAGGAAGCATCGCGCTTGTCTCCTTGCGCGCCGCACGCCGCTCAGTTCCTCTCGAATCGCAAGCCCGTGCCTTGTGTCAAAGCGGTCCTTGTAGGGGACCTTGAGATGCAATCGGGGACAGGTTGCTCAGGATACGAAGCTTGCCTGTAGTTTGCCGGCAATGTCGAAGTCCCTGGGCAGCTGGCAGACAGGGCACCCTGCGTAGCCTCGCTCGAGATAGAGCAAGACAAGGCGTCTGGCAAGCTCTCGCAGAGGATCAATGAATACCTTTGTGGACGGCCACTTCGCGGATGCCTTTGCGATGTGCTCTCGGTAGACCATGGATGCTTCTGTCAGAGCAAGAATCACTACCGTCTCGCTCTCCGGTATCGTCTCGCGAACTAGCCGTCGGAACTCCGTAACCACGTCCATTTGTGTCCCTGTGCTCTTGACCGCAAACGCAAATCGATCCGCAGGGCACGGAGCTACTGTGATCCCCAGGGCCTCAAGGAAGCTCTTGTACCCACTGAGGCTACCGCTCATGTCTACCACGGCACCGATTCCCACGAGCGCCACGCTGGGTTTTCCCGGTCGTCCCTCCAGCGCCCGTTTCACTGCAGGTATGCATGCCTCTGCAATGGATACGAATTCTGCGTCTCGACTGCTGCAAAGCTCCGCCATCTGCGGGGCGTAGTAGATCGTGGTGTTGCATGCCACGGCGACGATCCCGCAACCAGCATCCAGCAGGCCTGTCACGCCCGCCTTCACCACGCTCCGGACTTGCCGTTCCCTTGCTCCCAGTTCCATCGATAGCCCCATCTCCGGCAAGGAGTGAATGACAACTTCAGGCATCAACGAGTCCGAGAGGTGCCGATAGTGTGACCGCAGCACCACGAGTATGTCACCCCAGAGAGTCATCCCAGACTCAGGGGAGTTCCCGGTCAGTATCCCAATTCGGGGTCCCCGTGGCGGTGGGAAGTCCAGCCACTCGGGGCGTCGATACTGCCCGCCCTCTCCCAGCCAGATTGGGCAGGGTTCCGAGACCGGCGCCACCACGGACTTCGGGGAAAGCTGTCTGACCACCGCCACCAGGTCCTCCCTACCGATCTCGAATGCTGTTCGTCTCTCGCCTAGGTTCGACATCACGGTATCTGGGACCCCACCGTCGTGTGTGAGCGATTCGTCCAGTATCTGGAGCACATCCGCGATGTCAATGGCCTCGCCGATCGTGTCGGACAGAACGAGATCCACATTGAAGGGGTTTACCCTTCCGAACCACCCCTCGGCACGCCTGAGGTGCGTCGGATTGGCTCCGTCATCATGGGCACCAGTTTCTGTCACTGGACACGTCGAGTCCTCGTGGTGAAGCAGCTCGATGCTAGCTCTCTCCTCGGACAATCCGAGGGCGCGGAGTATGCGCTGCTCGCTGAACTGCGTGTTCGCCCGCGTATGCGCCGCAAACCCAATCCGTTTCCCGCTTGTGGGGTCGCTGGCGACACCGACGAGGCTCTTCAGTTCAGCCCATAGCGGTATGCCTCCATTGCCACCTGAGCCAAGCCTCTCTCGGGATCGCGCAGCGTCTCTACAACTGAAGACCTCTTTCCCGAGGTAGTTCTGAGATACCCGGCACCATCGCCCCCCGTTCTCGAGTCTCTGAGCGCAGACTCTCAAATCGGGCGGAACAGTGTCCCACGTGCCGAACCCCAACGCTTCAGGAAGCGAGTCTGCCACACGACCAGCTTTCGACATCACAGGAAGCGGGGACGAAGTCAATGCTAGGGGTGCAGAGTGGGCTGCGTCCGAGTCGCCTGCAGCGGGAAGCCGAGCTTGCGACACCTCTCTCCCCAGAACGACGCATCTCCAGCCTGGGTCTCGCACTGGTCACCGTGGAGTTGTCCGGCACTGAGTGCAGCACCTTGCCCCTACCGCTCCAGCGCAGGCGGCTCCTGCGCCCCCGAATGTCCCCGACCACAACAAGAGGCAATTGCACCCTGGCAGTGAGGCACGGATCTGACAACCTCGCACCAGCGCGCCGGCTGTGGCAGCAGACCTTCGTCCAGTGCCTAGGCTCTACAGTCGCCTTGCGCTCGCGTTCCACTCCCGTCCGGACCTAGCGACCGACCTCCCAGAGTACGTTGATCTCACCCCGCAGGTCATGGACCATTTCATCACACAGGCTGTTGTAGCTGAGTTCGCCGGCCTTCCGCTTGGCAAGCAGCCATGCAAGCTTGGTCGTCATGGCCTCAATGCTCATGTCGTAGGTAGGAATGGCCAGTCGCGCTTTGCGAAGCACCAGTCCGGGTTCGTTTACCTGCATGTTCGCGTTGCCGTTCGGCGCTTGGGTCGTCACCACCACAGGGATCTCTTTGTTCTTCAAGTATTCGAAAGTCTCTCGATGCGCGGCACACGGGTCGCCGGCACCGAAGGCTCTGAGAATGAACCCCTTCACGTCGTTCTTCTCGACGAGCGTCTGGAAGAACTTCGATGACATGCCCGGGAACTCCGTAAACGAGGCAATCTGCATGTCGAAGTCAGCTTCACACCGCAGGTCTTCACCGTACCTGGCCTCGGGGTACGTCCCGGAGTGAAGGTACTTGAGATGGCGCTCGAGATTCGACTCGTTGATATTGATGATGCGGCCGATTCGTCCGATGCTTCCGCTACTGAAGGACTCGAAGGCGTCGTAGTCGAATTCGGTGTTCTTCTTCACCCTCGTGCCCGTGATAATGTGGCTTCCGAACACGGCCATGACGCCCCTGATCGGGTTCTTCTCTCGCCTCCATGCAGCGACGCGCAAAGCGTTCTCAAGATTGGTGAGAGCGTCGGATCCAGGGAGACCTGCCGGTACTTGTGAGCCTGTGAGGATGATGGGCTTGCTTGGGTTGGGTAGAGCGAACGAAAGCGCTGCACACGTGTAGCCCAGCGTGTTCGTTCCGTGAGTGATGAGGAATGCCTCATAGTTGTCGTAGCGTTCCTTGATCAGTTTCGCCAAGCCGGTCCAATGGGTCGGGAGGATGTTTGAGCTGTCCTCGGCACACAGGGCGTAGGATTCAATCTGTATTTCCTCCTTGTCTGCTGCGGCGAGGTAGTTCAGGGTGGAGGAGAGGAGTTGGTGGAACTCGTCCGCGCCGCGGATGACGGCGCTGTCCTGCTTGTCCTTGGGAACAGCGACCTTCCCTGCGATCGTCCCGCCGGTAGTGATCAGCAAGATCCTGTACTTGTCTGGCATAGCTCCTCCTAGTGTGGAGTGCCCTCAGCAGGCACGTGCCGACGAACGATCCTTAGCCCGAAGTTGCCCTCGCGAGCTTGCGTGTTCTGTCTGTGCCGGTAGCTCGAGCGGACGCACTCAGGCTGGTCCTTCCATGATCCGCCCCGCAGTACTCGCTCAAGGCCAGCCTCCGGTCCTGCGTACATGCCGTGAGTCACAGCGAGATAGCCTTTCTCGTGCCAATCGTTGCACCATTCCCACACGTTGCCTAGGACGTCATATAGCCCGAAAGCGTTCGGTGCACGGGTGCCAACATCGTGCGTCCTCCCGCCAGAATTCGCCGCATACCAGGCCACGTCGTCCAGAGGTCCGTATCTGACTCCAGCGCTCCCCGCCCGGCAGAAGTATTCCCACTCTGCCTCAGTCGGAAGGCGGTAACCGGACATCTCGTAGTCGATCAAGACCTCTCTGCCCACCTCCGTGTAGACAGGACGAAGCCCGGCCTGTTCGGAAAGCGCGTTACAGAACGCCACGGCGTCGGTCCACGAGACCGTGTCGACTGGCAACCTGTCCCCGGAAAAGCAACTGGGGTTGTGGCGAACGACAGCGAAGTACTGGCCCTGAGTTACTTGGTATCGGCCGACCAAGAGCGGGGATGGGATTGGGACATCGATGCGGGCAGCATTTCCGCCGACAAGCGAAACCGTGCCTGCTGGCACAAGGACCATCTCAGGGTCTCCGGTCGCAATGGGCTTTGGCAGTGTTCCGTCTGGTGGAGCCGCGCCATCTGCTCTGGCCTGGCCACGAGGCTTCCTGGGCGTGGAGGATCTCTTCGCCACCTTCTTTCGACCTGAGGTCGACTCGCTCGCCGCCTCATCATCAGAATCCCCAATGCGTTCCTGCAACGTGACGTCAAGACCTTCCCACGTCTGGTCGATGCACTGGTAGACATCGATCTTGACCCCGTGTTTTATCGTTACTCCTCGGTAGCATTGGAACTCGGTCTCCGCCCCTGGGACAAACTCGACAAGGCCACTATGCGCAGCTTCTGTGAGGAAGACCTGGCCAGGCTTTGCCAGGCTCATGACCCTCTCGGCCAGGTTTATCGCCCCCCCCGCAACGTTTGGGTGCCCGTTGAGATCTCTATAGAGGACCAGCTCGCCCTGGGAGATCCCACACCTCAGGAGAAACAGACCATGGCAGTTGCACCACCCTTGCTTCTTGAACTTCGAACAGGCGGTGGCTGAGTTCGTGCGCGACATCGTTTCTAGGAGTTCACGCGCAAAGCGGAGATGCATGTCCGGGATCCCCTCAAAGGGGAAACAGATCGCCGCGCCGTCCCCAGAGGGCAAGACAAGCACGTCACGACGCAGATTGATGTCAGCCCTCTGAAGGAAATCAAGGTAGTGTCGGGCTGTCTCCTTTAGGGCCTGCTCGATCACAGTCATGAATGCCTTGATCGCTAGCAGTTGCGAGTGGGTGTAGCGCCTCGTATACGCGGAAATGTCCACGTAGACAATCTGCATGCTGCAGTGGTGCTGCTCCGCGGCCAGCCTCTCATCGAGGAACGTAATCTTGCTTGCCATCGCAGCTATCCTCTGGACCAGAAACGCACGAGCTCGCTCGTTGTTTGCCGCCGGCGCAGGTGCTGAAAGCTGACGCCCTCATCCTCGTACCCGAGGATGGCAGGAAAGAATCGGCTATTGTACACCGACCACATGCCGAAAGTATAGGCTCCTGCGTCGTGTATGAGAAGGTAGTCGCCCTCCTGTAGGTCTTCAGGGAGCGCAACATCCCGGCCTAGAAAGTCTCCCGCGAAGCAGAGCGGCCCCGCAATATCGAAAGTACGCGGAGGACCACGCCGGAGATGCCCAGCGGAGTCGCACACGCTCATGTCATGGTGCCACTCATCGGGGCGGTACGCCTTACGGAGGAACATATCTGCACCGACGTGAGTAAGGACCGTGGGGGACCCGCAGGGGTGATCCTGAACGTACTCGACACGCGACGCGACCCATCCGGCACCTGCGTGAAGGGACCGACCGAATTCGGTGACAAGCCGAATGTCCGATGTGAACAACGCAGGACACCGCTTGCGCAAGGAGTGTGCGTACTCATCGAAGCACATAGGCGAGTCAGATTCATGGTACTTGACTGGAAGACCACCTCCGATGTTGAAAAAGGATAGGCGCGAGACACCTATCGACTCGATACACAAGTCATAGACGGCGCCGACGCCCTGCAGGAGCTGGTCCGAGGCCATGCCTTGCGAACCGACGTGCACATGGAGCCCCGCGAGCCATGGGTACTCGGAGAACGCTCGGACAATCTCGGACCGGCAGTCCAGCAATGACACTCCGAACTTGGAGCGTCTCACCGCCACGCTGGTTCCACTGATCGCGCCGCTTCCGACCTCGGGGTTGATCCGCACACTCACGAGAGCGGCGGCGTTCTCTACGGAGCAGATGTGCCCGATTCTCGCGAGCTCTGCCAGGCTGTTCGCGCTGACCATCACACCGCTCGCCAAGGCAAGCGACAGCTCGCCGCCGGTCTTCACCGGCGAATCGAACACGATATCACTAGGCGCAAACCCAGCGGCCAGCGCAAGTTGGAGTTCGCCGATAGACGCAACCTCGGCCCCGTGACCAGCAGCCCGAATCCTCTTGAGCACTTCGATCAATGGGTTCGCTTTGACAGCCGCGGCGTGGAGGGCAGTAGAAGGAAACGAATCCCTGAGGGCACACAGTGCGCTGTCGAGATGGGTCAGGTCGTAGAAGACAGCCGCGCAGTCACTGGACTGGAGAATCCCCTCCGCGAGCGCTCGCGACAGAACGCTGCTCATGTGGGCATCATCGAGCCGTCTCGGGTACGGCGAGCGATTGCCGAGGTCGCGGTTCGGATGCGGGCCGGGATGCTGTGATCGTCTCTCTGTCGAGCGGGACCAGCCTTCATCTCGTCCGTTGCGGGTGCTCACAATCTGCAGCCCTCCCTGCCGGCGGCATCAGCCACCCAACAACCAAGCAGCGAGAACGCCTTCCTCGCTCCGTCGCAGAACAAGAAGAGCAGGCCCTGTCCGAGATGCCTCGAACTGGCTCTTCCTCACGCCAAACCGTGGTCTTTGCTTTCACTTTACTCCGAAAGCTGCGGTACCGACAAGTACCGCGGGAGAACGTGACTCCGAAGCAGTCACACGTGAGGACCTGCTTCAGATGTACCGCCGTGCTGTGCCAACGCCTCACTCGCTGTCGCATGGTCACGCAGTCGCGGCCTCGCCCCAACGTAGATGGCCTCGAGAAGGGTGGTCTCCACCGCCGGGGCGTCAGCTATTCGTGGCTGTCTCTGCCTGGCGCGGGCGGCTTCTGCCGTCGCCGGCGCGGTGAGAGAACACGTTGGCGGAGCCTGCGCGTTCCGAGGTCTGGATCTGCCTTGTTGCGAGGCCATCGCGAGGCTCCAGCTGTGCAAGCCGTAGCCACCCAGTGCTTCCACGGCCGGGCGTGCAAGCTTGTGTGTCCCAGCGAGGGGCCGGCAGCGATCTTGCCTGCGGCGCGTACCGCACTTGTACCACGTCTGTAGCGCGTCGACCTGCGGCAACCCCATTCTGCGGGTACTCACGCCGCGTCTGAGTGGGCAGGGAGGGGCCCTTGGTCCTGTGGGAATAGGGGAGCGACCTCGGACCACCGTAGGAAAGCTGGGCTGCAGGACTACGAACTGGTAGGTGGCGCACTTCAGCAGCCACTTGCCTGCCCGATGATCTCCCCGCCCCGGCCCGTGTACTGGAGCATGCCCCTACAGGTCCTGCGCGACAACAAGCGAGACTCCTACCGTCAAGAGCAGCAGTACAAGGAATACGAAAGAAACACGGAGCCACAGGTACTTCCGCTGCAGAATGCTTGCGAGAGCCCAGTTCTGCTCCGCCAGTTCCTCCGGGAAGTCCGATTCCTTGACCCGTTGCCTGTATGCTGAGGCATCGCTGTTCCTGGCGATGTGCTCCCAGAAGATGACGCCGCACGGACGGCGTGAGTGCAGCCTCGGGAAGACAACCAGGAAAGACAGCACAGCCGACGCCGATGCCAGCAACAGGCCCGAGACTAGCCATGGCTTCTGGACGTGTCCGGCCCAGGAACTCGTGTAGAGACTCACGACCAAGCTGCTTAAGCCGACAATCGCCGCTGCTTTGGCGTCAGCAAAGACCAGCTGCTGACAGAGATACTTGTTTGTCTCCCAAAGGAATTCGACCGTTTCTGTACCAGGGTTCTGGCCGTCTTTGCCCATCAGCTCCTCCTGCAGTTACTTGACGTGACCACGACGAACTGCCTCGCTCGCGGGCACACTTCCAGGACTAGTCTACCTCCGTTGCGCAACCAGAAACCACCACCGACAGTGCGTGTACCTCTTGGTTCGGACCGCGTTGCTGTGTTGTATTGCCGCGGACAGCAGGAGCCACTGCGAGGGATGAGCCACCCGCCGTGATTCTAGCATTGGCCCTGGACCGTTCCCGGGGGGCGGGTCAACAACGCCATCGGAGGATGAAACGGCCATCCGATGGCGCTTCTGCCGTAATGGAGCCTGGGGGACCGATCAGAGAACGCGTGTGGCCGTCGCAGAGTGGTGACGGGTGCCTCCCAGTCACGGCATCGTGAGAACACGGCGTCGATGTCTACGTCTTCTGTACTTAAGCTCTCACCGCAGCGCTGGTCCACGAGCAGGAGCCGTCGCCTGACGTGTCAGAGCGGCGCGCCTCACACCGCAAGCACAAAGAAGCATAGGTGTTCGCCGCAGTCCGTGCCCGGTGCGCGCGCCTAGCGCCCAGGTCTGTATGCATGGTTCGTGCGCCCCTCGAAGTACTCAAGGTCGAGCGTCTCTGCAATGCGAACTACGGCGATCGTGTGGCTCCATTCGCTGTCTTGTCCATGCCTCTTCTCGTGGCGTTCGAGCTTGATGAGCAGAAGCAAGTCCCGATCTCTCTTGGTCAGTAGCCTCTTTAGCAAAGGAGAGGCACAGATCAGGCGTAGCCCTGGATGTGGACTTCGCCGAGCGTCCGTCTCGTTGCGGCCCCATGCGTCAGCACGCAACATTGCGGCGTCTCGCTTGTCAGACCAGACTCGCTGGAATGGATCACGGCTCTTGAGTGAGTACAAGCTCAAGATCTCGCGTGCCAGGCGCGGCCTGAGATTCGCAACGGTGGCTCCGTAGGGATCGTGTTCGTCAAGCCGAGCGACGCCGGACGGGCAGACGATCCAGGGTGCGTACTCTTCTTGTCGGTAGCCCAGGTCGCTTTCGGATTCATCAAGTACGGGAATCCAGACAATCACGGGCTCTTCACGAGTCAGCGCTCGCGCAAGCACCCTGGCCTTGCTTGGGGGAACCAGCGCCGATGAGATGTGGATGCCGATATCGTCTGCAGAGAACCAGCTCCCCTCGACGACCAATTCCTTTCCAACAGCGCCGCCGATTCCGGCTAGTTGCAGGAGTTTCTCTCGGGCGCCAGTGATCTTGAGGCTCTTCGTCCCTTTCTCAAGGAGAGTGCCGACTGTATCCAATGGCTGGGTGTCCGTGCCATCCGAAAGCCAGAGCCCATCCTCTCGAGTGAGAAGATACCGGCCGAGCCACTCCTCCCAGGCGTCCTCGTTGTACCACGGACTATCTACGACGGGAAGCGCCCTAAGGAACTCGCCTGCAGCGATGAAGAGCGCGTGCCAACCAAGCTGTTGGCCGTACCCGTGATGTTCCGTGCCGAAGCCGTAGTAGCCGTATCGCTGCGGTGAGTTACGACCGCCGGCGTCGTACATGCTGGACACCGCCGGGTCAAGCCGATGAACGATCGACGAGATCGTATCGGCGACTTCCCAGCATGACTTGCCGAAGGCCCGGCCCAGGCTGTCTACATCAAGCTTGTGGAACTCGTAGTCGAAATGGAGCTCGAAAGCCGGTCTCGGAATCGAATCCGGACGACTGTGGTACGAATCTGTGCGCTCCGTCCCAGTCTCCTTCAGATGAGGATGCGGCGTCAGATCGATCGTACGCACTTGCCTCTCCTCGGGCTCTGGCAACGTGAGTTCTCCAGCATTGATGCAGGACTGAAGCGCGCGTGCGGCGAAGTGGCGCATGAGAACATGCGGCCACTGCTCTTCCATGACGAGTGAAGTGAGGTCATCCTTGTAGCGTGCGATCGCCTCGGGATGATCGAGCGCCGTCCGAGCGAGCGAGATGAGGAGCCAAAGCCTGGCGTGCAGATAGTAGAACGCGAGTTCGGGTGCCTGAAATGGCCCAGCATCTTTGCAGTTGAGATGGCGGACGAGCGAATCCACAACCTCCCATCGTCCGAACCTTGCGAAGCATCGGACACTGTGGGCAGCGTGCCACCTCGTCTCTGCGCAGGGTGACCCAAGGGCTCTCCATACAAGTCCCGCCGCGACCGTCGGCACGTCGCCTGTGGGGTAAGGCCCACCCGAGCAACGTTCGCTGGCGGCGCGCTCGGCAAGCTTCGCAGCATCACTCCCGAGCAAGCGCCTCAGAGCGACTCGAGCTTGGGCGTCGTTCGCACGGGGACAGACAAACGAGCCGAGTGCAAGCCAGACCGCACCAGCGACGGATCTCCTTCGCCTTGCAGCGACTCGGATGAGGTCGAGGACAAGCTCGTAACTTGGCGTCCCCGTCAGGTTGGAGATCTCCGCAATCTGCGAACCGGCGAGAGTTTCGCCCAGAAGGTCATCAGCGTGGAGCCCGATCAGGGGAATGGCTTCACTCCGTAGGGCCGGACCGAGAGCAGCAGAGGATCTTCCCCACGCCTGCTTGCACTCTGCTAGCTCCGCCAGCTTCCAGTGGAGCGACAGGTGCTCGAGATGGCAGAGGTTGTGGATGTACCTGGCGTGTTCGGCAAATGGGACTCTGGTGCGAATCGAGGAGAAGAAGTCGGCCCTGAAGTCGTAGGCATACTGCAGTCCGTTGAGAGCACTGATTGCGCGAGAGAGCGAGGCCTTGTCGGTCGGATCGGCGTCGTTTCCAATCTTCTCTGCGTTGGAGCGATCCTGTTGCCGCTCATTGTCCGCGCGCTCCCTCATCTGATCTCTGTATGCGGGCTCGCCGCTGTAGTTTCCGTGTTCGTTCAGCGTATGGCGAGTGTTGCCATAGCGCTCGCTAGCGGCGGTGAGGTGGCCAACGGTATCAGAAGATGCTCCGAAGGCTTCCTCCGCCAAGGCTGCAAGATCCTGGAGGGTCTCGTCCCACGGAGCAGTTGGGTTGTTCTTCTCGTATTGCTGGATGAGCTCAGAGACAACCTCCGGATCAAGTCCGGCCTTGCCCCGGATGGCCCGCGCGAACTCACGTGTTCCGCTATCCCAGTACTCAGCGGGAGCAGCGAGATGATTGAGCGAGAGCGCATCCTCGGGTGCAAGCTTTCCATCTTCGACCAGTGCAGTGAGATAGGGCAGCAGCGTACTGCGAAGTGCGATCCGAGAGCGATCGTCCCACCTGCTCAGAGTCGCCAGGCCTCTGAGACCGGAGCACTTGGACATAGCCTGCCCGTACACTCCCCAGGTGAACTCCTCCGCCTCCTCACCCATGTTGAGCTCACAGATGCTTTCCAGGGTGAGAACGTCACGATCCTCAAGCTCGCCGCCCTTGATCGCAGATGCGAACGAGAGAAGCTCGTGCACGAAGCGATAGTCCCCTGCACCGATTGCATCCATCTGCTCAAGGCCCATGCGGAAGTAGGTGGCTGCCTCATCAATGCTGGCGGGAAGCATGGCCCGACCCAGACTGGCGAAGAGCGATGCGCGGGAATCCACGTCCTGCTCGGTGTCGACATGTTGGCGCGCCTTGAGCGCGAGCTCTCCAGCAAGACCATGCAAGTGGGGTCTTCTTGCGAGAATCGAAACGAGCCGGATGAGATACTGGACTCCAACGTGCTGGTCCTGCATCGTCGAGAGGAGGCATTCGACAGATGCTGGTCTGATCTCGCCACGCGCCCACAACGCGAAGAGCGCCGCATCGAGGCCAAGCATCTCGAAGAAGCGACTGGCTTTCTCACTTCGATATGGATCGTGGCTCTTTCGAGCATCCTTCCACACCCCTAGCAGATCCAAGAAGGCTCTGTCGACTACGCCAGAAGACGCTGCAAGGATGGCCGATAGTGCCCGCGCGATCGCCAGGAGCGGTCCCAAGCGGTGGTCGAGGAAATGCTCGGCCTGTTGGCGTTCCTCGTAGCTCAGCGCGCGCGGTTCCTGCCCTTCCACAGCGCGCTGCTTCTGTGGGCTCTTGAGCAGTCTCGCTTTCGCTTTGGCGCGGAACTGGCTTCCTGCCTGGCTCTTGCGGATTGCAGAGCAGACTGGCACAAGCTCCGCAGGCAAGACGTCCTTCTCATGAAGAGGCCGCTCCTTCACAGCGGCAACGAGCGCCGTGTGGAACAGGAAGGGGAAGACATCCGAATGATAGAAGACATCGCGGTACGATGAGACTCGCGGGCGTTGATGAGGAGCACGCGCTGCGATTGCCAACGCCTGTGCGTCAAGCCCCAGCGCCAAGGCCATCGCGGCGGCCTTGCGAAGGCCGTCCTGAAGGGTGTATCTCGCGTTGTGTGCGAAGCTGTCCGAGATCCGGAGCTGCGTTCTCTTGCGGCAGAGCCCCGCCAACTTCTCAACCAAGTCCCTGCGTCTTGGCCGTCCGATCTCCGCGAAAGAAAGGGCCGCCGCAAGCGGTCCGATTCCCTCAAGTTCACCGACAAAGCGAGACAATCGGCGGGGCGACTGTGTCCCAATCGTTTGCGCCAGACGGGAGTACTCGAATACGCACTCGCAGACTTCGTATGCATACCAGTCCTGCCATCCGCGGAGGAAGTTCGCTGCGTTCTTCGCACGGCCCTCCGAGATCAGGAGGAGTGGTATAGCAGCAATGTCCGGGCGTTCCGGACCGTGATCGTTCCTCTGTCTTGCGTGATCAGGTTGACTGCGGTAGTGGTTGATCCATTCTCTGGCCGCGGACGCGTTGCGCGATGCCTCCTCGAATTCGCCGGAAACTGCATTGGCAACCGTAAGCCTCGCATGACGCGCCCCTGGCCACCCGGTGCGCGTCTCAAAGAGCCGACGCATCGCGTCAGCGTCCCTAGCGGCCACGACGAGATCGGGATGCTCGAGGATGTAGGTGGCCCCGCGCTGATCAGAGACGGCGACCGTGGACAGCTCCACAAGCAGCTTCACGAGCCCGTCAGCATTGCGCTTCTCCGCAGCGTGGAGTGTCGCGGCCCTGAGCCTAGCATACCGGATGTTCCTCCTGCCTACCGCGCTTGTTATCGCCGCAGGAATCCGACCATCGAATGCCAGATTGAAGAGCCTCTTGCCATCATCGAGTCGGTACAGAAGTTCTGGAAGAGCACGAGCTGCATACACCGATTCGTCTTGGCGTGCGAACAGGTTGTCGGCGACACGCCGAAGAAGCTCTTGAGAAGACGCGTACTTCTGGCGAATCAGCGTCTCGGTGGGCTCGTCTTTGAACATGATGCCTTGGTCGAATCGCTCCAGCCATGGGAAGAGATCTGAGACGAAGCTCTTGACCGCGCTCTCGTCAGTGCCAAGCGCGCTAGCACACTCGCCAAGCGGAATGGGCGGGGGCAGAACAGCCAGTCCTGCCAGGAATCGATTGATGTCGCCTTGCGTACACCCACGTTTGATGGCTGTGTCGACCGCGTTGTCAATCCGTTGCTGGATGAGCTCGTCGAGTTCGACCGTCTTCTCGATCTCAGACTGATCAAGCAGGCCGCGCTCGCCCGCGGCCAGATGGGCAAGTACACGCGGATTGCCGCCGGACCGCGATTGCGAGACGTTGATCTCCGTCTCGGAGACCGTCCTGAGTCGAGCACGCAAGAATGCTTTCGTTTCAAGCCTGGTGAACGGCTGCAACTCGAATTCCTGGTATCTCGCGTACGTCGAGGGCTTGTTCTCTGTCCTGCACGAGACGATGACTTTCAGACCTGGGATGGGCTTGTCATTGAGGCTCTCGAGCAACTGAACTGGGAAGCAATCGTCACCGCGCTCCTGTGCGACGATTGCAGCGTTGTCAACAGCGTCGATGAACAGGATCAGTTCTCTTCCCGGTTCCGTTCTGGATATCGTTGCGATAGTCTGGATGAGACGCCGCTTGAACGTTCGCATGAGCGAACGCGCATCCGAACTACCAGGCAGCATTGGTTCACATAACCCGCGGAACGACAACGTGTTCGCGATGTGGATGAGACCGCTCTGCGGCAGATGCCTTGCTTCGTCTATGGTGCGATAGGCTCCACCACCGAAGCAGTCGAAGAAGAGAACCTCGTCATGCTCCGCAAGCTTCGCAGCAAGACTGGACATAAACACGGTCTTGCCAATACCTCCGCATCCGTGGACCACGAGCGGAATCGTAAGGGAAGAGATCAGAGTGACTGCATCGGTGAGTTGCTGGCGCTCAACGACCCTCCCGACGTCTGAGAGTGCCGACTTGCATGGCAGCATATCATCAGAGTCGTGCACCCCAAGCACTGCCAGGATGTCCGTTCGAGTGATGCAATTCTGGGGAGCTCCCTTCTCGCCTGCCTTGTCCCGAACCAGCTCCCGCAGGTCGCCAAGCCGCGCCCTGACGACGAGGTCCTGGCCGCTCGCTGCCGACCAGTCAGCCAGCAAGGTTGAGACCTCCGTCTTCTTCCCTTGAAGACTTCCGGAACGGCCGCTCAGTTCGAACTTCGCGGCGAATGCGGCAAGTGCCGCTCCGTGCATCTGCGCATGAGCCTCGAACTGCCTCGCCTGCTCCGCGATCTCTCCTGTTCGAGGGAGTCCTTGGGCTATAGCTTCCACCGCCCGGAGAAGCGGTGCGTAGATTGGCCGGTTCGTCATGAGCTGGAAGCCAAGCTTCTCTTCTACAGCCGAAGCGCCGTACTTCTCAAGACCCTCGCGGTATGTCACTGCGAACTTCTCGATAGTCTTCTTCGCGTGGCTTGCCCGGAAGTCCGTGTCACTGTCGGCTACGGAGTACTTGAACTGAACAACGCGGACGCGCGAAGCCTCCTCGAAGCTCGGTCCATCGCCGTAGTAGAGCGTGAGGTCCGCTATTTCCATGGCTCGCGCCGAGGCGCGAGCCTGATCGACCGGGGAGAGCCCTTCGACAGCAATCGCGACAAGGTCATCGTCCGGCCGCAAGAGCTGCAAGAGCTGCAGTGCTAGACTCACCGTCCAAGCCTCGTGATACTCGTGGCCGGCACGAGACGCTCTTACGCTGTCAACCCTTGCATCGCCGCCCGTCATTTGTCGCAATGGCCTTCTCATTCACCCAATGCACCAAGTGTCTCGGATGTGCCCTCACGCCCGGAAGTGAACCACCTCGCTGTTAGTCTAGCCTTGATACAGCTGGCGGAGAAGGTGCAGAGCAGCTGATGGAGTTCCACGACCGAGCTGCAGCCACATCTGACTCCTTTGCGGCTCGTCGGGAAGTGACTCCAGGCTCCATGAAGAGGGCTCAAGAACGGCGTCCAGAATAGCGTTGTGGAGCTGGCGGGAGTCGAACCAGCCGGGTAGTTCGCTGCAGTTAGCCCCTCTCCGACGTCCTTGCTGCCTGAAGGATGACTCAACGCCAGTAACCAGAGAGCGCCCGCAGGTGCTCCGGCAACGGCCGGGACAAAGCGGCGGCGGTTCCCTTTGCCGTCCTGGCCGGCTACTCCCACTCCGCGCTTGGGGTGTCAAGGTACTCGTCTACTGCCTTCTGAGTGACGTAGTACTTCAAACCGAGCTTGGACGCCTGGAGCTTTCCCTTTCGGATGTATTCGCGCAGGGTGCGTTCGCTCAGGTGGAGCTTCTTGGATAGCTCTTCCAGGTCGTACGCCACTGTTTTCCCTACTTCGATCGGCATTGTCCCTCCTTCTCTGCGTACGCTGTATGGCGATCGCTGGTCTCTCCATGGCTTCTCACGCGGCAGAAGACGGCAGGTGGACGGGACCTGCTCTCCGGTGAACGCCGCTTGGCGGTGTGTGGCTAGCCCCTGCTGACGCCCTGAAAGGATCGGCAAGGACGCAGAAGCGTCATTGAATTCCGATGTGCGACCGGCTAACGACATCAAGAGCGTCGCACAAGGGACGATAACGGTCCAGCCGCACGTCGCGGCATCGCCAACAACGCTCCGCTGGTACACCGATGTCTTCTCCTCGCGGTGTGTTCTCACGCCACCACGATACCACGGATGGACGCAATGTACAAGGTATATCCTACGTCTGTCTGCTACGTACAATGCAGTAAATTATTGACACTTATTGCACGTCGTCCTTTGCTACCAGTCTTTGGCTTGACTCTGGACGAGTAACGTGCTAGGCTCTCCGGAAAGGAGGTCGCCCGATGGTGGCAGTGCCCAGCGGCAAGGAGTGGTTCACCGTCCCCCAGGTGGCGGGGATGCTTGGCGTGCGCACACAATCGATCTACGACGCGGTGAAGGATGGCCGTATGCAGGCAACCGGGGAGGGTTGGGATCGGCGCATCCACGCGTCCGACGTTCTGACCTATGCGATCCACACGGGTCGGAACCTGGACCCCATCGTCACCGAGATGCAGACGATCGCCGGGGAGATCGAGGTACGCAAGCTCGCTGGTTGGGTGCTCGCTGCCATTGGCCTTGTCTGGCTACTCACGAAGTTCAAGGAGTAGTCCGATGGCTGGGGTGGGGTATGGGAGGGGGAGATCGAGAAGGCGAAGATAGGACGACGCGTCATCGGTTCGAGCCGTTCCAGAGCGAGGAGGAACGACTGGAAGCTTTGGACAACTTCAAGCATTACCTGCGCACTCTCAAGGGGTGGCACGAAGTGAAGCGGTGGGAGGCCAAACCCGAGCCGAGGGATCTCGATTGACCGGGTGATCTGCTCTACCTAGACTGGGAGTCTGCCCATGGGCCGCAAGGTTGTTGCCTACGTGCGAGTGTCCACCGAGGAGCAAGCCAAGCACGGCTACTCGATCGAGGTGCAGGAGCAGGTGCTGCGGGATTATGCCAAGGGGCATGAGCTAGAGATTGTCGAGTCGTTTGTGGAGTCGGAGTCAGCGTACAAGCCCGGTCGTCCGTTGTTCGCGCAGATGGTGACGTACATCGAGGGGCACAAACCGGTGACGGCGGTTCTCTGCTACAAGATCGACCGCATCTCGCGGAACATGTCCGACTACTCCCATCTCGTCGAGAAGATGGGAGTCGAGATCATCTCTGCTACGGAACAGCTGCCGAGCAATGCCACGGGACGCCTGATGGGCGACATGCAGGCGGCGTTCTCCCGATACTTCAGCGCCCAGCTGAGCGAGCGGGTGAAGACGACCATGGCGGCGAAGGCGAGGAAGGGCCTTTACCCATCCCTGGCGCCGCTGGGCTACCGGAACGACAACGCAACGAGGACGATCATCCCTGATCCGCAGACTGCCCCGCTCCTGCGCGAGCTCTTCGCGACCTACGGGAATACCGATATCGCGCTCGCCAGTCTCGTGGCCTGGGCGAGGGAACGCGGGTTGATGTCGCGAGAGGGCAACGCGTTGCGCAAGAGCACGCTGTACAAGGTTCTCACCAATCCGATCTACGTGGGCGTGGTGCGCTGGGGAGAGGTCACGGCCAAGGGGCAGCACGAGCCGATCATCCCGCAATACCTGTTCGATCGGGTCCAGGAGAAGCTCCACGGGAGAGGGCACATTCAGGGGAAGCATGATTTCCCCTTCCGCGGTCTTCTCATCTGTGGCTACTGTGGCTGCCAGATCACGGCCTCGATCATCAAGGGGAAATACATCTACTACCACTGCACGCACGGGCGGGGCCCCTGTCTCCAGCCCTACATCCGCCAGGAGGCGCTCTCGGGGCACCTGCAGTCGATCGTGGACAATGTCCGCGTTCCTGAGGGCGTCGTCGCGAAGCTCCTCGAGGAGATCCGCGAAGGGGAAGCGAAACGGGAGGAGTCGATCCGCGCAAAGCTCGAGCAGATCAAGGTTGAGGCCACCGAACTCGAGCGCCGTCGCCAACGTTCCTACATCGACAAGCTGGATGGTGTTCTCCCCGAGGACCGGTGGCGGGAACTGGAATCCGACTGGTCGAAGCAGGCCGCCCACATCGAGCAGGATACCCAACGTCTGGAGGGATCGCTCGCGAGATCCGGAGCGGATGACGCGAAAGAGGCTTTCGAACTCCTGGAGATGGCTTCGGAACTCTTCTCCGAACAACCCTACGAGGAGCAGGCGAAGGCGATGAGGATCCTGGTTTCGAACTGCACCCTCACAGGCGAGAACGTAGAGCCGAAGTACAAGAAGCCGTTCGACCTCGTGGCCGAAGGAGTGAGAACTGCAAACTGGTACGCCCGAGAGGACTCGAACCTCCGACCTTCGCGTCCGGAGCGCGACGCTCTGTTCCGCTGAGCTACGGGCGCATCCCTGGCGGAGGGGGCGGGATTCGAACCCGCGGACGAGGTATTCC
>Ga0315278_10001656_pt1 | contig 19687 bp, 29 predicted proteins | sample YL17G06_0_MG_FD_203880 | JGI IMG/M metagenome (GOLD analysis project Ga0315278, IMG submission 203880) | Sediment microbial communities from Yellowstone Lake, YNP, Wyoming, USA - YL17G06_0 | ecosystem: Environmental > Aquatic > Freshwater > Lake > Sediment | place: USA: Wyoming | collected... | reverse complement strand
CATCGAGGCCAACAAGCAGCAGGTGACTAAGCAGCTCGGCGAGGACATGAAGCGCGTGAGGTGCAGATGCTGCTCAACGAAGGGTACCTGCGGCGTGCATCGTTAAGGCGATCGAGGCGATTGATTGGCAGCGCAACGGGGATGGTAAGGGATGACTACTAAGACAATCGAGAGCTTGCCGTGTGAGATGACCACTGCTGAGCTGGCGCTGAAAAGCTCGCAAATGGCCGCGAAGCTGGCCGAGCTCAATGGCCTCGAGGCCAACAAGCAGCAGGTGACTAAGCAGCTCGGCGAGGACATGAAGCGCGTGAAATTGCAGCTCGACAACGTAGGTGTCGAGGTCCGTTCGGGTATCGAGTACCGGCCCACTGAGTGTTACGAGGTGCCGCGCTATCGCGACCTCAAGGTGGACTTGATCCGCAACGACACGGGCGAGGTCGTTCGCACGCGGGCAATGCATGCGAACGAGCGGCAAGAGGCGCTTGACCTGGGCAATCCCGAGGCGCGGGAAGCGTCGAACGAGCACTGATCGTGGCCGAGCTTGTCGAGACGGATGAGCGATTTACACCTGAGCATGTGCTCGAGGTGGTGCGGCAGTTTGCGCCGATCTACCTCGATCCGTGCACGACCGCCGATAACCCCACGCGCGCCGAGCATTGGATCACGGCAGAGCAGGACGCCCTCGGCGATGGTCAGGGGTGGTATCGCGGCGACAGGCGACGCTTGATATTCGCGAACCCCCCCTACTCGCGGGGCGAGCTTGTGCGCTGGATGAGCAAGTGCGTCGAGGAGTCGCAGGAGGCTGAGATCGTTGCGCTGATCCCCAGCGACCTCGGCACCGAGGCCGGTCGCATCGTCGCGACGTCGTGTGATGCGCTGTGCTTCGTGCATGGGCGCCTCACCTTCCGGTCGCCAGCAGGCAAGCCATCCGCCGGCGCCAAACAGCCCAGCGTGATGCCCTACTGGGGCGAGGACACCAAGCGCTTCGAACGCGTGTTCTCGCAGCTCGGTACGGTGTGGGTCCGATGATCCTCGTAATCCTCGAGAGCCCTTACGCTGGCGACGTTGAGCGCAATCTTGCGTACGTGCGCGAGTGCATGCGCTGGGCGCTGCTCCACGGCATGGCGCCGATCGCAAGCCACGCGCTCTACACACAGCCGGGCGTGCTCGACGACAACGACCCTGAGGAGCGGTCGCTAGGCATCGCAGCGGGCCTCGAATGGAGGCGCGTTGCAAACCATACGGTGTTCTGCGCGCGCTATGGCTGGTCTAGAGGCATGCGCGCGGGCCTGGCGTCGGCGAAGGCTGAGTGTTGGCCGTACGTAGTGATTCACGGGGACGAGCCATGAAACGAATTGCCCAGGCCATCGTCGTTGACGTCGCGTTCTGCGCGTTGGCCGCGTGGCTGATCGTGTGTTGGGCGGGCAACAGCGCGGAGGCTGCGCGCAGGCGTCGTAAGGCGCGGAGGGAGGCGTGGGGATGCTAAGCAGGCTGAGCTTTGTTGTCCAGGACGTGCCGCGTGGGGAGCTCGGCGATGGCCCTTGGGAGCGCTACGAGGCGGCTAAGAGGCTGACCGGCGACACGGCCAGGTCTGCGGCCGAGTACGAGGCTCGCCTGCGCAAGGTGGCGGCGGAGTTGAACCTGTGAGCTGGTTCTACGTCGACGATGGGTTCTACGACCACCCTAAGCTCGGGCGCTTGCCTCCCAAGGTGCGCCTGCAGTGCGTGGGGCTGTGGACCGTGGCCGGCGCGTGGTGCCGTAAGAAGCTTCAGGGCGGAAAGGTTCCCAGGTACCAGGTTGAGCACCTGGGAGGCACTAAGGCGGCTGCGGACGCGCTTGTGGAGTGCGGCCTGTGGGAGCGCGACGGGGAAGACTACCAGTTCCATCAGTGGGGCGAGTGGCAGGAGACCCCAGAGGAGCTCGCCGCCAAGCGCGAAAAAGGCAAGACGCGCCAAGCAAACTGGCGTGACAAGCGGCGTGACAGGCGCCTCGGTGACGCGCGCGTAACGCCGTTACGTAACGCAGAAATGGGGGGTGGTAACGCGTTAGTAACGGGCCTGTCACCGGGAGATCCCTCTCCCTCTCCCTCTCCCAGAGATCTAAGAACCCCCTTACCCCCTTCGGGGGCTTCTGCGTCGGCGGGGCAGGAAGTCCGCGACGGCTGGGCGGCGGCATGGTTCGCAGCGGGAGCCGGCACGATGCCCGTGCTCAGCGGCCAGACGTTCGCAGCGGCCGTGGAGTTTGCCCGGCAAGTCGCAAAGACCCACAACAAACCCCTCGGCGAAGCGGCAAAAGCCATCGCAGGGCACGTGATCAAGCACGCCAAGCAGGCGCGGGATATCCCGTTCGACCTGGCACGCGTGGACCCCTTCGCAGCTCCCCGAATCGAGACCGCGGAAGAGCACAATCGCCGCGCAAACCACGTCGGCGAGAGCTACGAAGATTACCTCAAGCGCAAGGCCGCGGACCCCTGGGCGAAGGCGATGAGCCCATGAGCGCGGCCCCGAACATCGACCCGGAGCTTGAGCGCGCTTTCGTCCGCGAGTGCATCCTGAACTACCCAAAGTACACCGCTCGCGGCGTCTCGCCCGAGGACTACGCAACGCCGAGCGCCAGGGCCGTCACAGAGGCGTGCGGAGAGGCCTGGGAGGCCCACGGCACGGTTACGCTCGAAAGTGTCGCCACGGCCCTGCAGCGAGCTGCAAAGCTGGCAGGCATCGGCGGCACCAGGGGCCTGGCTGAGCTCATGGTCACCACGGCAGTGCCCGACGTGGCCAAGCTGCGAGACCTGAGGCGCCTGCGAAGCTTGCGTGAGCGCGCCCTCGAGGCCGCTGCAGCCGCGGAAGCGGGCGACCTGGACCGCGCGACCAGTCTGCTTGGCGAGGCCCACACAGCGGCGCTTGAGAGCAGCGCGATGGGCGAGGTCCGCAGCTTCGCGGCGATGGCGCACGCGTACATGAACGACCTGCAGGATGCGCGCGAGACGGGCAAGGAGCTCACGATCCACCCGGGGCTAGAGCACCTCGAGGAAGCGATCGGCGGGCTCACACCGGGCTCGATGCTGCTGCTCATCGCGAACACGAACGTGGGCAAGAGCTCGTTCGTGCTCGAGTTGATGCTCAAGTGCGCTGTGCGCGGCGTCGGCACGGGCCTCGTGAGCTTCGAAGACGACGACGAGATGACCACTCGACGCGCGCTCTCGGCTCACAGCGGCGTGCCCTCGAGGCTCATCCAGGGCGACATGAGCGAGTTCAATTGGGCGCGCATGGGCCGCGGACTGCAGGAGCTCGACGGTATCGGCAAGCGCATGTTCTTTGCCGACTGCTCAGGCGGAACGGACCTCGACGCCTGCGCTGCGATGTCACGCATGGCGCATCGCGGCGCGAAGATTCTCATCGTGGATTACATCGGCGAGGTCGAGGCATCGCGCGAGAGTCGCGACGGTCGGCGCAACGACATTCGCTGGGTAGCAGGCAGGCTCAAGGTGCACGCAAAGCGCTTGGGCGTAGCGCTCATCGTGGTGTCGCAGATCGGAAGGCCGACAGACAAGAACCCGAACCGCGAGCCCACCAAGCACGACGCGAAAGAGTCAGGCGACCTTGAGAACAAAACCAACACGATGCTTGGCCTTTGGCGGGAGCAAGAGGACGACTGGGCTCCGGTTTACGTGAAGGTGCTCAAGGGAAAGTCGGGCGGCAATGGCCTAAGATGGCAGATGCAGCGCGACCGCGGGACGCCTGAGCGTCCGGGCTCGGGAAGACTGCGCGAAGTGGGAGAGGGGCCAGGCCGTGCATATTGATCGGGCACGCAACGCCGTGTTTGAGCTCGTGCTGCAAGCGCGGCAAAACCGCGTACTGATCGAGCATGCAGAGTCAGATCTGGACGTGCTGCAAGCCGAGCTTGCGCGCGCGGAAGAGAGCATCACCTACGGAGTGATAGACCGTCAGATTGCAGGGGCCGCGAAGGCAACGAGCATCGGCGAATACATCCTTGCGACCTACGGGGCTGAGTGGGTCGCGATCGAGAACGGGCGCGAGTACGTAGATCGCATCGCGCGCAACGTCGCATTCAATGCTCAGACGGCTGAGATTGCCGCGCAGATTGAGGGGGCAGCGTGACCCGCAAACGCAAAAAGGTAACCACGAAGCGGCTCATGGCAGAGCGGCCGAAGTACCTCGTACTGCTGAGCAATAAGCCCGCGAATGACAACGGGGCGAAGCGATGAAGCCAGCAAAGCCGCTGGAGGGCGACCTTGGGCCGATCGTCGACGTGTGGATGGACCTGGGCTCGCTCGCTGCGCGCATGCGCAAGGACGAGCAGGTTGCTGAGTGGGAGCGACTAGAGCGCGAGGATGAGGCGCGGCCTGACTTCGTGCCCTCATTCGGGAGTCGGTGGAACAGCGAGTTCCGCCGCGGCGTCGTGCGCGCGACGGTGGCGCCGGCGGATGCAGAGAGCGAGGCGACCTTCCTCGCGAGCGAGCGTGAGCAGCTGGGCATTGACCGCCGCACAGGCGAACTGAGGAAACTCGGATGAACCGCGCTGAGTCACTCCGCGCCGAGATCGAAGCGATGTTCGCGGACCTGAGCGGCTATGCCGACCTCGAGGATGCGTACATGCGTGCGCACTCGCGGCAGAATCAGCAGGAACGCGAGCGCCGTAAGTTCAAACCGAATGGCGGCAAGGTGCGCAGGCCAGCGAAGCCCAGCGCGACGTGGCTCGACCGCATGAGGGCATGGGTTGCGACGTTGTCTGTTGAGCAGCTGCGTGACATCCATCGGCGCAACTGGCTCAAGCGTAAGGCCGACCCGGTCCGGTACGGCGCGAAGAAAAAGCAGAACGCTGAGCGCATGAACCGCCAATACCACGCGCTTCCGCCAGCCGAGCGCAAGGCGCGCAATCGTAGGCAGTACCAGGACATCAGGGCTAGCCCCGAGCGCTTGGCCAAGCACCAGGCTTACAACCGCGAACAGATGCGCCGGTATCGCGCTGAACGGAGGGCCGCATGACCACCTACAGCTTTGTCGTCGCGGGCCCACCGCAGCCCAAACAACGCGCCCGCTCGGGCAAGGGCAACCGCCACTACACGCCCGCCGAGACCGTAAGGTACGAGCGCGCAGTCAAGGCCGTTGCGTCGCTCACGAGGCCCCCGAGCTGGCGCACAGATGGGGAGTACCACTTGTTCATCGTGGCGTACTTCGCGGACAGGCGACCGCGCGACGTGGACAACGTGGTCAAGAGCGTCTCCGACGCGCTCAACAAGGTGGCATTCGACGATGACAATCAGGTCGTGCGCGTGAGCGCTGAGAAGCACATGGGCGACACTGTGCCGCGCACGGAGGTCACAGTGACGTGGATGGGCGAACGGGCTGTGAAGGCGCGCAAGCGTAAGGCGGTGGCGTGATGAAAACCGAACTAGAGCAGCTGCGCGAGCAGCATCACGACGACGGGCGCATGGCCAAGGCGCGCAAGGCTGACTTCTGGCCGACTGACAGGAGGAAACGATAGATGGCCAAAACCAGACATAAGGGGCCCGACGCCAAGCGCAAACGCAAGGGGCCTAGCGCGCCCAGGAACACGCAGGCCACGTCACCTGAGCGTGTGGCCATCGACCAGCGCCGTAAAGAGATGCTCGACCTGCGCGTGCAAGGCTACTCGCTGCGCGCCATCGCCGATAAGCTGGGCATGCATCACAGCAGCGTGGGCGAGGCCATCACGGCAGAGCTCGACGCGCTCACCCGCGAGCCCGCGGAACAGCTCAGGACGGTGGAGCTGGAGCGCATGGATGCGATGCTGGTCGCGCTGTGGCCGAAGGTGGAGGGCGGTGACGTTGCGAGCATTCAGGCGGCGCTAGGAGTGATGCAGCGGCGCTCAAAGCTGCTCGGCCTCGACGCGCCTGTGAAGACGGTCAACGACAACAAACACTCAGGTGGCGATGGTGCGCCGATACGCGTCACGGTCACTCCTGAGCAAGCGCTAGCTGAGCTGCGTGAGGAGCTAGAGGACAATCCCGAGCTGCGCAGGAAGCTGGTGGGGGGATGAGCACGACGCTCGACACGGAGATTACGGGCCGGCTGAGCGTTCGTCGCGATGTGAACGGCGATGCGCTGATCGGCGGCGGCGTTGTCGAGCTTCATGGCGTGCCGGACACTGGCGATGACGGGGATGTAATCTTTGACTACGTCCAAGAGCTATCGGTCGAGCAAGCGGAGAAGCTTGTCGCAGTGCTATGGAGGGCGTTGGCCGAGCGCGAGATCGCGTTGCGTTGCGAGGCTGGGCTTTGACCATCCCCCACGCCATCACGCCCATGCGCGACCACGATCACGCGTTCGTTCTGGACAGCTGGCTGGAGTCGTACCGTCACGCGCCAAGCTCGCACCGGCTGCCCAGCGGCGTCTACTTCACCCGCCAACGTCGCACGGTCGAACGCTTGCTCAGTCACAGCGACGTCAAGGTGGCGCGCCCGCCAGACTGGCCTGAGGGTGTGCTCGGCTGGCTGTGCGCGGAGCAGTGCGGCGACGTGTTCGTGCTGCACTACGGGTTTGTGAAGTCGTTCTATCGCAAGCGCGGACTCGGCAAGGCGCTGGTAGACGCGTTCGCGCCCACGGGAAGGCTGGTGTTTACGCACCTGCGGCCTCCGTACACGGACTATCTGCGCGACAAAGGGTTTTCACACGCACCGCATTACGCGAGCGTGAAGTTTGGAGGAGTCACCAATGGCACGTGAACGGCTCAAGGGCATGCGCTTCGACGCGGGTAGCCTCCATGGCGTGTTCGATCGATTCGTGGCGAGCGAGCGTGAGCGGATGGCGCGGGTGGCCCTTACGCCGTCTGACTGGTCCTTCATCAACAACGCCAGGATGGCTTTCGAGGGTAGCGGCATGGCGCCTGCCGACGTGGAACTGCGCATATCCGCGCTGGCCAAACGATTGATCGACAAGAAAAAAGGAGTCACCAATGGCTGAACGAACCGAGTACGTGCATGTGCACTTTCACCAGTCCGTAACGTCGCCCAAGGTCGCTAGACCATCGGGCAGCGACAAGAGCGTATTCATCGACGCGTTCGAAGATGACGGAGTGCGCACACGCAAGCGCGTGATCAAGCTCGAACGCGAGGGCGAAACGATCATCATGACGCACCTGGAGTCAGGCCGCGTGCGCGACTGCCCGTGGAGCAGCGTCAGGCAGGCAACGCGCGCCGATGACAGGTACGTGGACAACGACCCGCGCACAGGGACGTTGAAGCCTGCGGCGAAGGGGAAGGTCGCGTGAAGCGCCTGCGCATGGATGAGATCGTTTGGCCGGTCGACGCGTCCAGGCGCGCGGACCAGGAGCTCCAGCGTTGCGAGCAGCGGCGGGTCGACGCGTCCAGGCGCGCGGACCAGGAGCTCCAGCGTTGCGAGCAGCGGCGCATGGAGATCGCCAAGCTCGCGATCGCATGGGCCAAACAGACCGGCGACCCGATTCTGCAAAATGCTGAGAGCGTTGCGCTGTTCGAGGCGGTCAATGCGTTGTTTGCCGTGGAAGGGAAGGCGTCAGAGTGAAAATCCAAGCAGGCCGCGCAGACATCAACGCCATGGGCGTGCGGCTCGCGAAATCCATGGCAGACGATCGCGACGAAGCACGCAAGCGCGCTGCATCCGGGCAGACGAGCTACGCGTACGACACGCGTGACCAACTCGCAGTCATGCAGACGGCTGCGCCACCGCGAGCGAATGACCCTCTGCGCGAGCCACGGGTAAGGTGGACGACGCTGGGCGATATGCCGTTCGGGCTTGAGCCGCTGGTGGTCGAGGGCAGCGCAAGTGAAGCCGCTGCGAACAAGTGGGATATGCGCAAGCTGCTTACAAGGCGCCTGCATCGCGCGTATCGCAATGCGCTCACGGCGGGGAAGATCATGAAGATCGCGGAGGCGAGTGCACGTGCGAAGCGGGCGGACGTGTACATCGCAACGATGGAGTTTGCGCAGCCATGAGCGGCGGCGGCAAGCGCGTGCAGGCGAAGGACGTGCCCGAGACGCCGACTCGTGCTGATGGCAAAAGCGCCTTCATCGAGGCCTTGAAAGTCGATTTCTACCGCTGGCGCTGGCGTCCGATGATGCCTGTCGTCAACGACCCCATCCTGCGAGGCGTGGCCCCTAAGCCATGAACCCTTCGGCTGTCGACACGCTCATTGCCACCCGCTTGACGCCGTGGTTCCAGGGCCTCTTTCGCCCTCAGCGCCGTGTGCTGCGTTCGCCCGCAAGGCTCAAGGCCATCTTGTGCGGACGGCGCGCGGGCAAGACGGTCGCAGCTGCAGCGGGCCTAGCAGACGCTCTCGACGCAGCGGAGTTCGACGAAGCCGTAGTCTACGCCGCGCGCACTCGAGCCATCGCAAAGCGCCTCATCTGGGCAAAGCTGCACAAGTGCGCTCGCGACGCCGGGCGCAAAGACTGGAAGTTCAGCGAGACCGAGCTCACCATCACAAACAGTAAGGGCGGGTTTGTGCTGATCGTGGGGCTCGACAAACCCGCCGAGGTCGAGAAGCTGCGCGGCCTCAAAATGCGCCGTTTCGTGGGCGACGAGCCCGCGACGTATTCCGCGGTTCTCGACGCGCTTTACGATGAGATTCTAGAGCCCGCGCTGATGGACTTGGACGGCGATATCTGGCTCATGGGCACGCCCGGGCCGATCCTCGCGGGTTTCTGGTACAAGGCATCCACCCAGCAAGATGGCTTCGAGGAGTGGGAGCCTCACCACTGGACGATGCTCGAAAATCCGCACACGCCCGATGCGCGCGCGTACCTCGATCGCGTCCTCACGCGTAAGGGCCTCGACGAGTCCGACCCGACCATCCAGCAGGAGTACTTCGGTCGCTGGTGTGCCGACGACCGCGCGCAGGTCTACCGCTACGTGGCCGCGATCAACGACCACGCAGGCCTCCCGGCTGGCTACGATCCGCGCAAGTGGGTGCACACCGTGTGCGTGGACTTCGGCGTGGTCGATGACTTCGCATGGACTGTCGAGGCGAGTCACCCTCACCGCGAGCAGTGCTATTTCGTCGAGAACGGCGCAGGCGCTGGCTTGTTGATCGACCAGATGGCCGAGATCGTCCTGCGGCTCATGACGGCCTACAACGTGCACTTCCTCGGCGGCGACCCAGGCGGCGGCGGCAAGTCGCTGATCGAGCAGTGGAACCAGCGCTACGCAGCCAAGGCTGGCGGCATGCTGATGGTGGCCGTCGAGAAGACCGAGAAACGCGCCAACATCGACATTTTCAACAGCGACCTGCGCACGGGCCGGTTGCTCTACTGCATGGAGGCTTGCGCGGAGCTGGCCACCGAGCATACACTTCTGCCGTGGGCGGACGCCAAGCGACTGAAAGAGCACCCGAGCTACCCGAACAATCGGGCAGACTCAGCGCTCTACACGCACCGGCACCACCGCGCATATCTGCACTCACTGCCACGGGTCGAGCCGAATCAAAGCAGGCTTGCTCCCGACGATCCCATTCGCATTGCGGCAGAGGAACGGCAGTTCCAGCGCGATAGCGATGCGGAGTGGTGGCTGGGGAACTGAGCCCAGAGCATGACGGATTCCTAACCCTGGTTCGCGATATGCGCGAGCTGGGGGCGACGCGCGTTCGTTGCGGCCACCTGGAAGTGGCGTTTGCTGCGCCGCCTGAGGCCCCACAGCCCGCCGGACGCATGGAACGCATCAGCGCGTCGACCAGTGAGCTTGAGGAGCTGCACGAGCTCCGAGCGATGCGACAGCGGGCTGACGAGCTCGGGATGGAGCTGTAATGCCCAGCGCCCGCCCAGCGCCCGGCTCCAAGCACGTCGTCGGCGGCAAGCCGATCGCGTCGCGTTGGTGGAGGGCCAAGAGGGCCAGCGACGCGAAAGTCCACGAAGAAGTGTTTGCCACGGTCGCGCACATCCGGTCGTCCAGCGAGCGCCGCCGCACGCAGGACATGCACCACATGCGCCTGTACGGAAACCTCGACGTGGCCGGCGCAGGCTGGCAGGCAGACCGCCGCGCGATCGGTGACGACGGGAGGATGAGGTACAACCTGTGCTCCAGCACGGTCGACACCGCCGCGAGCATGATCGCGCAGCAGCGTCCGAAGCCCATGTACCTCACGCAGGAGGGCGACTACGGGCTGCAGCGCCAGTCACGACTGCGCACGCGCGTGCTCGAGGGCCAGCTGTACGACCTGCAGGCCTACGAGATCATGCCCGAGGTCTTCATTGACGCGGCTGTGCTCGGCACGGGCTGCGTGTACGGCTACCTGCACCCGGACACGGGCGAGCCGACCATCGAGCGCGTGCTGCCGCTGGAGCTCTTCGTCGACCACCAGGATGGGCTCTCGCGCAAGCCGCGCAGTCTGTACCGCAGGCGCTTGATCGCGCGCGAGGTGCTCGAGGAGCTGTACCCGCAGTGCGCGCGCGAGATCAAAGATGCCCAAGGGGCGTCGAGCAACGACAAGACTGACTTCTGGCTGACGCGCGACACTACGACCGATCAAGTTGTCGTTGTCGAGGCGTGGCACCTCCCGAGCAAAAAGGGCGGCAAAGACGGCAAACACGTGATCGCTGTCTCGAGCGGCACGCTGGTTGGCGAGGAGTGGGAACACCAGCAGTTTCCATTCGCGTTCTACCGCTGGAAAAAGCGTCAGGTTGGATTCTGGGGATGCGGAGTCGTCGAGGAAGCTCGTGACGCGCAGGTACAGATCAATCAGGCCATCACGCGTTCGAATCAACTGCGCAAGCTTGGCGCAAACACGTGGATGCTCGTCGACACGAACGCAGAGGTGCGCGTCGAGAAGGTTACGAACGAGCCGCTCAGCGTGATTCGCTGGAACAGTAAAGGCGCGCGGCCTGAGTTCCTCACTGTGAATCCAACGCCTCCTGAGCTGCAGATGGAGATCAACTCCATCCGCGAGCAGTTGTTTTCACAGCTCGGCCTCTCGACGATGACTGCGGAGGGCAAGAAGCCTGCGGGCCTCGACTCGGGTGCTGCTCAGCGCGCGTACGATGACATCGGCTCGCGCCGCCACATCATGAACGCGCGCGCCTACGAGGACAGCTACATGGAGCTGGTCCGGCTGCTCGAGATGCTCAACGAGGACGGCTCCAAGTCCGAGGGCGGACTCACGCTCATGAGCCGCACCCAGCGCGGCCGCGCCACGCTGGTCAAGCAGGTCAAATGGTCAGCGGTCCGGCTGCCTGAGAACAAGTACCGCCTTACCATGTTTCCCACGTCGGCCCTGCCCAGCACTCCCGCGGGCAAGATGGCGGCAGTGTCCGAGTGGATCGCGTCGGGATTCATCTCGCGGCCCTATGCGCAACAGTTGCTCGACTTCCCGGATCTCGACGCTGCGGCGCGCATGGAGCTCGCAGACCTCGATAGCTGCATGCACGACGTTGAGAAGATGCTCGACGGGGAACCTGCATACCCGGAGCCTTTCCAGGATCTCACGATGGCTGCGGACGTGTGCCGCAAAGCGTACCTCCAGGCGCGCTGTCAGGACGCGCCAGAGTCTGTGCTTGAGCTGATGCGCGAGTACATGGACGACTGCAAGCAGCTCCTTGCGCCGCCTCCTGCGCCGCCTCAGTCCCAACAACTCCCCGCCGACGCAATGGTGCCCGGCGGTCAAGACCCACTCGCGCTACCCGCGCAGTCTCCGATGGCGCCGTCCATGGAGCAGGCTGGTGGACCGATGATGTGAGTGACCGACACCGCCACAGCGCCTGAGCCAGCAGCTCCGGCAACACCGCCCCCTCTCGCGTCTTTGCCAGATGGAGGGCAGCGCCTCGTTTCACCGCGCGATGCAGCCGTTGCAGCTGTGCTCGCCAAGCGCGTCGCAGCGGCCGAGGCAGCCAAGCCTGCGACCGAAGCGGCAGCCGCTCCCGTTGCGTCTGAGGCGCCCAGGGTCGAGCCGCCTAAGCAGGATGACTCCGCGTTGCGCGAGGCTCGGATGCTGCAGCAGATGCAGCAGCGCGACCGCGACGTGTACGAGACGAAGCAGCGCGCCGATGAGCTCACGAAGCAGCTCAAGCAGCGCGATGAAGTGGAGGCGCGTCGCAAGGCGAACCCCATCGATGCGCTTAAGGACTACGGCTACTCCTACGAGGACCTTACAAAGGGAATCATCGAGGGGAAGTTCGCGCCGCAGTCACCTGAGCAGCTCGCGATTGACGCGAACAAGTCCGAGGTGCAGCAGCTTCGTGAGCAGCTCGAGGCGATGCAGTCAGAGCGCCAGCAAGAGACGCAGCGCACCAGGCTTGAGAGTCACACGCAGCTCATTGCCGGCCAGCTCAAAGAAGCGGGCGGCGAGTTCCCCGTCATTGCGTCGATGCCCTGGGCAGCCGCGCACCTTGCGCAGTACCAGATGCAGAACCCTCAGGCCGACCTTACCGCCTACGCGCGCGAGCTCGAGGGCCGTGCTGCAAACGACGTAAAATCTAGTCTCACCAGCGATCACGCGCTCAAGGCGTTTCTCGCTGATGAGGGCATCAAAACCAGAGTGATGGCCTTACTGGGCATCACTAAGCCATCCGACACGCCAGCCCAGCAAGCAGCCACGGGCATACGCACAGGGAATGGTCCCTCTGCAATTCCAAGCTCTGCAGCATCCGACCCGGGGACACGTAAGACGCCATCGCGCGCGGTGACCGACCAGGAGCGCAAAGCCAACGCACTTAGAGCCGTCATGGCCAAACGCCAGACGGCCTGAGGGGTGGACCCGTGGCCGCACTAAGCATTACCGATCTCACTGACGCTCTCAAAGAGCTGTACCCCGATGGCATGGACGAGCAGATGGTGTACAAGACCCATCCGCTTCTCGGCATGCTGCAACGCCGGAAGGACTTCGGCGGACGTTACCTCCACGTGCCAATCCGGTACGGCAAGCCGCAGAAGCGTTCGCACACGTTCGCGAACGTTCAGAGCAGCTCTGCGAACAGCAAGTACGAGGCCTTCCAGGTCACGCGCGTCAACGACTACGGCTCGGGAGAAATCTCGGGCGAGGCTGCTGACGCCGCGAAAATGGGCGACGCAACGATCTTCATCGACGCCGTCAAGGCGGAGTCTGAGGGTGCGCTTAGCTCGCTCGGCGACAACCTCGGGAAGGAAGCCTATCGCGGCACCTCCGGCTCGCGCGGCACGGTAGGGACGGGAACGTCCACGCCGATCACGCTCGCGAACGTTGAGGACATTTACTATTGGGAGGTTGGTATGTCGTTCACCGCGAACGACACCGACAACACCACCACTCCGCGCGTCGGCACGGGCGTGGTCACCGGCATCGACGAGGACACGGCGTCCATCGTCTACACCGGCACGATCACGGCGCTGGCCGTAGCGGACTACCTGTTCATCGCTGGCGACGAAGGTCTCGCGGCCTCGGGCCTTGATGCATGGGTACCCTCTGCGGCGCCGGGAGCAACGGCGTTCTTCGGGGTGGACCGCACCGTCTCGACGCGTCTGAGTGGCATCCGCTTTGCGGGTGGGACGTTCGCGCCTGAGGAGGTGTTCATCCGCGCGCGTGCACGTGCTGCGCGAAGCTCCTGCAAGCCTGACTACTGGTTCATGAACCCGAAGGACATGGCGAACTACGAGGTCGCCTTGTCCGGCCAGCGCGAGACCGGCGAGAACACCTACGACATGGGCTTCGAGTACGTTCGAGCCTACGGAGTCAAGATCGTGGAAGATCCTGACTGTCAGGTCGGCGTTGCATGGGGCATCACCATGGACGCGTTCGGCTGGGCGACGATGGGCGACGCGCCGCGCGTCATCAACAACGACAGTCTCGAGCTGCTCCGTAGCGCGACTGCCGACTCCTATGAGCTGCGTGTAGTCGCGCGGCACAACTTCTACAGCGACGCGCCCGGCCTGATCGAGCGCGTAGCACTGCCCGCCTGAGGTTGATGTCATGACCCAGGCAGGAACAGCGAATTACCAGGCAAAAACGCCATTCCCGAAGCAGATCACCATGTCTGGCTCGTTCTTACCGAACGGGTCGAGCGCGGTGGCCACTACCTACGGAGCGGTCGGGTGGACCGTTGCGCGTCAAAGCGCAGGCGTCTTCCGAGTCACCTTCACACGGCAGTTCGCGGGCTTCATTGCGGTCGTCGTCAGTCTCACCACCGATCAGACGACGGCAGATCAACAGCTGCACGATGGCGCTCACACGCTGCCCACGGCGAGCGCGAACGGGTACTTCGAAATCACCTATCGCCTCGCGGCGGTCGCGACTGACATCACGGCCAGCGCGGCACTCCGGCGTATCAACTTCATCGTTGAGCTCGCCGAAAGCGACGTGCCCGGCAACGGTGTCTGATGCCTGACAGCAAACCCCTCCTTGGTCTGTTGCTCGGCGGCAAGTCCGCTGGGAAGTCGCCCAAGAAGGGGGGCGCTGGCGAGGCTCGCACGGCTGCTGCGCGTGCGCTCCTGGCCGCAATCAAGGCCAACGACGCGGACGCCCTGAGCGAGGCCCTGGGCTTGCACGGGAGCTGCAAAGACGACCACGAAGACCACGAAGACGACGCGGAGACATGAGCGATGCGAACATCTCTATGGTCATCGGTCAAAGAGGACATCCGGGTGCGGTACGACCTGCCCGAATTCTCGACGAACACGTTCATCACGAGCGCGATGGTGCTGCGGATGGGCAGCCAATCGCTGCAGCGGCGTGATGCTCTACTCACGGACGCCTTCGGGGACGACTACAGCACGGCAGTCGCTACGATCGCGACGGTTGCGAACACTGCTACCAGCGCGTTGCCTGCCGACTTTTTCAAGCTCAAACAGCTGATTTGGCTGCGCAGCACTGACAACCCGGTGCGCATCGAGCGCGCATCACCCGAGGATCAAACGAGCGATGCTTTGCTGGCCTCTGTTGCATGGACGAATGAGCGTCCGCGCTACCGTTTCCAGGGCGGGTCAACCATCAGGTGGCTGCCCACTCCAAACGCGGTCTACTCGGTAAACTGCATCTACCAGAAGACGCCGGCCGAGCTGACCAGTGACAGCGACGAAATCCAGGATGGACCCGGCTGGTGCGAGTGGATCGTGGCTGACGTGTGCGTCCGGATCGCGCAGCGCTTCGAGCAGGACCCGAGCGTGTACATGGCGGAGCGCGCAGACTGCGAGCAGCGCATCAAGGCCCAGGCTCCTGATCGTGACGAGCTGTCACCGATGGCAGTGCGCGACGTGATGGGGCTGCCCGGCGCTGGCGATCACCAGTATCGCGAGTGGCTGACGAGGTATGGCTGATGTCAGGTCGCCGGCCGATCATTCGCATCCCCAGCGTGGGAGCTCCGCAGACGGGGGCCGATCAGGCGTCGTTCGCGCGCGACGCGGCGCAGAACCCACTCGCTGGGGGGAAGCTCGTTGACGCCACGTTCGCAGCCACGAACTTCGGGCTGGCGCGGCATGGACTGGGGCGCAGAATGATCGGCGCAATCGTCGTTGGCGCAACGACGGCGCACGGTTCGGAGTTTGTCGCGATCGTTGACGACCCGGTAGCCTCTTTCCCACAGGAGGAGTGGCTCACGCTAAGCAGCAGCACCGCGTACACGGGCACCGTAAGGTTATGGGTATTTTGACATGACCGTCCTAACCAAGCAGGAGGCTGAGATCCCGCTCAACGGCGGGATGGACACCAAGCAAGGCGCGGAGCTGCAAAGCGTGTCCACGCTGCGTACCGTTACCGACCTCCGGTGGAACAAGCTGGGCGAGCTCGAGAAGCGCCCGGCGACAGCTACCACGGCCACGCACGCGGTACCGTCTGGATCTGTTTACTCCTCCGCCGTCATGAGCGGCGTCTATGCGCGTGGCGATGAGTTGTTCGGGCTGACTCAGGATCACGGGCTGGCCAGCCTGCATCCGGACGGCACAAGCCTCACGTATATGCGCCGACCGTTTGACCACGCAACAACGCCCACGGCAGAGCTCAAGCACTCTCCGGTTGCGTGCAAGGTTTCGCGACGTTTCGTGGCGCGTGCGAATGGCGCAGGGGAGCTGTTGGTCGACTCCGTTGCAACAGCGATATACGAGGAGAAACAGCTAGTCGCGTGGACCACTCGCGATGCAGCATTAGCCACGACTCTTCACGTCAAGGTTATTGACCTTTCGACGGGCACGATTGTGATGACGGAGCAAACGGTGGTTCTCGGAACGATGCAGTTCGTCGGGCTCAGCGCCATCTCCGTAAGCGAGACTGACTATGAGGGGGTGATGCTTACTGTCGCTACGTCGGCAGCGCTCCCCTATACGATCAAGGCTTACAATTGGAAAGCGTCGACGAATGACTTCCAATTGCACAGCACACTGACGAGCAATGCCAAGACGTTTAAGCACGTGCTGATCCCGAGGACCGGAGGCACTTACTATTTCGGCTTTACGGACAACACGAGCGGCTTTCTGAAGGTTTACCAGGGAACGCTAGGTTCTGGCTTTGGCACGCTGCATACCGCTACGCACGGGGCACTCGGGGGTGTGGCAATGGTCGAAGGCGATGCGCGCGTTTTGATCGCGAGCATAACCGGCCCTTCGATCCTATACGGGTCGACGTTTTACGCCGAGGTGTTCGGCCAGCCCGCTAGCGTAGTTACGCTCGCGACTGTTACGGGCACTGCTGGCACCGATCGCTACAGCACGATACATGCCGCGCTTGAAACACGCACCGGCATTTCTAGTTCGGCGGTAGTGTTCGTTACGGGCGTAGACCAGGCGATCGCGTCGGACGTATGTTTCGTGTGGACACAGGTGGTTGACTTTACGACCGTCGCCCCCACATCGATCAAGAGCGCCTATTTTCCACAAGTCGCGTGCGTGGGAGCGGCATCGTTGGGCGGTCGAGCGTACGGAGTTTTTGCACTCGACCCGTCCACGCTCTACCCGAGGGAGACTCCTACGAGCCTTATTGTCGCGCGCGTGTCTCATCCCGTCGGCACCCTCGAGACGTACCGCCTTGATCCTGTTGCCAGGGTTTGCCACGAACGCTTTGGCGTGTTGAGTTACGATTACACGGACAATGACGCGGTAAGCGTGAGTGGGGACTCTCTATATTTTGCGATGCAGGCGGACCCGATCAACGGGTACCCACAAACCCTGTTTGCGGCCAAGGTGGATTTTACGTCTAACCCTATGTCGCGCGTGGATCTCGGCGATGGCACCGCTGTATTCGGCAATGGAATTCTGCATAGTTACGACGGGGATACCCCTAGCGAGGCGCAGCCGATCCACAGGCCTGTGGTGGCGCTTGAGGCGGGCGCGGGCGCGAACATTTACACGGGCACAATCGGAGTGATCGCGGTTTACAGCTGGGTGGATGCTGCTGGTTTGCTGCACCGGGGCGAGCCGAGCGAAGCGGTCGAGTTAGAGCTGACAGCCGATTCAATGAACGTCTACGTGTCGCGTCCGGCTTTCATTGCGTATGACGGGGATACAGGCGTAACGGCGCCAGAGATTACGTGCGAGCTCTATCTCACCGCTGTTGACGGGTCGAACTATTTTCGAGCGAACAACAGTACGCAGTATCGTACGTACGACTCGACCTCTGCAAAAAACCTATGGTGGAAGTTCACAGATGTTACCGCTGGCGTAGCGATAGTAAGCGGTGCGGGCGTAGGAAATTTCCCTCAGATCTACACGACGCAAGCAGGGGGCGAGGAGCGCGCAAGCAAGGCGCCTCCTGCGTTCAGAGCGCTAACGCGCGTTGGCGATATGCTTTGGGGGGTCGACGCTGAGGATCCGTCGCGCATTTGGCATACTAAGCCGCTCGTCGCTGGCTACGCGCCCGAGTGGAACACTCTCAACACGTTGTTCCTGGGAGATTCGGGCGTAGGAATTAGCGACGTCAACGGTGTGCCGACTGTTTTTGCTGAACATGGAATCTGGCAGATCTACGGAGAAGGCCCAAACGCAAACGGAGTAGGTTCATTTGCGCCGGCTCGTCGTCTGCCCCACGAGGTTGAGTGCCTTGACAGCCTGAGCGTGTGTAGGACTGGATCTGGCGTGTTATTTCGTGGCCGCCGCGGCGTGTATCTGCTCGATACAGGGCTCGCCCTGCAGCCTGTTGGTCTGAATGTCGACGCTAATATGACGGCGTCTGGCGAGCTCAACGATGATGAGTACTGCCGCATTGTGTACGACGAACTATCGAACGAAGCGCATGTGCTCGACTTTGACGGCTCGCACTACGTGTTCCATCTGCTCGAGAACAAGTGGGCGACGTGGACGCAAGGCGGAGAGCATACCTGGAAGGATGCGGTAGTTGTTCTCGGGCGTGTTTATGAGCTCGATAGAAAAAGCACATCCGCGATCAAACGCATCCGAGCGATAGATGAGTCCGCGCATAACGATCACACCTATGGATGGTCTCTGGAGACCCCATGGATTCGATTCGACGGCGCGACTGGAGACCACAGGATATGGGAGATCGTGGTCCAGGTGCGCGTGACGGGGAATGATGCCGGTTCGGTCACAGGCGGCGGAATCTACGTCTACTACGGCGCGCGAGACACTCCTGACACGGCCAACGAAGAGACATTCCCTTGGACGGATGTGCAGATCTACGAGCTGTCAGGCGGCAATAGTGACCGCACAATTAATCTGCGGTGCCACATTACGCAGCAACGCGCGCGACAGTTCCGCTTCCGCGTCGTCGAGCTGGAGGCTGGTTACGCTGGCCCCGGCGCGGTCCCTATCGCAGTGCGAGTAATATACGGGGTGACGCCTAGCGCGGGGCGCAAGAGCAACACGGGACAGTCCAAAGGCAAGACTGTATTTGTCTGAATGAGGAGTGGTCATGGGATGGTTCAACGACGCGTACGATGAGGTAAAGCACACGGGCGCGCTCGACCCGGCCGGTCTATTCGATCGACCGGAGGGGACCTACCTCGGAGGCTCAGAGGAGGAGCTGAAGAAACGCCGAGAGCAGTACGGCGCAGGCATCGGGATCGGACGGGGCTACACCGATCAAGGTGTGACCATGTCAGCCTCCGCTGTCCCGATGTTGACCGACGCCAACCGTCAGGCCGTGGACATGACAGGTCAAGGCCTTGGCGTGGGCCGAGGCTCGATGCTCGCACAGGATCGGGCTCTTAATGAGCAAAGCCGTCTGGGGCTCATGATGATGGATCAGGCCAAGCAGGAGACTCCTTCTGTTGCCGCAGCACAGCTCCGCATGGCGAACGAACAGAATCAGCGCGCGATGATGGCGCAAGCATCGAGCGCACGCGGCGGCAACCAGGCCGCGGCAATGACGGGCGCTCAGGCCACCGGCGCGCAAATGGGCCTGCAAACAAACCAGCAAGCGGCGATGATACGTGCCGCCGAAGCGCAGCAACGTCAGGCGAATATCCTTAGCGCGCAGCAGGCAGCGGCGAGCATGAACGGCAACGCAGCGGGGCAGCTCGGGCAGCGTTCGTCCATGGGCTACGGAGTGGGTGTCCAGGGACTAGGGCAGCAGTCGCAGATCGGGTCCAATGTTGGATCGCTCGGGCTCGGCATCGCTGGCGTCGGGAATCAAGTTCAGGGCACATACGTGGGTGCGCAGACCGACACGGACAAGGCTCAGCTCGACGCGGACAAGGAATACCGAAAAGCGCTGCAGGCAAACAAGGCTGGCGCAATTGGCGGGATCGCAGGCGGTATTGTCTCGTTCGGAGGTTGAGCCATGAAGTCGAAATTCAACGTCTATGACC
>Ga0315278_10001654_pt1 | contig 19698 bp, 18 predicted proteins | sample YL17G06_0_MG_FD_203880 | JGI IMG/M metagenome (GOLD analysis project Ga0315278, IMG submission 203880) | Sediment microbial communities from Yellowstone Lake, YNP, Wyoming, USA - YL17G06_0 | ecosystem: Environmental > Aquatic > Freshwater > Lake > Sediment | place: USA: Wyoming | collected... | reverse complement strand
TAAATCTCTTACCCCGCATTGTGCACCTCCTGTCTTTCTAAGTTTTATCATGCTGCTACTCCAATTGCAACTGGCACAGTTTTTGGGGGTAAGGTCAAAGCAGGAATAAAAATTCCGTTATGGGGATCAGGGATAAATCAAACACTCAGACGGCCTCGGATAACGACCACAGATAAAAGATTTCTGGGCCCCAGATAACGGAATTTTGGGTCCCGGACAACGGCCCGCCAAACGAACGGCGGGTAAACTTTCGAGGGCAGGCATTTTTGGTTTTCAGGGGGTTGACGCGGTGTATGCAAAGTGCATACAATTGTATGCAAAAAGCATACAAGGGTAAAAATGGTGAAAAAATTGACCCAAAACAGGGCGGAACTGCTGAGACTTTTTCTGACTAACCCGGAGCAGTCGTTTTATATGCAGCAGATAGGCAGGATTCTGAAGAAAAAGGTCGGCAATTTCCAGAGAACCATAAATAATATGGAAAAAGAGGGCATCTTAACAAGCGAATACAAAGCAAATGCCAGATATTTTAAGACGAACAAAAAATACCCCTTATACAAGGAACTTAAAAGCATTGTTTTCAAGACGGTGGGAATAACCGGCGGTATAAAAGAGGCCCTGCAAAAAACCGGCAATATCGATTATGCTTTTATCTACGGCTCTTATGCAAAGGCAAAGGAAAGTTATTTGTCTGATATAGACCTCTTTGTTGTCGGCGAGTGCGATGAAAACAAACTTATCCGAGAATTGGACGGATTAGAAAGGCTGCTGGAGCGTGAAATCAACTATAAATTATATACACCGGCAGAATTCAAAAAAGACATCAAACAAAAAGAGCCGTTCCTGCTGGAGATATTAAGAGACAAGAAAATAATGGTAACAGGAGAAGAGGGTGGATTACGGCTTTTGTTAAAAAAGAAAACCCGGAAAAAGACTTATTCCAGAACTAAGCCGGTGAAAACCGCAAAAATAGTTTGAAAAAGCACTCATTTTTTTGTAATAATTATAAGATATGCGGCTGAGCAGCCGTGTTTGTTTAGCAGGAAGGATTTATGAAACCGAACCGGCGTGAATTTTTGAAATTGTGCGCTGCAACAGCGGCAGGGGCGGGGCTTTCGCAACTGCATATACCAGAGGTTGTTGCTGCGCTGGAAAAAGCGGCGGCGGGTAATCCGCCTGTAATATGGATTCAGGGCAGCGGCGATGACGGCTGTTTCGTCTCGACGCTTAACGCTGTGCATCCATCAATTGCGGACATCCTGCTGAAAATCATCTCTTTGCAATACTGCCCGACGGTGATGGCGGCCTCCGGTCAATCTGCCCTTTCGCAACTATATGCAGCGGCGGAAAAGAACAAAGGCAAATTTATCTTAGTTATCGAAGGAGCAATTCCAACAAAAGACAACGGCTTATACTGCATAATCGGGCAAAAGGACGGCAAAAATATTACGATGCTGGAGGCGGTAAATGAACTTGGGCCAAAGGCCAAGGCGGTTATTGCTCTCGGCGCCTGTGCAACGCACGGCGGCGTATCGGCAGGCAAGCCAAACCCGACGGGGGCAAAAGGCGTTAAGGATATTCTTGACAAAAAGATTACCATTATCAACGTTCCCGGCTGCCCGGCAAATCCGGGGTGGTTCGTGGGGACGCTGGTGCATCTGATTACATACGGAATGCCTGAACTTGATGAGCAAGGCCGGCCAAAGATGTTTTATTCCGATACGATTCATCAGAATTGTCCCAATTATTCTTATTACATTGACGGCAAATTCGCCGCCAAGTTCGGCGATAAGGGCTGCCTTATTCAATTAGGCTGCAAGGGGCCGATTACCAATTCGGATTGCCCGATTCGGCGATGGAACAACGGGGCTGAGTGGTGCATCGGGGCCGGTGCTCCCTGTATCGGCTGCTGCAGCTTCGAATTTCCGGATGATATTTCGCCTTTCTATACTGCGCTGCCGGAAAAACTTTGGCCGCAAAAAAAACAAAAGGAACTCGCCTGACAAGATAAATGCAGACACCAAAAAAGGACAAAATAATGGCTAATCAGAAGATTGTAATCGACCCAATCAGCCGAATCGAGGGACATCTGGGTATTGAGGTGGAAATTGCCGGCGGCAAAGTGGCCGATGCGAGAAGCGTAGCAACGATGTTTCGCGGCTTCGAGATAATTTTAAGGGGCAGAGACCCTCGCGACGCACCGCATCTGACGCAACGGATTTGCGGGGTATGTTCGGCTGACCACGCATTTGCCTGTGTTTGCGGTCTTGAAAATGCCTTCGGCATAACCATTCCGGAGAACGCCCGGATTATCAGGAATTTAGTTGTGGGGGCAAATTATCTTCATTCGCACATTTTGCATTTTTATCATTTGTCTGCTCTGGATTACGTTACGGGGCCTGATACGGCGCCGTTTATTCCGCGATACAAAGGGGATTACCGGCTGGCGAAAGACGTGAACGAGGCCTGCGTTGCTCATTATCTCGAGGCACTTAAGATACGGACGCTACCTCACGAGATGCGGGCGTTGTTTGCGGGCAAAGCGCCGCATCACGTCGGGTTTTTAGCGGGCGGGGTAACGCAAAAGCCTACCATCGATAATATCGACGGCTACCTTTGGCGGCTGAAAAAGGTGCAGGACTTTATCAATAACGTTTATGTCCCCGACGCTATGGCAATAGCATCGGCATACGGCGACTACAAAAAAATAGGCGTCGGGCATAAAAATCTTTTGGCTTACGGCGTTTTCGATTTGGATGCCAGCGGCAAAAATAAATTCTTCAAACGCGGCAGATATGCAAACGGTAAATCACAGCAGCTTGACATTGCAAAAGTAACTGAGGACGTTAAATACGCCTGGTATGATAATAAGACCAGCGGAAAAGTCCCTGCTGAAGGGGCGACCGAGCCTATATTGAATAAGGAAGGCGCATATACGTGGTCGAAGGCTCCCCGTTACGACGGAGTCCCTTATGAAGTGGGGCCTTTGGCTCGGATGTGGATAAACGGGGATTACCGCAAAGGCATTTCCGTAATGGACCGCCACATAGCGAGGGCGCTGGAGGCGCAAAAGGTCGCCAATGCTTTATCGGAGTGGGTTGTGCAGTTAAAGCCCGGCGGGGATGTCTGGACGGAATGTTCCGTGCCACAAAGCGCACAGGGATATGGGTTAGTCGAGGCCGCCCGCGGAGCACTGGGACACTGGGTCAATATAAAAAATTCCAAGATTGAAAATTATCAGTGCGTTGTGCCGTCGACGTGGAACATTTCGCCTCGAGACGATAAGGGCGTTCGCGGGCCGATTGAAGAGGCGCTTATCGGCACGGCGGTGGCTGACGCGGACAATCCCATCGAGATAGTCAGGGTAGTGCGGTCGTTTGACCCGTGCCTTGCGTGTGCAGTTCATTTAATCAAGCCAAACGGCCAGATGAAGAAGTTTCGTGTTGTCTAAGAAAAGCAAACTTATTCTCGGCTGCGGAAATCTGCTCCTTCAGGATGAAGGCGTCGGTGTTCATTTAATCGAGTATCTCAAAGGCAAAGAATTGCCCCCTGACACGGAATTACTTGACGGGGGGACGGCAGGTTTTGCTTTAGTCGATTTTATAAGGGATGCGGAAAAGGTCGTCATTGTCGATGCCGTAAAGGCGGGCGGAAAGCCGGGGGAGATTTATTGTTTCGGACCTGAAGATTTCGAGGCTGAGGATTCGCCGAAAACATCGCTGCACGATATTACGTTAAAAGACGTATTTGCGATGGCTAAAAAACTCGGGGAACTACCACAAATCAGGATTATCGGCATTGAGCCGAAGAGCATCGATTACGGCCTTGATTTATCCCCGGAGATAAAACAACTACTGCCGAAGATAGCGGAACTGGCAATTGAGCAGATAAAGGACGATTAAGCAAAATTTTGTGGGCGATGATTCTCAGCCGTAGGTGCGACCGTTTTCGTCGACGTAAATTGTGCCTTTGGCCTGTTTGATAATTTTGACGGCCTTCGGGACTTCATCGAGAGCAGGGACTTTAAATAACTGGCCGCAATTTTGACATTTTACCCTTCTGTCGGCGGCATCAGGGCCGAGCAGCCAGGCGCTTCGGCAACGGGGACATTGTGCGATAATATCCATCAAGAGAGTATTTTAACCAGATGGCCAGTTGTTGACAACGGCGTTGATATGGCGTATTCTGCTGTTTTCACATAAGTTTCGCAGTTATGAGGTTTAATTATGGTAGATTCGACAAGCTCACCACGAGTAATAACACGATTTGCGCCGTCGCCGACCGGTTATCTGCATATAGGAGGTGCGAGGACAGCGCTATTTAACTGGCTGTGGGCGAGAAAGACGGGCGGCAAATTCATGCTCCGCATCGAAGATACGGACACAAAGCGCAATACGCCGACAGCAATGCAGCAGGTGATAGACGACCTTCGGTGGCTGGGAATCGAGTGGGACGAAGGGCCGGAAGTCGGCGGGCCGAATGGGCCTTATCTGCAATCACAACGCAAAGACATCTACGATAAATACGTAAGAAAACTCATTGAGCAGCAAAAGGCATATTACTGCTTTGATACGCAGGAAGAATTGGAGACGATGCGGGACGAGGCTGAGGCTCAGAAAAAGTCGCTGATATACAGGCGGCCGGCGGATTTGCCGAACGAAGCGGACGTGAAAAAGGCAATCGCTGAGGGCAAGTCCGTTACGGTCAGATTCGCAGTGCCGCAGGACAGCCCCATCGTAGTAAACGATATTGTGCGGGGTGAAGTTACGTTTTCGCCCGCTGAGATAGGCGATTTTATCATACTAAAAAGCGACGGCTTTCCGACGTATAATTTTGCGTGCGTGGTCGACGACGAGCTTATGGGGATAACACACGTTATTCGCGGTCAGGAACATCTGATGAATACGCCTGCCCAACAAATGTTGCAACAGGCATTGGGATTTGGCACGCCCCTGTATGCCCATATGTCGGTAACGGTCAGCGAGGGCGGCGGAAAATTATCGAAGCGGGAAAGGCCTCAAACTCTGCGAAAGGCAATCAAGGCAGATGCGAATATTAACCTTGAGAAACTTGCGGCGGCAAGTAGTATCGGTCTTGATGAGCTAAATAATTTTCTTGCCGGCGAGAGTATGCCGGATATGCCGGTTGTCGATGCGATGGCAAAATATTTGGGTGTTATTCTGCCGGAAATAAACGTCGTGGATTTTTTCAGGAGCGGGTATTTGCCGGAGACGATGGTGAATTTCCTCGCCTTGTTAGGCTGGAACCCCGGCACTGAAAAAGAGATTATGCCTGTCGGTGAGTTGATTAGTCTTTTCGACCTTTCAAGACTGACGAAGAGTAATAGCCTGTTCGACCGCAGCAAACTTCTTGCCTTCAACACCGAGCATATTCGGATGCTTTCAAAAGAGAAATTGCGGGGGCATTTCAGGGCATATCTGAAAGTCATCGAATCACCTGTGCTGGCGGCGGACGATAAGATGCTCGACAGGATTATACAGGTCTGTGAAGGGGCAAGGACGCTGGCAGATATTGAGCGTAAGAGCAGATTTGTCTTTTTAGCTGATGACAAAATCGAGTATGATAAAAAGGCGGTCGAGAAGGTTTTGCTGAAAGATAACGGGCTGGCGATTTTAGAGATTATCCGCAGCAGGCTCGAAGCGACAGAGCAGATTACCGAAGAGGGTATTGAAAAGATGCTGCGGACGCTGGCGGAAGAAAAAAAGGTCGGACTCGGCAAGGTAGCGCAGCCTTTGCGTGTGGCTCTTTGCGGCTCGACGGTGAGTCTGCCGATTTTCGAGGCGGTCATTATGCTCGGCAGGGAGAAAACCCTCGCCAGAATAGATATCGCACTAAAAAGATGCGCGATAAAAACATAATGAGAAAGGGGAAATAAGATGTCATTATTAGTAACCGGCTCGATAGGAATTGATAGCGTTAAAACGCCTTTCGGCGTCAGCGAGAACTGTCTCGGCGGCTCGGCAGTCTATTTCAGTATGGCGGCAAGTTTCTTTGCGCCCGTAAGACTCATCGGCGTTATCGGCTCCGACTGCCCGTTCGACCTGACAAAGGTCTTCGCAGGCAGAGATGTCGACCTGACGGGTCTGGAAGTCAGGCCGATGAGCAAGACCTTCCGCTGGAAAGGCTCATATCATAACACAATGAGCGAGGCCCTTACCGATTACGTCGAATTAAATGTCATTGCCGAGACCCCGCCGCCCGTGCCCGCAAAATACAAGGACAGCAAATATATCTTCCTCGCAAATACATCGCCGGCACTTCAGAGCCAGCTTCTCGAACAGATAGATAATCCCGCCTTCGTGGCAGCGGATACGATGAACTGCTGGATTGAAGGAAGAGCCGACGATTTAAGGGCCCTGCTGAAAAAAATCAACGCCCTGATAATCAACGAGGACGAGGCCAAAATGCTGGCGGGCGAGAATAATACGATAAAGGCGATGGGAAAAATTCTCGATATGGGGCCGCGAGTGCTGATTATAAAAAAAGGCGCATCCGGCGCTATTATGTGCAACAACATCGGCGATAAATTTGCGATGCCTGCATACCCGGCTGAAGAGGTCAAAGACCCCACAGGTGCGGGGGACAGCTTCGCAGGCGCTTTGATGGGCTATCTGTCGCAGGTCGGCAAAACGGACTTCGCCACCCTCAAGAAAGCGATAGCCTACGGCACGGTTCTGGCGTCATTTACAATCGCCGACTTTTCGCTCAACGGACTAACCTCGATAAAAAAGGATGATATTGAAAAAAGATTTGAAACTCTCAAAAAACTGATGCAATTTTGATTTTCGTAAAACGGATTTAAATGCGGGTATTTGTAGCGATAGATATTGACGAAAAAAACAAGGCGGCCATCGGCGATTTGCAGCGGCAGTTACAGGGCAAGGCCGACATAAAAAAAGGCGACGTCAAATGGGTCAACGGCGATGCTATGCACCTGACGCTGAAGTTTCTCGGTGAAATTGAGGATGGAAAAGCTGCCGAGGTGTGCGAAATAACCAAAAACGTTTCTACAAACCATAAAACCTTTGAGCTGGCGGTGGAATCTGTCGGGCATTTCGGCGGAAAGGCCGCACAGGTTGTATGGATTGGGACAGGCGCAGGAAGCAATAATTTATGCGAATTGCAAAAAGACCTTGAGCAGCAGTTAGAGTCGGCGGGCTGGCCTAAAGAAACAAGAGAATTTACAGGCCATCTGACTCTGTGTAGAGTGAAAGACTCGAGAGCAGGCGCAAAACTGGCGCAATTAACAAAAGAATACAAAGATTTTAAGCTCGGCACGGTGTCGGCCAACTCAATCAAGGTCTATAAAAGCCAGCTTACGCCGACGGGGCCGATTTATACGGTCCTCGGCGATTATAAATTGCAATGAGACAAAAATAAAAACTCCGGAGAAAAATTAAAATGTCAAAAACAAAAAAAGAACAAACGGCAGAAACGAAATTGTCCGGCAGAGAGGCAGCACTGCAACAGGTAATCGCACAAATCGAAAAACAATACGGGCAGGGCGCCATTATGCAGATGGACGAGCATCTATATGCCAGGGTTCAGGGTATTCCTACCGGTTCGCTGTCGCTGGATATTGCACTTGGCGGAGTAGGTATTCCCCGCGGCAGAATTACAGAACTTTTCGGACCTGAATCATCGGGCAAAACCACGCTTGCGCTTCACGTTATTGCAAATGCACAGCGTTTAGGCGGGCTGGCGGCATTTATCGATGCAGAGCACGCACTCGATACCACGTGGGCAAAAAAAATAGGCGTCGACGTCAGCAGTCTGCTGATAAGCCAGCCTGACACCGGCGAACAGGCCCTCGAAATAACTGAAATGCTCGTCAAGTCGAACTCGATAGACATAATAGTTATCGATTCGGTCGCAGCGCTGACCCCGAAAGCGGAAATTGAAGGCGAAATGGGCGACAGTCATATGGGACTGCAGGCAAGGCTGATGAGCCAGGCGATGAGAAAACTGACGGGTGTAATCAGCAAAAGCAAGACATCGCTTATATTCATAAACCAGATTCGTATGAAAATCGGCGTGATGTTCGGCAACCCGGAGACCACGACAGGCGGCAATGCACTTAAATTTTACAGTTCGGTGCGCCTCGATGTCCGCAAGATAGAAACTCTGCGGGACGCCACCGGCGCCGTCGGTGCGAGAGTCAGAGCGAGGGTAGTGAAAAACAAGATTGCGCCGCCTTTCCGCGAGGCCGAATTCGATATTATGTTCGACAGCGGAATCAGCTACGAGGGCGATTTGCTCGACTTGGGCGCAACCTGCAACGTAATTCAGAAAACAGGTGCCTGGCTCAATTACGGGGACATCAAACTCGGACAGGGCAGAGAAAATGCGAAAAAATATCTGCTTGAGAACAAAGAGCTGTGCGAAGAGATAAAAAATAAAATCATCGCTGCCAAAGGACTGACCGCCGGCAAGTGATTATTTAACAAAAAATTTTCAGGAAGCTATAACGTGTTAAATGCGAAAGAAATCAGGACGGGTTTTATAAAGTTTTTCGAAAGTAAAGACCACAAATTCATACCCAGCTCGCCGATAGTCCCCGTCGGCGACGATACTTTGCTTTTTGCCAACGCTGGGATGAACCAGTTCAAGGACATCTTTCTCGGACTGACTCAGCCTGCCTGTCGGCGGGTTGCCAACAGCCAGAAATGCCTTCGCGTCAGCGGCAAGCATAACGACCTCGAAGAAGTGGGCAAGGACACTTATCATCACACATTTTTCGAGATGTTAGGCAACTGGTCGTTCGGAGATTATTTCAAAAAAGAGGCTATCGAATGGGCATGGGAGCTTTTGACAAAAGTATGGGGGATAGACCAGAAACACCTGTGGGCGACGGTTTTTGCGGGCGACCCTGCGGACAATCTGCCGAGAGATGATGAGGCGGCAGAACTGTGGACGAAGGTAACGTCAATTCCCGCCGACAGAGTTCTTGCGTTCGGAAAAAAAGATAATTTCTGGGAGATGGGCGCCACGGGGCCGTGCGGGCCCTGCAGCGAAATACATATTGACCTTGGCCCCGACAGGTGCGACAAAAAAAACGTCAAAGGCCATAAATGCGCAGTCAACGGCGGATGCAGCAGATTCATAGAACTGTGGAACCTTGTATTCATACAATATAACCGCAGTGAAGAGGGCAAACTGACACCTCTTAAAGCAAAATACGTCGACACCGGCGCCGGCCTCGAAAGGGTCGTCGCCGTCCTGCAAAATAAAAAAAGCAATTACGATACCGATTTGTTTATGCCGATAATCAACGCCGTCGGCAATCTTTCGGGGCATAAGTACACCTCTAAACTAAACAACAAAACCGACAATGCTTTTCGCGTCATTGCAGACCATATCCGTGCGGTTTCGTTTGCGATAACCGATGGAGCAATTCCTTCTAACGACGGCAGAGGTTATGTTATTCGCCGACTGCTTAGGCGGGCGGCAAGGTTCGGCAGAGAGCTCGATATGCACGAGCCTTTTATGTATAAATTAGTGCCGGTTGTTATAGACGTTATGGGCGAAGCATTTCCGGAAATAAAAGCAAGGGCTGATTACGTAACAACGGTAATCGAATCCGAGGAGGTAAATTTCGGCAGGACGTTAGACAGGGGAATCGAGATTTTCAATTCCGCTGCCGACAAGGCACAAAAGACCAAAGACAAGACCATCAGCGGCGACGATGCCTTTCAGCTTTATGACACTTACGGCTTCCCTGTCGATTTGACCGAGCTTATGGCGCAGGAACGAGGACTGGGGATTGATAAAACCAAATTTGAAGAATTGATGGAGCAGCAGAGAGAGCGTGCAAGGGCTGCACAAAAATCGAATGCCACTATTGTGATTTCAGCAGATACGCAACTACCCGTAACGGAAGACCTGCACAAATACAAAAGCAATACCTGCAAAAGCAAAATAATCGGTTTCGTCGATGAGAATGGTTTCAGAGATAACGGACAAATAAAAGCTGGTGCAAAAACAGGAATCGTTCTCGATAGAACCTGTTTTTACGCTGAGGCAGGCGGGCAAATTGGCGATTGCGGCATTATCGAATCGGAAAAAGGGAAATTCGCCGTTGAAAATACTACTAAAATAGCAAACTGTGTGATTCACAACGGCAGCGTCATTGAGGGGACACTCAGCATAGGGGACACGGTAACAGCAGCCGTCAGTAAGGACAGGGATGCAACGAAAAAAAATCATACGGCCACGCATTTATTGCAGTGGGCATTACAGCAGGTCGTCGGTAAATCGGTTGCCCAGCAGGGAAGTCTCGTATGTCCCGATTATTTGAGGTTCGATTTTACCTGCCCGAAGGCCCTTACGGCCGAGCAGATAAAACAGGCTGAGCGGTTAGTCAGGGGAAAAATCGCTGAAGATTTGCCTGTAACCTGCGCGGTATTGCCGAAAGAACAGGCGCAAAAACTCGGTGCGATGGCGCTGTTCGGCGAAAAATACGGCGAGGAGGTCAGGGTGGTCGCAATAGGGGCTGAAAATGAAAAGCAGATTATAGAGGCATTCAGCAAAGAATTTTGCGGCGGCACGCACGTCGAGAGAATCGGCTCTATAGGCGATTTTAAAATAATCAAGGAAGAAAGCGTCTCAGCGGGCGTCCGCAGAATCACGGCCCTGACAGGTTCGGGACTGGCTGAATATCTTGAAAAGCGAAGCAACATTGTCGATGAGCTTGCAAAAACGCTCAACGTCCCCGCAGAAGGACTTTTAGACAGGGTAAATAACCTGATAAGCGACAATAAAAAACTTTCCAAGGAATTGAAGTCCGCCTCAAGACAGGCCGGCTCCGATACTATGGCTGAGGCCAAACAACTTTTGGAAAAATGCGAAAAAATTGGCGAGGCATCCGTAGTAGTCAGCCGAATCTCAAAAACTTCAATTGAGCAGGCCCGTGAAGCAATTGATATGCTCAAAAAGAAGGCAAAATCTGCTGCCGTTGTGCTTGCTTTTGAAGATGATGGGAAGGCAGTTTTACTGGCTGGCGTTACAGACGACCTTATCAAAAAAGGCTTGAGTGCAGGGGACATTATAAAACAAATTGCACCTGTCGTTGACGGCGGAGGAGGCGGCAGACCTCAAATGGCACAGGCTGGTGGAAAAAACCCCGCTAAAATCGACGAGGCATTGGCCAAAGCAGCAGAACTAATCAGGCAAAAATTATAAGCCTACCTCAAAGTCTGATTTTTACGCTTTTTGCGTGGGCATCGAGGCCTTCGGCCTCGGCAAGGCGGATAATGTCGTCGGCACTTTCGGCCAATTGTTTTTTGCTGTATTCGATAATACTCGTCGACTTGATAAAATCGTTTGCGCTCAATGCACTAAAGAATCTTGCAGTTCTTCCGGTCGGCAGGGTATGGCTTGGGCCTGCCCAGTAATCGCCGACGGCGACCGGCGAGAAATCGCCGATAAATATTGCACCGGCATTTTCAATTCTATCAGCAATCTTTCTGCTCTCGTCCCCGCACTGAATCTCTAAATGTTCCGGCGCAAAATCATTAGCAGCAGAAACAGCTTTGTCCAGATTCTCAAAAACAGCGATAACACAAAATTTCATCAGACACTCGATTGTCTCTGGCGAGCGGTTTAACTGAACTACCTGTTTTTTAAGCTCGGCAAGAATGTTCTCCGCCAGTTTCTGCGAATCTGTAAAAACGGTTGCGCTTCCGGGGGAGTGTTCTGCCTGGCTGAGCATATCGGCTGCAATCCACGCGGGTTTTGCATTATCGTCTGCGATTATCAAGACTTCGCTCGGCCCGGCTATCGAATCGATACCAACCAATCCGAAGGTCATATATTTGGCTGTCTGCACCCACTGATTACCCGGCCCGACAATCTTGGTAACCTGAGGAATAAATTTCGTTCCGACCGTTAAAGCAGTTATCGCTTGCACTCCACCGATACGATATACTTCCGTGATTTTAAGTTCTTTGCAGACTGCCAGAATTGTCGGATGAATACTGCCATTATACCTCGGCGGCGAAACAACTGCGATTTCCTTTACGCCGGCCACCTGCGCAGGCACAGCGGTCATTATCACCGTTGAAGGTAATGGTGCCGATGCAGCCGGCACATAAATACCGACACTTTTTATCGGTGTATATTTTATTCCGGGAGAAATGTTTTTGTTACCGATAAAGATTTCCGTTTGATACTTCCTGACGTTTTTAATCGCTCCGCGAATTGATTTCAAAAGCTTCCCATCTATTTCTTTATGGGCTTTTTCCAAATCCTGTTCTGAAATTCTAAATTCCTCAGGTCTAAGCTCGACGTCGTCAAACATTTTTGTATATTTTGCTACTGCGCTATCTTTATTGACTGCAATATCCCGATGAATTTTCATCACCTTCTTATACTCATCACTGGCAATCGCGAACCTCGCAAGTTTCATCATTTCCAGACGACAATTAGCCAATCTATCTTTAAAATTCGGCTGATTATATGAAATCAGGATTTGGTCAAGTTCGTGGGGCATTGGTTTGTCCTTTATCTGTCGAAATTGCCGTTGCTGTAGACAGCTGCCGCCCGCTGCAACAGCAGATAATACCGGTCTTTATATTTGGTCAGGATTCCCGCAACCTTGAATCGCAGAGGCTCCAAGCTCGATGCCTGCCAGCGGTTCGCCTGTTCGAGACTTTCGCAGGGCAGTAACCGAATTCCGCTTTCAGCGGGCTGAACATTGCGGCCGATTCCGTCAAAAACGAATACAAACCTGTCGTCCCGATTTATTATCAGGCCGGTTCTGTCTGCCAAAATAGAATCTTCCTTAAGCTCAACAGGCTTACCCAACTGCTCGAAGCGGACAATTTTTCTATCTTCGAGTTTTGCAACTATATCTTCCGGCACGGCAAACGCATCGTTCGGTTCATTTATTATCGGTTTATTTTCCGTATGTGCGGAGGTCCGCTGCGACTGTATGGTTTTTGCAAGAGGCAGAAAATAAATCAGAAATATGAAATTTTTGTCCCCATATTTTGTTACCCGACCCCACAGCCGATAGTCCGAAGTGCTGCGTTCTTTAGCGTCGGCCTCTAATTTTTCCAGTGCAACCGAAGGCAAAAACTCCAGCTTTATCCCCGCTTTTACGGAACCGGCACTGTATTTTAATTCTGAATCAGTTTCAAAAACCAGTTTATCGTTACCACCGCTGACCAGTTTGCCGTCAGCTCCCGAAAGCACGAAACCGTCAGGCAGCAAATTTTTTTCCGGCGACTGTGCCGCCGATGTTATGTCGCTCACCAAAAGTATCAAAATCAATATTATAAACTTTTTACTCATATATATTTCCACGACAAAATCAAATATCCGCTATCAATTCCTTAATCTGCTGCGGCCTATCGACCTGCTGCAAACAATTGATGCCTGCAGGGTCGTCGTCGGCAATTAAATTAAGCAGCGGCATCCAGAATTTTCCTACAAGTATAATGGGTTTGTCCTTTTCGAGAAAGCCTTTGTTTTTTAATTCCCAGACCATCGCCAGTTCGAGCAGCGTTCCGGTTCCGCCGGGCAGAACAACATAAGCACATCCTAACTTTATCAGCGTATCGAGCCGTTCATCCAGCGAGGCGGCAATAATTTCCCTGCTGACATATTTATTTGCCGTCCGCTCAAAGGCCGAGCAGGTAACACCGATAACTTTGCCGCCGGCCTCGGCTGCGCCCTTTGCCGCTGCCAGCATTGTCCCGCCGTATCCGCCGTTGGCGATTGTAAAACCCGCTCGCGCCAGCGCCCTGCCCGTCTCAAAAGCAAGCTCATAAACATCGCTGCCCTCTTCTGCGGCGGCAGTCCCAAAAATAGTTACGGTTTTTTCAAACATTCGCTTTTTTGCGAGTGTAATTCAGCAATCCTGCTGAAAGCAGAATTTCCCTGTCCCGTAGGGAAAGATTCAGCCTGCCTGTAAACTCAAAACCGGCGGTTACATTGCGAACTTTAACATCATCGCTGTTTTTTATCACATTAAGCAGATTGTCGATTTGCAGCTGGTCTGCCGGCTTGATTTTGTCGTAGTCGATGGTTTCTGCAAATTCTATCGGCACAATGCAGAAGTTAATCAGATTCGCCCTGTGGATTCGCTCGATACTTTTTGCCAGCACTACCCGCACGCCTAAATACACAGGGCAAAGCGCAGCATGTTCTCTCGATGAACCCTGACCATAACTCTGTCCCGCAACGATTACGCCGCCGAGTCCTTTTCTCTTTAGCTCCAGCGCCCTTTGCGCAAATGTCGGCTTCCCTTTTTCGTTAAAACAATGGAAAACCGCCTTGGCATATTCCGGCGCATTGGAGCGCAGCTTCAGAAAAGTCCCTGCGGGCATAATATGGTCGGTGGTTACTTTGTCGCCGCACTTAATCAGCACCTGACCTTTGAGATTTTCCGGCAATGGAGACGGCATCTGAGGGACAACTATTGTCGGCCCCCGCAGGACCTCCGCCTTTGCGGCCTCTTTTTCGCTTAAAGGTTTTTCTATCATACTATCGTCGATGATAAACTTCGCAGGCATTTTGATTTTGGGGTATTTTATTTTGAATAATTTCGGAAGCTGTCGCGGGTCGGTGATTCGTCCGGTAATCGCCGAAGCAACCGCCGTTTCTGGACTGACTAAATAGACTTTATCATCGGCTGTTCCGCTTCTGCCGGTAAAATTCCTGTTGAATGTTCGCAGGCTGGCCGCCCCGTCAGCCGGCGAGAACCCCTGCCCTATGCAAGGCCCGCACGCCGATTCCAATATTCTTGCACCTGCTGAAATCATATCCGCCAGTGCACCGTTTTTTGCCAGTATATTCAAAACTTCTCTGCTGCCGGGCGCAACTGCAAACTCGACCATATTGTTTATGTGTCTGCCCTTTAATACCTTTGCGACCATCATCAAATCAGCAAAACTTGAATTTGTGCAGCTTCCGACGGCAACCTGCCTGACAGGCGTTCCTGCAATTTCGCTGACAGATTTGACATTGTCCGGCGAAGACGGACAAGCAGCCATCGGCTCAAGTTCGGAAAGATTGATTTCGATAATGCGGTCGTATTCGACGTTCTTGTCCGCCGCTAAAGGCCGATAGTCTTTGCTGCGTTTTTGTGCAGTGAGAAATTTTCTGGTCTGCTCATCGCTCGGAAAAATACTCGTTGTAACGCCGATTTCCGCCCCCATATTTGTTATTGTCGAGCGCTGCGACACGGACAGACTCGATACGGCAGGCCCGAAATATTCGATTGCCCAGTCAACATTGCCTTTTGTCGTAAGGATGCTGAGCAGTTTAAGAATAATATCTTTTGCAGACACCCAGTTTTTCAGTTTGCCGAGCAGTTTTACTCCCAGCACTTTCGGGCAGGTCAGATAGAAAGACCCGCCTCCCATTGCGACGGCCACGTCTAATCCGCCGGCCCCGATTGCAAGCATCCCCATCCCGCCGCAGGTCGGCGTGTGTGAATCGCTGCCTAAAAGCGTAGCTCCGGGTGCGGCAAACCGTTCCAGATGGACCTGATGACATATTCCATTGCCCGCCCGCGAGTGATAAACGCCTGTCCTGGCGGCAACGGTTTGCAAATATAAATGGTCGTTGTGGTTTTCGGGTCCGAACTGGCTTGTATTGTGGTCGATGTAACTGACACTCAATTGGGTCTTAATTCTGCTGACTTGCATTGACTCGAAAAGCAAAAATGCCGTCGTGCCGGTAGCATCCTGTGTGAGCGTCTGGTCAATTTTAATGCCGATTTGTCCGCCGGCGACGAGCCTGCCTTCGACCAGATGGTCGGCGAGTATCTTGTAAACAAGCGTTTGCTTCATCCTGGACTCCATAAAACTCCGGAGTATACAATTTAACATAAGTATGCGTGAAAGACAATTCTGATTGGACCCATTTTATTTTGCTACGACCTTCTAATGGTAATAAGAGGACCGGAAAACAAAAAAGCGGCCTCGGTCAATATTGGCCAAGGCCGCTTGTAGAGAGCAGATAAACCTATCATTGTGTGCGTCTGTTGTCTTCAGCCACCAGATACGCATCCATATCGGACATCGGGCCACCAACGCCATCGGTGAAACCGCCAGCGCCAGGCGCAGGCGATGTGCTCAAAAGCTGCTTCTGTTCAGGAGTCGGGAATGTAATAGTCCCCCAATATTTCCAAATGTTGTCATTGTCAATACCGACGTTGGGAAACTTTGCGAAGTCTACGCGGTTATCGTTAAACATCACGTTTTGTCCTTCCCGCTGATGACAGGCCGAATTGCCCGTTTTGTATTGGTCGGAGTAATGTGGCGCAACCGGAGGATTAGCACCTGAATCGCCCGGGTCCCAGGATGGCGCCTTCTCGCCGAGGCTTCTCCCATCTATATACGAATCGGCATTCTTGTCATTATAAGGATTTCTGTCTGCCAGAATAGGACTTCCTGAATTACTTGATGTTGTCATAGGAAAACTTCGAAACTGACTATCGGTGGTAAGGTTATGATAAAAAGGCATATGGTAGGCATAAGAACTATACCTGCCAGGCCAGTTTGTGCTGCCGAAATCCCAGCAGTTTTGCATTTCGAGGCCAATACTCGACGGAGGGTCAGGCTTTCCGTCTTTAAGCGTATATATCATTGTGCCAACATCGCCTTTACAGACGAACTGTTTCGGTGTTCCTTCCTGCGTCCTTACAATAAGGTAATGGCACGCCGTAATTGTCGACGGCCTGCGCAGAAAAGCCTTTGTCAGCGTCAACTCATACCACGCCTGGATTTTCCCATCTGAGGACCACTTCCCAAACTGTTGGCCTCCCAGACCGGCCAGGGGATAACTCTCATTGTTCTCGTTGGCATATGCCATCATTGCCTTGCCGATGCCGGCCAGATTTGCACCGCAGACCATTCGGTAAGCAATCTGCCTTACCTTGGCGAGAGCCGGCATCAATATGCCCATCAGCAGTGCGATGATGGCGATAACCACCAGCAGCTCCACCAGTGTAAAACCTCTTCTTTTCTTCATTGTTTTCTCCTTTCAATTTTTCGAGATTCGCAAACACCGCTGCTCTTAAGCACACGGTTATCTTTTTAACAAATAAATGCAATAAACATTATCTGTCTGACCTGAACATAACGACACCTGCGAATCTCAACCATATTTATTTGCTTAAGAACAGCCGTTCTGAAATCTGCCAAAATCGATTTTCGCTGCAAATTCATGCGAAATCCAACACCGCACAAAATCCTTTGAGAAGTTTAACAGCTTTTCCGGCAGGAAGGTTTGAGGTATGATACAAAAAACTAAATTTATGATGACAATTTGTTATTATTATGATAAACTTTTCAAATCCTTCTGCTACCGTTAAAATATTAGCACAAAAAACTGTTTTGTCAAATAAATTTTCGTCAAATTTGCACACTTTCTTGAGAATTTGTGGAATTTATTTACCGGTTTAGATATTTTTAGCCGAAAACCGCAGATATGACAAGAGCCACAGAAAAATTTCCGGAAAACGTCAAAAAAGTGCTGCAAAAGCATAATCAGGGCCATCTGCTGACCTTCTGGGAGCAGCTTAATCCCGCCCAGAAGCAAAATCTCCTTACCCAGATTAACCATCTCGATTTTGCAAAATTAGACCTCTGGGTAGCGGATTTTGTCAAAAAAGCGGGGTCCGCCGCCATTCCCGCTGATTTTATCCCAGCTCCATATTACAGTGCCTATCCGCAGAACGACGAACAAAAGCATAACTACGTCAAAGCTAAAGAGTTAGGTCAAAAACTAATATCAGACGGCAAGGTCGCTGCCTTCGTTGTCGCCGGCGGGCAGGGAACGCGGCTCGGCTTCGACGGCCCAAAAGGTAATTTTCACATCACCCCGGTTAAAAACAAAACGCTTTTCCGGCTTTTCGCCGAATCCATTGCGGCTGCCTCAAAAAAATATCAAACCGTCTGCCCTTGGTATATTATGACCAGCCCGTCGAATTATACCCAGACCATAGAAATCTTCCGCTCGAATAACTATTACGGACTCGATGAAAAAAATATCTTTATATTCCAGCAGGGAACGCTGCCCAATTTTGACTTCGACGGCAGAATTCTTCTCGCAGACAAAGGCGAAATCGCCTGCTCACCTGACGGCCACGGCGGAAGCCTAAAAGCACTCTACGAAAGTGGTGCAACCAAAGATATGAAGAAAAGAGGCGTAGAAATCATCAGCTATTTTCAGGTGGATAATCCCTTGATAAATATCTTTGACCCGCTCTTTATCGGCTTGCACGCTCTCGACGGCGCAGAGATGTCATCAAAAGGCGTCATAAAAACCAGCCTGAAAGAAAAAGTCGGCAATTTCTGCCTCGTTGACGGCAAAGTAACAGTCATCGAATACAGCGACCTGCCCGACGAACTGGCGGAAAAGCGAAATCCAGATGGCTCTTTGGCATTTGAGCTCGGCAGTATCGCCATTCATATCATTAACAGAGATTTTGTTGAGAAATTGAACAAAAAAGGTTTCTCACTTCCCCTGCATCGTGCCGTTAAGAAAATCCCACATATCGACCTTCAGGGAAATCCGGTAGAGCCTTCCGAGCCGAACGGAGTAAAGCTGGAGAGTTTTGTTTTTGACGCACTGCCCTTAGCTTCAAAGTCGATAATTCTTCAGACGCCACGAGAAGAGGAATTTGCGCCGGTAAAAAATGCGACCGGCGTCGACAGCGCTGAAACCGCAAGAGAAATGATGATTGCGCGGGCAGCAAGATGGCTCGAATCGGCAGGTGTTTCTGTTCCCAGAAAGCCGGACGGCTCTGTTGATGCGATAATTGAAATATCGCCTTTCTTCGCCCTCGAAAAAAACGACATTAAAACGAAGCTAAATCAAATACCACAAATCAAAAGCGGCGACAAAATCTGCCTCGCCTGAGTATCAAAATAAGTCGGGGACTATTTGAACAATTCCGAATGCGAGCCTATTCGGACAAGAATTAACTCGGTTTCGGTCAGCCGGTATATCAACAGCCAGTCCGGCTGCAGATGCAGTTCACGGTAATTCTTCATTGAACCCGAAAGTTTGTGGTCGCGATATTTTGAATCGAGTTTTTGGCAGGAGATTAGTCTGGTAACAACATCTTTAAGCAGAGCCGGATTTTTGCCCTGCCTTGAAGCCAATTTGTAGTCCTTTTTGAATTGGCCGGTATAAACGATTATCAACGTTCAAGCTCCTCAAATAATTTCTCAGCACTGTCTGCCTTGTGGATATCCTGCCCGGCTTCAAGCTTTTTGACCGTTTGAGAGGTTACTTCATTCGGGATTTTCAATTCGAATGGTATGCCGTGATGAAAGACGACCTGTTTGAGGAACATTGAAATTGCCTCGGAAAGCGAGATATTCAGACGTAAAAGAATATTTTGCGCTTCCTTTTTGGTTTTCGGCTCAACTCTTACCTGTATTGTAGCGCTTCTACTCATTTTTTACCTCAATAACGCGTATATGTTGTGCATTTATCACTACATTATCAATACATATACCATACATTATTTGTTCGGCCAAGTCAATTCGTTTCTTTAGAAAATTTGTGAGTTGATAGTATTGTAGTTGTGAATTGTAGTGTTGATTCGTGTACTGCTCCCCGTTAAACAACTAAAAAGTTAAGGAGTTTTTGACAAGCATAATTCCTCATATTCACAGGGGGTTTTGTAGTTTAGCGACGAGTGCGGATAGTCGGTGT
>Ga0315278_10001652_pt1 | contig 19707 bp, 29 predicted proteins | sample YL17G06_0_MG_FD_203880 | JGI IMG/M metagenome (GOLD analysis project Ga0315278, IMG submission 203880) | Sediment microbial communities from Yellowstone Lake, YNP, Wyoming, USA - YL17G06_0 | ecosystem: Environmental > Aquatic > Freshwater > Lake > Sediment | place: USA: Wyoming | collected... | reverse complement strand
TAGAACATTCATGTGTTCCAAACCCGCCGCTACAAACGCCGGCACTCCAAATTTTCATTTCGATGTTTCGTTCAAATGATTGCGGCCTGGTGGTTTGTATTAAGGTGCAGGCAAGTTCTAAAGCAGGCGGACCTTGCCTCATGATAGTTATTGCTCGATTGACTTCGTCTTTTCGTGTTTGCTGGCGATCTCGTTCAGCAGCTTCTTCTTTTTTCTTTTCTGCTTCTTCGGCCACATTTTCATCGATGCTGGTTTTGCAATTTCTTAGTAATCTCTTGGCATCAGATCTGCAGGCAAATACCGCACCCATATTCTGGCCACCTCGATAGATACCTGCAATATCACACTGACTATTCATTCTATCATAAACATTCTCGCATTGATTCTTGCTCTTGTTTTCAACTGCCTCATCAAACGCTTCCGACCAAGGTCGTGCAATTACGGTAGAAGAAATGCATAATAGAGAAATTGCAAACAAATGTTTCATGTTAGCGATTTGTATGAGTTACACTGATATCAACCATGCAGTTGTGCCAACCACCGGCAGCTGGACCTTCACACATACAATCCGACATCGCCGATCCCTTAATTACCCGATATGCATCCCTTTGTAATCTAAAGGATTGCACCTCAGTTTTCTGATTGCCATCTCTGCGGGCATCTTTGCATGCATCGAGTCTTGACAATGCAATTCCGGTTCCGGTGCCGCGCCAGGTAGCTGTTTCAAGCGGAGGTGGTGTATATTTTTCGGGTGGAGTGGGTGATCCGCCGCCAAAACTGCCGCTCTGGGCAGATGCCAAAAACGGAACCAGCAGAATAAATGCTAATAATTTCTTCATATCAATCCTTAAATTCTGGTATTCAATTTGTCGTTGCGCCACCGATACCTTGCCAGGTATACATAGGCGGAAGAGTAATGCTTATACCATCCCAAATGATACTGCTACAATACTTCAATGCCTCTTGGCGTGTAAACGGACCATCTTCACCCGGAATACTTTTACACACCTTTCGGAAAATTGCTTCAATTTCTGCAATGCGGGCCCTAAGAGCAAGGCTCTTATTCTGTGCAGCAATTGCTGTTGCGGCATTAGCTTGTATCTTGGCATTGTTTTGTACAATCCGTGCATTCTGCTTTTCAATCACTGCATTTATCGGCTCGACATTTGTTTTGTTCCAGGCGGATGCCCATTGTACCCACCAAGCACTAACCCTTACTACCTCAGCGTCAACAACTGCCTTATCAGCAAGACACTGATTGTACTGTCCCATCTCGGTATCACGATTGAATGTGCGACCACAGCGAGCATTGTATTCATTTAAATGATTTTGTACTGGTTGAAAGGCTGGGGCCTTTACCTCACGTTCTACCTTAGCAACCGCTGCTGCTATCAAAGCGTGTTTTTGCTTTTGATCTTCAACATACACTCTGCTCTCTTTATCAAGCATATTGTTGGCTGACGACATATCAGCAATTACCGTATTCAATCCAGGCAATGCTGCAACATCAGTTTGTAATTCAAGTGCCAAACCTGATAATGATTGAGCACATACAGCAGCAGAAAATGCCATTGTTATGGTTGCGGCGATCAGTAGTTTCTTCATTTAATTTCCTTTGTGTTAGCGTGTTTCACATTTTACCGGTTCGCCGGTCGGCCAGAGAACTGGTTTCCATACCCACATACCGTCGGGCGTCTTTATCTTCTGATATCTGAGACCGTTCATACATTTGAACTCATCTTGCTTATTCACCGGAGGACAACCCTCGGGTAACCAGCATTTATTAATTGGCTGGATAGGTTGAACTGGCTGTACTGGTTGGACTGCCTTGCATAGAGACGGATCAATGTTACAGGGATTAGTTGGCACAACAATGGGACAAAAAATCTGCCCACAGCGCGGATCAACTGGAATAGTTGGAATAGTAGTCTGCGAATATGCAGAAATCGATACGAGTGAAAACGCAGTAATTATAAACTTAAATCTCATAGTTTCTTTCGTAGTTAAATTTGGAGCGGGATAGGAGAATCGAACTCCTTTGACTAGCTTGGAAGGCTAGGACACAACCAATATGCCAATCCCGCATTATTTCAAATATACTTCCAGATATGCCTGTGTTAACTTTTCCAATTCTTCATCTACAGTAATACCCTTAAGGTATTTATTGTAAGATTCAATTTGCTTCTTCTCTTTTTCATCAAGAAGATTATTGTCTTCCATTGACAATTGTACACTATAATATGGATCTGGTCTACCAGATTTAATAGACACCAATGTCTGATCGGCTATAGGACTAATTACGAATACAAGATTTTTAATACCCTGTTTTCTAAATGATAATATATATTCAATTACGCCCTGTACATCTTTATAATTTAATATGGTAACGGTAATAATTACGCCAAGAGAAATCTTTGGATATACTTTCACTCTCTCTATAAAACTCGGAATCAATGCCTTGAAATTCCTCGACCATAGATCCCAATTTATATATTTTCTTGTTACATTATCACCAACCGAATCTAAACTTGACATAACATCCATTCGTTGATGTTTTTCAACGATTTCACATAATGTACCAAAAACTGCATCACCATATGATAGATTGGTAATTATTCCTAAATCTCTGTTTGGATTTGGTCTCAGTGTTTGTAGAAAATTAACTGCTTGTGGTTCTAGCATTGGCTCGCCACCGCTGACAACAATGCGCCTCATATTATCTATATCTGCCACATCATTAATATCGATAGGCGGATTTTCTATTTTTATAAAACGATGCTTAAATGGTAATAACTTTTCGGGTGCATTCTCCCACATGCTCGATACGCCGGGAGAACAATAGATACACATTAACTGACATTTATTTGAAAATGCCAACATAACCGATGTTACTGGATCTTCAGGTGTAAGTGTTTCCCATTTATTTTTCCAATATTCGGGATTTCTAAAATGCAATGAATGGCGTTGTCTATGAGTCAGACCAGTCTCGTCGTCTCTTTTCCAACATGCAGAACAATGTGGACTTCTTTCGTTATTTAGAATTGATTTTCTTAATTCTATAACCTGCGGTGGCAGAAGACCGGTGGTCTCATCAAACGGATGCATGTTTACTTTACAACATGCTGTGACTAACCTTCTATCAAGTGAAACACTAAATGGCTCTGTAAAAGGCACCGTACAACGATTATCTTCGGCCATCTATCCCTTATATTGCTGAAATATGACCACATAGTTTATGTCAATCTTCCCATAAGATTGAAACCAGAGGTGGCATTCACCCCTCGTGCAGATACTATTTATAAGACGGTTTAGGCGTATCTACAGAGTAAATTGTTAAGTGCTGCGGATGGCGAGCTCGACGAATCTCATCTGCTTGGCGGCACAGAAATCTACCAAGGCTCTCTAACTGATCCGTAGTAAGAAACATTTCGTCGCATCCTTGCCTGGATTCTGGAAGATAATTTCTTTCAAATTTTACAAAGACTGCCTTGGTATATGGATCACTTTCACGAACGGTGATATCAATCGTGAACATATCATTCGCATCAATTCTTAGTTGTGACATTTTATACCTTTCAAAAACTTTTACCTTCTTTATATCTTTCTCGACGAGTATGTCTTCCGTTTCCACGGTTCCTGCCCTTATATGTAGGTGTATAACTATGGCAATTTGGGCAAAGTAATTCTAGATTATCTTCGTGGTCATTAACTCCGTTTCCGTCTTTATGTTCTAATTCAAGATTTATCGGTTTACCTAACCATTCGGTATTCTTACAACAATTACAAGACCCACCTTGCTTCTCGAACAGATATCTTTTTAACCAAGGAGCAGTGCCGGTTCCACTTCTGGCATCATGAGTTATTTTCCATTCTGCAATAATCTGATCATATTGGTAATCAATCTGACACCTGATTGAACAATATTTATTCTTTGACCTATTATCAATTTTATGTGAATCACCACATTTTAAACAATTAAAAAATTTCATTATTTGGTGCCCCCACCATGATTCGAACACGGGACATCCAGTTTACAAAACTGGCGCTCTACCAACTGAGCTATAAGGGCGTATCCTTATTTACATGCTAATTATAGCACATCAATTTATTGCTGTCACTTACACCAATCTGATTTTGGGCCTGCGCCTGTGTAAGGTTTCGCAAATCCCTTACTAATCATATCTGCACCTACATCAACCCCGTTAATTTCAACAGCAGCATCAATGCGACCACCGTATTTGTCCCATTTGATATTACGAGCCGTCATTTCTGTCTGGCCGGCCGTAATCTTAATTAAATATGCCTTGGCTTCTAATCCTTTTGCCTTTTCTGCTGGACACTTCGCTAGATAACTTGTTTCCGGGGTATCTATACCGCGAATTCTAACCGATGCGGCACATAACGGACATGGTAACTTTAGTGTTGTTCTAATTGTATCGCCGTCTGCTACGCCGCGAATAGGTAATACCATATCGGTTGCGAATACCGATAATGAAAAAAGTGATAATAATAAAGAGATAATAATTTTAGTCATAAAAATACCTATGTGATAATATATGTATTTATCACATAGGTGTCTACCGAACGGTAGAATTTACTTCTTAGCTGGTGCCGAAGCTGCCTTAGCTGGTGCAGCCTTCTTTGCCGGTGCAGCCTTCTTTGCCTTCTTTGCCTTCTTAGCTGGTGCCGAAGCTGCCTTTGCTGGTGCGGCGGCCGAAGCTGCCTTAGCTGGTGCTGCTGGTGCTGCTGGAGCGGTTGCTGCCATAGTACCGAAAGAGAATGCAAGTGCTGTCAATAACAATAACGATTTCTTCATGATGAATCCTTAATTTAAATGGAGCGGGAAAAGAATTTCGAAATCTCGACCTGAACGTTGGCAACGTTCCGCTCTGCCTCTGAGCTATTCCCGCAGCAACTTGTATTTATCACTACCTAAAAGTTATTCATAAGAAAGGGGCATATGCCCCTTTCTTAGATTGCGATTTCCTTAGAAATCGTATCTCTGAACCATTACGGTCTTCAACATGATGCTGATCGGTGTCATTTCTTCACCACCCAACACTGACTTAACAATGCTTGGCGAGAATCCAGACACAAGAGCAGTACCGACCTTGTTATAGGTCACTGGGCTGTTACCAGCACGACCATTCAAGTTCCAGAATACAACCTGCGGAACCTTGTAACCAGCCGCTGCATATTCCTGTTCGATGAATTCCATGGCGCTTACGCTAACCGCAGATCCACCGGTTGAATAATAACCGGCCTTCTTACCAGTACCACCAGTTGTGACGCACTGGTCGAATTCCATATCCGACAGGATAAGAATCTTGGTTGGCATTTCCTTCTGGTCAACCTTGCTCTTAACTGCTGCATTCAATATTAACTTGAAAACTGCACCAAGATCAGTGTTCATACCCCAGTCGGAACGAGCCATCTGGTCATAACGCTGGCTCAATGTACCGCTCAACTTCAGCATTTCTGGCGAACCAGAGAATGTTACGAATTGATCCTTGAATACGCCGCCCATACGCTCAGATGTGTACAAACCCAAAGAGATTGCTACATCCAACGCAGTTACGCTACCAGACACCTGTACACCCTGCATTGATCCCGAAACGTCAACAACCGGTAGGATGTTTTCGTCGGAACCTTCCAAGTAGTTAGGCAATGCCTTCCATTGTGCGTTCGCAACAGCCTTATCGCCGTTGTTCAACGAACGAATCACGTCGTATGGATATGCCACAGATGCGTTGATCTTGGCTTCGCCAGTCTCCAACTTAGCCTTGTATTCAGCATAACCCTTTGGGTCGTGCTTCAAGAAAGCCTTCTGGTAACGACCAGCAGCAACCGAAGGAACGTGTGGATACACGATGCCAGTCCAATCCTGCGCACACATCTTCTGCTCAACGGTGTTGGACAAGCCAACCAAAAGCTTACGATATTGCTTTGGAGTCAACTTTAGGTATGAACGAATCTTGTTCGCTTCCGCACCTTGACGTGGCATCCACTTTGCGCACAAACCATCCTGCACATCGTTCAATGCGAAAGCAATCATGCGTAGAGCTTCACGCTCCATTGAGCTACCGAATGTCATTAGGACATCATCCCAACGACCAAGTTCAGGCACCTTCACCAACAGGCGCGATGCCATTGCTGGTTCAGACTTCAAAACATAGGCGAATAACTTACGGAAAGTCTCACGCTCACCTGCACCACCGCGAGCATCTCGTGCCCACTGAAGTACACGAAGAGCAACTTCGGAGTCTTCCACCAACGCGCCAACGAAGGTCGGGGTGATGTCCTTACCGCGGCTTGCGCCGGCAAGGAAGAATAGATCCACGTTCTTGTTCAACGAGGATGCGTTTGTGACTGCGCCGTTGGCAGTTGTCGCGGATGCGTTTACGGCTTCAAATAGTGTTGTCATTTTATATTTCCTTTATCAGAATGATTTTTTACTTGACCTGCGTGCTACCGTTACACTAATGTCCGGAGTCGAACCGGTCCTCTGGTTTGGATTGTAAGTTTGAATTGCGGAATTCATTCTTTATATTCGTAACTGCGAATAAAATAAATCAGATTAGTTTTTGGCGAGTTTTTGCTTTCCCCTCCAGAAAGGTTCTCTAAAAGTTGATGTTATCGCGTATCTAGATAAGGCTAGTTTTATTTGTGTTGCTGCACCTAATCTTTAGTAATGCAAGTCTCTACTATAAACAATTTCCGCCTTGATGTCAAGTGGATGTTGAAGTAAAGAAAAACAGAGTGGTGTAAGGGACAAAAGTTTTTCCAGTTTCCCGGGTACTAATTTTGCTAGAGGGCCTTACCCCTCGTTCGAACCTTTTATATCGTCCTAGGATATTTGCTGTACTAACTTTCCTAGCTTCAACGGGATTTCTCCCTCCACTAGAGTTAAGCTGGAGCTTCAACGGGTTTCCCCTCCACCTACCAGGTTCCTGACCAGCGATTCATTAGCCTTTCGGCTTTGGATTAGTTTGCTGTATCCACTCTTTTATATAACAAGTTGTATTATATAGTGCTTTATTTATACCGTCAACCTAAATCCATTGCGGAAATAGGTTAAAAATGACTGGTTTATTGTCCAGATTGGACGTGGGCAAGCTCTTTATCTATGAAATCTGCACCACGTTTCATTAAACGCTTATAATCTGGGGAATTATTTTTATCCCTGAACATGCCGGCTACATCATGCATATCCATTTCATATCTAAGTATTTTGTGCAGTTTGTCTCGTGCCTCAAGTCTTGGTTGAGATGCTAAACGCTTAATCTTCGGAATAAGAGCATTTAGGACTTGAAGAAATCTGGCATTTATTTCTGCAGGTTGTGCCAAATATTCCATATTTGGGGCATGTGGATCATCCTTTGTTTTCCTATACTCTTTATCTCTAGGTGTTGAATATCCTTTACTTCCTGCTACCCTAAATTCAGACTTTATATCATCCAGCATATGTCTAAGTTCATGAACTATCGTAGATTTCATAAAATCAGTCGAAAGATAATCAGAATTGAATATAATTGTTTTTGTATTTGCATCCCAGAGACCGGCGGGTGCATCTTTGGTCTTTGGATGTTCTTTTCTAATACGATCCAATAAGGAAGAATCGGATTGAATAGCGATTCCTATGTTATCAATGCCGTCGAACGGTGTGTCAAAGAATTGCCCAATCTTACCCAAATATAATGTCTCTGTATTTTCATCATCCCAATCTAAATCCTGATCTGCATATTTTTGCAGGAAAGAATACATTGGTCCAGATAGGGAGATTATTGCCCTATCTTCTTCTGTAGTTTCAATGATGAATAATTCGACTAATCTCATAGCATATCCTTAGATACGCTATTTATCTAGATTCGTGTTAATGCCACGACAGAGGCTGCTACCAACATAACGACACCAGTAATCATTAATGGATATATAGACGAATATAATAAAAGTATGGTAGGAACCATATATCCTAGAAAATATAGAAACCTACGTGGTTCTTTTAAATTATCATACCAGGTATTGAGTTTTCTAAACATTATCTTACTCCAGAATCAAATGCATTAATTAGCCACATGCAAAAATAAAGAAAGACGAAAACTGGCCAAAATATTGCAAAGGTTAAATTTTGGCCAGGTGTTCTAATCAGATCCTCATTCTTGTATCCAATAATGGCACCAATTAGAATGTAGGCAAACATGATCCACAACATTAGTCTTCCTCTTTCAACAGGAATTTATTGCTAATAGCTTTGAAGCTAAATCCACCATCCACTCGTTTGAATACAAGTCCCTCACGGATAGCGTGATGAATACTAGCGCCTTCGGCAAATTTCAATAATCCATCAATGTTGGTAATTCCTAATGTATCATACAATTTTGCTGAATAAGCAATAATAGGAACATGTTGAACCATCTCAATGTCGACGTCGTGTCCAACCAAAATGGCAAAAATTTCCTGTCTGATCATAGGTGATACATAACATCCACCATCGATATCATAGATGTCAAATATGAACAATTTGTGTGATTTTAGCCCTTCGCGATTCTTCTGTATGCCAGGACCCATCAACTCGCCCTGTACCGCGTAGTTCTTGCCAAAAAGACGCAATGCTGCCTGTAGACCACTGTCTACATACATGCGAACTAGGCTGTTGTGTTCGTTCTTAGGATCATCCAACTTTAGTTCCCAATTACGACCACAGACACCATCTTCGCCATCAACATGAAAAGCGGTAAATGATGTGCCATCAAGTTTCATTGTGATTTCGTATTGCGATTCAAAATTATCAACAAAGATATCACGATACATGTTTTGGCATCGTTCCTGATCAGTCTTCTTAATGAAGTTAGGAAAATTGCCTTTTACCTGACCAGCGAGTTCCGTGGGAATGGCCGCTTCGTACTTTTGCACGTCGAGCGCATCAGATAGATCTACATCCTCTGTTCCTACCCATGTTTCAAATTCGAGGTCGCCGGTAGGCAACTTAATCACTAATTCGCCTGTGGATAAATCCTGAAAAACATCAGGAAATAAAGATATAGGAAGTGCTAATCCCTGGCTCAACTGGCCACGCAATTTAATAGTCTTGATACGGAAACCCTCACGCTCACCCATTCGTTTGAACGAATTTCTACGTAAGATTTCAAACTCGGGACGGATCGGCAAATGGCTGTCAATTTCAAAATAGACACAACGATCGCCTACTTCGAATTCAGACTTCTTAACTACACATTGCCATCCATCTATTTTGGCCAGCTGAACTAAGTCTGCACCTTCGATGGGTAGCAGTTCACTAATTCTACGAATTGTTGCAAGTTTTCTCATTTTATCACCAACTGATATTTAATAGTGTCTCGTTGTCGCCATTTACTCCAAAGTGCTTTTTCAATCCCATGTAATATTGCCAAAGTGCTGTACCGTATTCATCTTCTTCATCTTCCCATCCGATTGAAATATAACAATCGTTACCCGGGAATTCCATTGCGGTCAATGCGTTACGAATCCAGGGTTCATAATCATAACCCTCATGAGCTGCAATATAATATGCTGTGCGGAAATAGTCAATCACTCTTACCGTATTATCCTTTGGTTTATCGCACTTGGGGCAAAATTCCACATAATGCATTACCTTTTTATCACCACATGTTTTACAGTTCTTCATTTTATCCACTCCGGATGCTCATCTGTTATTGGTTTGACATATTCGGAAAATCTTAAAGCAAACATGCTTGCTGCTAATTCTTCTTCAAAATAAAATACGGTCCACATATTTGAAACTTCATAACTACTTTCCCAATCATCTTTTTTAGTATATCTACGATAACTTTTATCAAGTTTTTGGACTAATACGGTCTCAGTAAGATTAGTTTCAATCCATCTTCTTATGCTAATTCTTATATCATTGCGATCTCGTAAATCATCAGAATGAATTGCAACGCTATGTGGAAATGTCGGATTTGGCCAAACAAATGCATATTTATTTCCACTGCTGTGGTAATAAGCATCTTCAAAATACCACAACGCCATTTCTGTGGCCTCAATGACCGTAATCAATTTACCCATAATGATATTATAAATGGAAACACCGCTTGATGTCAAGCGGTGTTTGGAGTAAGTTAAAAGTCGTCTTACTTCTTCTTGGTAGCAACGGTAGGCAGGTCGTAATAAGCCCACTTACCCTTGTTTGCCACATCCACTTGTGACCAAGCAGGGTGAGCACCATCAGCATCTTGGAAGACGCCAACGTTGTCATATACACACTTGCGGAAGCCGGCCAACATGCTCAGCTTGTCTGGTGTGTTATAGGTACGTGTTACCAGCAATGCCTCGGTAGCAATTGTGCTGACTGCGGAAGGACTTAGTTTCGGGTATGACAGCTTATCAGCAACATACACGGTCTTCAACAGATCCACGGTGCCTTGCTTGAATCCGACCAACTTGAATTCAGAGCCAAGTGCTTTCACGTTACCAAGCGGTTGACCACCAACCATTACAACTGCCTGAACTTGACCGGACTTCAATAAAGCAAGTGCCTCGTCATTATCCTTAGCAGGAACAACGGTCCAATTTACCTGACCTTGTAGCTTGATAAGCTGGGTAGTAATCATGGAACCACCTGCGGCAGCTACCTTCATACCAACCAAATCTTCAGCAGTGTTGAAAACAACTTCCTTACCGCCGATACCAACTACACCACCGGACTTCAGACCAGAGGTAGCAAGCGTAACAACGTGAACAGCTTCACGGTTGAAAGCAACCAACGTCTTGATGTTGCCCAGATCACGGCCTTGTGCAGATGCAAACAATGCATCGGTCTGCATGAATGCTGCGCCAACTTCCTTGCCGCTCAATTTGTCAAGGTTTTCCAAAGAACCGCTTGACGGTACTTCAACCATTGCCATTTCATTACCGCACTTTTCAGCAATATTGCTAAACAAGGCATGGTAGGTGCCCTTTGGGCCGCCGGTGGCGACCTTGACTTGCTGTGCTTGGACGCCAACTGCAAATACCGCGAGCGCGGCTGCAAAAATCATACTATATTTCATGGTTTATTTCCTGTGTTGTGTTAGTTAATCTTCAAACCCTGCAACGCACCAGCATTAGGATCAATCTGCTGCGTATTGCTCGTTGGGCGCACTTGGCTATCGTCATATGTGACAACATACAATGCTCCTAAAACTGTCAGAACAAATATTGCTCCAATAATTCGTGCTTTCATTTGACACTCACTTTCTGAGTTTGGCGTACTGGTACTGCCAGTATTACCGGTTCACTATGAGTTAATTGTGCTGTAGCTTGTGCAGGTTTGTCATCCGCATCCACATCTAATGCTGCTGCTACTTCAAGTTGAGCGAACGCCATGTTCATGGATTCGAATACAGCGTCACATGCTGTATCAGCCTTCAGCTTTTCAAATGCGTCACCAGTATCCATACCAGCTGCACGATTAGCTTCAATGGCATCTTTAGACATCTCGTAATAAGCCTGCATTTCTTCCAATTTCATATCACCATCATGTAATGATTGTTGGGCATCGTTCAACGCAACCTTCTTGCGTTCAACCAAATCAGTCATACGTGCAAGCTGAGATTCAAATTCAGCAGCGCGGGCTGGATAACGTTCCTTGAACTTAGCAACCTTGGTCTTGAAATTTGATCGTGCCGTGACTGCTTGTTCAACCGAGGCCTTGAATACGTTGAAGGCATGTTTCTTAGCAATAAGCAATGCTGTCAATGTTTCAATCGGATTCTGTTCTGCTGCTGCTGTCACCGCTTTAATATGTGACACCTTCTCAGCATCAATGAGACGATATTTCCAATTTGCGACCGTAAGTGCAAACCACGGAGCCAAGGTAACCAGTGTGAAACCAATCGCGCCGGCAATTGCTAATCCAACTAAACCCTGAATAGTTAGAAAGACAATAGGAGCAACTAAGAAACCAACTACGCCAATTGCGCCAATGGTAGCCCATTTCTTCAACTTATCGCGTTTTGCTATCAATACTTCTTGAATATTTGCTGTGTCCACTTTGTGTCCTTAAAATAAAGGCAAATGCCCGGTTATCTTGTTAATCAATTCTTCATTATCGGGTCCGACCCCAACAGCAGTCAGTGTAGGCACTCCGTTGAACTCTGTCAAGCCCGCATCAGTAATTAGTGCAGTCGCTATGCCGGCTTTCTTTGCTTCATTATAAATGGCTGCTAATTGATCATCTGTATCAACATAGCAGGTAATTTTAGTGAAGCGCCCAATCACCCATTCATATATGAAGGGATTGGTTAAGTCGATGGTTAGAGCTGTTCTTTCTTCATCGAACTTACCAAGTGATAGCAATGCGCCGAGACTAGCATGGGCCGCTTGGGCGCAATACTTGCCGGTCCTAAGATTTCTACTCTTAGGAAATTTTTTCATCACAATGACTTGTTTACTTCCCATATATTGTCCAAATTAGCTTAAATGCGTTAAAATCTTCTTCTGTCTCAAACTCAAGACGATCTATATCTTCAGCATTACCTTCGTAGTCAATAATCCTAGCATTAAATTTAGCAATAGCTGTGTTTAAATCTTTGTTTCTATCTTCAGTGACTCTGTACTTATTGCAGCCTACTGCAAAATCTACGAAGTTTTTCCACCACACTGGGCAGGTTGACCAGTTTCTGTATTCAGAAAAGTCAACCTGCATCATGTGCTTACTTCAGAGCAGTAACAGCCGAGTCGTAAACCTTGTGGTAAACACCACGGAAGAATTTGGTTACGAGCAATTGGATGGTAGTGATAATATCACCAACAATGTTTTCCACCATGCTGAATGGCCAAATCAAGATCCAGGCAGTAATAGTGCCAAGCATTGCTTTTGGATGGAGTGCTGCAAGAGCACGTTCCTTATAATATATATTTGACTCACGATTTTGTTCAACAACCTTTTCAGCGTGACGCTTGTATCGCCAGAAGCTCCAGATCAAGCCCACCACAATATAAGCAACTGAGCCAACTGCGATAGCAGCCAATGAGACATTGAAGAAGAAATAAGCAACAAGCATTGAGATCAATGCTGTAAACACAGCCCAGCCGCGTGCGCCGTTGTGTTCAAACACAATACCCAAAATTACCAAGGCAATAATTACAGGCCAGGTCAACAACCATGCGCCCAAAAATAAACCAATAGCTTCAATCATTTTAAATCCTTATGTGTGTTAAATTAAGTGAGCGCACCTGTTGCGCCCACCCATTGTATGTAGTGATTAAATTTTAGTCAACTATGGTTTAGAAACTTCCAGTCTTATACATTGTGTTAGACATAGTGAACTGCCTCTTCCACGACCATTCGTCGAGAACCAATTGATTGAATACATCTTCCTCAACCTCAATCACATCTTCGACTGATAGTTCGAGCATGCGAATAGCACGCTTGTAATCATTCTCATAAGAAGAAGGAGGCGCCGGCTGAGCCTTGATCTTCTTGAATTGTTCGAGATCGGCTGTCTTGGCCAGCTTGGCATTACCTTGTGCAATTTGCAGCACGAGCACTTTATAGTCGGCAACTGCTTCAATAAATTCAGCGACGTGGGTAATCTTGTTAGCCTGGACGATAGCGAGTAACTGGAGGCGGTTCATTTTGATTGCGTTCATAACATTCCTTGATGGATTTAGCATTTGTGTTCTTTCTATGTTGATGGAGGATGGAGGATGGGTGGGGTCTCGATCCCCATGCGACTTGCGTCACACGTATGCCTTTCCAAGACATCCTGCCTCCCCGGACAGTTACCGCATCCAATTTGATAGTGTACACGAACGTGACACTAATGTCAATCTTTCAACCCAATAGTGCTGCCACCAAAAGGTATTCTTCTACTAATTCTATGTCGTTATTTACCTTGACAAGTAATGCATCTGCACGATGTTTCTGTCCTTGCCTTACCAAAACCTCAGCTTTAGATAACTCTGTCACTTCAAGCTGGATATTTTTTATCATTTTTCTAACTTCCTGCTCGTGGACCAATCCAGTAGTTTTACGTAATAGATTGACTTCCTGTGAGGGCCAATCTAAACTATTTCGTATCATTTAAGATCTCTTTCATATATTTCAAGTGACAAATCTCGCGAAAGCGTTCTAATGCGATCAGTTTCTTCAGCTGTTGGAGCACTCTTTAAATAGATTGAAACAATGCCTGTAAATCTACCATATGTTGGAGGTATACCATTTGCGCACACCGTATGAACTATATTATCAGCTGCTGGTGCAAGTCTATATGCTATTGTATTTCTAAATGGATCGCAAATGAATTCTCCATTTATTAATTTTGACATCCTAACATTATTTCCTGTATCAGAATTGAATAGTGGAATTTCACCTACAGCACGTTCCGAAAATACATTATATATGTTCTCTAATTGGATATCATCAATCTTAGAATAAACAATAACCCGTGTATTCTTATTGAAATCTACCAGGGTAATCTGTATTCCAATCACTATATCGGATTTAATTACCACTGCATCAATAGAATGCGCTGATTCTTTTGATAGTCGAAATTCAGGGGAAGGTGAAATGGCAAACCTACTCTGATTAGTTGCCTTATATATTAGGTGTCGATTGTCAAATGCTACTACAGCAGAACCCAATATTAGTATTACAGATAATAGTTGTAAGACCCTGGACCACGATAAGGTCTTCATAAGACCCTGAATAGATGATAACCTTTCTTTGAACATGAATACCCTTGTGATGTTACCAGCATGTGGTAGCTCACATATTTATCGACAGTGATTGGATATTATCAGCAGGGTTATATGACTGGTGCAGATAAGAGGACTCGAACCTCCACACCTTTCGGCACAAGCACCTCAAGCTTGCGCGGCTACCAATTACGCCATATCTGCATACGAGGTTTCTGGCTTACATATCGTCATCTAACAGAAGAACCTCTCTACTTCAGCTAGCACTTCGGCGATATATAAGATTAAAGTTTCAGTACATTTTAGTGGTACGGCCGCCAATGGCCAGCTCATTTGGTTGCGAACCCCTGGAGTTGAACCAGGTATCTCTGGCTTATGAGACCAGCGGATTACCGTCTTCCTCGGCCGCGATTGTTAGTTAACAGTTATACACATGTTGGTGCGACTATACATTCGATGTTTGGTAATGCGAGGGTTCTGCATTAGTATACCCTCTGGATAGATCTTGTATATCAACAGCTTATTCACAGCTTCAAGTACGTTAGAACTTACATAATATTACTCTAAGAAAATGGTAGAACCTATACCGAGGATGCTGTTAACACTTTCATTAAATAGGTTAGAACTTACATAATATCACTCTAAGAAAATGGTAGATCATATACCAATGGTGCTGTTTACACTATAATATTCTGGATGCGGAGCCTCGGAATCGAACCGGCCCTGCGGGTTATGAGCCCGCCGTACTACCATCATACTCGCCCGCAATTGTTCTTTACTTTTCTATTATACTTGCGCTAAGAACCCTTGTCAACATATTCGTGATTTCGAGTCTTATAATTTGTCCCTTAACTATCTTATTAACATCTATTCCCGGTGTAGTTGACCTAACATGATAAACATTACCGTTTGGTACTTTTACATAAGCAATATTATGCTCCATCGAAAAATCGACTACTTTCCCCTCTATAAAGAATGGAAGTTCTCCTGACATCCACTATTTATCATTATGTGGTGCTCTTAGCAGTAATCGAAACTGCGATACTATCGTACCAAGATAGTGTTATGCCACTTAACTATAAGAGCGAAAATGTAAGCAGTGCCCGATCACCGTTTCTGCTATGGTCAGATACACATAACAAAAGGTACCCAACATACTATTTATGATATAAGATAGTCCCTTGCTGTCGGTGGCTCCGGGAATTATAAATCCGCACAGAGCATATCAGATATCAATGTAAAAATGAATAGCTTCTTAGAATATATTTATATAAAAGATCTAAGAATTCGGTCCCGGGGGTATATTTAATTAATAATATATAATGCCGGTAACATATTCAATAAAACTTATTCAGGAGCTACGGCACCTCGTGATTTACCTGTATTACGAGTGCTTTCAACTTCCTTAGACTTCAATGCGGCGCGGCGAGCGGATTCTTCGCACAATTGCGCATCAATGAACATCTTTTTCCATCCATTGCGTTGTTCTTTACTTCCAGTCATCATTGACAACATTGTCTTGGTTGTCGATTTCATGCGGAAGTTCTTATCTGGTGTCATTGTGTATCTTTCGGTTTAGGTTGATTTCGTCTAATATGTTGTCGAATTGACATTGCTTGTTCTCTGAGAGACTTCGTTCGTTTTTCCTGCAAATCCTGTCTCTTATTAACATCAACTATAGCACGCTGCATCTCTTTAAGTCTATCTCCATCTTCGGTTGGAGCCTTTGACTTCACTTGATTTTGTGTGAGTGATACTATCACAGCATTCTCTATTGGATGGAAAGTTCTCGAAACTACCTTCCAATCTTCATTATCTATTGTAACAGTATCGCCTGTCATAGGAACATAATCACCTATTGAAAGGTACAGATCCTCACCGTATTCATCTACATATAATATTTGCATGTTGTATTTATGGCTCCCCGACGTGGGCTCGAACCACGGACCTACGGATTAACAGTCCGACGCTCTACCGACTGAGCTATCGGGGAATTGTATGGTGGAGGTGACAGGACTCGAACCCGCTACCTACTGCTTGCAAAGCAGCCGCTCTCCCAGCTGAGCTACACCCCCAAAATTCTATTTCTCTATATCCCAGAAAGATAAATTATAGCACGATCCCTTGTAGAAGTAAAGTGTCCATACCTTATCAATTGGCTTTCCTTCATACATAAATGTAGGTGCCTTGTAGGGATTATAAGTTACTTTATTTATCTTGTCTACTGAATACTCTGGGCACTTGTGATAGTTATCACACACAACATAGGCGTGGACATTCTTTTGTCCTTCCCTGATTACCTGTTGTCTTCCCTTTTCATTTACCTTGAATTTTGCGTCCATTACAACTGTTGGGCCATTCAAATGCTCAATGACACGACCGCGGAGTTTTACTGAAAACCCACCAGTTCGTAGATTTCTATAGATGTAATATTTAGCAGCGTTCATCTGTCTTGAGATTGATAGTTTCTTGCCGTGTCAATGTAATCCAATCGTGTCCAGGTTTCCAACCATCCATTCTAATGCTTTTTCTAAGTGTGAGGTTATTGGATAATTCCCAATATCCGAACTTATCAGTAATGCTTAGAATCTTGTCTGGAATCTTTGATAGGTCAATATAACGCAATTTCCAGCTTGTGTCATCTCCCCAAACGCAACCACACAAGAATCCAAAATCACAGAATTGAAGACTTCTGAAATCAAGACTTTCTAATTCTGCCTTGAAATCTGATTCCTCTGAATCACAATCCACATAGAAGATTTCATAGGACTTATCTTCGTTGTTTAATTTCATTGTATGTTCAGCACGAATATATTTTGGAACATAGAATTCAACTGGACAAAATCCGTTTGAATGTGATTCTTCTCCACACCAATCTTCAATACGATCATCGTGAAGTTTCATAACACGAGTAGCGGTGTAATCAGCACTATAGAGTGCGTACCATTCGTTGTTTATTTGAAACGGGTAGAATGTGTTTGAACCATAATTGGAATAATTACGGATATATTCACCAATCAGCTTTTCATCTCTGAAAATAGCAACCTTGGTAGAATTCCATGTCCCGGGTTTATTCTGAACTTGCGTTAGAACAACAGAGAATGGAGTTTGTGGATAGGATTTTAGAATATCTAATGTCATAATAAAAATTAGGTGAATGTTTTGCTAACCGGTCATTAAGTTACCTGCATGACTCAAACGGTTTTCAACAGAATAAATTAATATCCAGATACTTAGCCAAACCTTGTCACGCTCTCATCCTACGGTGTATGTCCCGTAGTTATTTTGCGCATTTTCCCAACATCCGGGAGGAGATATAGTAAGACAGGAATATCAGCAGATTCCCCCCTTATCATTGAGGATCTACATATACCACCGGCATATCTCTTTCTTCGCTGCCCTTTACCTATAAAAAGTGCTATAGATGGTTAATCTATTTTCATTACCGTTTTACACGACCCAAAATCGCGACCATAATAGACGAGCTCATCTTATGGAACTGAATAATTTACAAATCTTAAGCGAGACTTGGCATACAAAGTTATGCTAACTTTTTGCCACATTCTGGTCGGCAACCACCGCTCTTATACTCGAGCAGAGTATTGAGGTGCCTTTTACGGCTAACCATCCTCAAGATATGGTCGGAGTACAAGGATTCGAACCTTGGACCCTCTGCTCCCAAAGCAGATGCGCTACCAGGCTGCGCTACACTCCGATATAGTATTTATCAATGCATAAAATCATTGATACAGAATTAGTTGCTTGTGTAAGACATCCACGTCTTTGGTCACTAACGGTTCGGCCCCCGGAATAATCAATTCGGTATGATTTCAACTCCCAAGATGTTTTACTCGTCAACGTCTATAAAACCGTCAAGTATCAGCCTTGATCGCTGTTGCACATCTCCCATTACAGGAACTAAGTTAACGTGTTTTGCAACATACACGGTGGAACTGGATGGCCAAGGTTTACACTCCTTGTTTTACCCGGCCTCTGATCTCTCAGTGCCGCGCCGAATCTTGGTGGGAAGTAAAGGACTCGAACCTTTATCGCTCTCCGTGTAAAGGAGACGTATGACCTTTCTACGCAACTTCCCGTTTCTTGTAATCCCGGAGATATTTATTTCTCTTAGTTACCTTCTTGTATCTACTTCCTTGACCTTTATTCCCTCGGGTATTTCTTTTATAGGCATATTTTACCTTTTAACACTGCTGCTGTCAAGTCGCCAATTAAATTAGAATGACTGAAACCGCTTTTTCACCAAATTGACAATACTATAGGACTCTTAGTGACTTGAAATGTGGGTTCAAGTCTCGCCTACAATCAATGGGCCAATTATTCCCATATTCCGGTGATTGCCTTAAGTACACAAGTTCGGGCAACACACCGGTTATTCCAAGATATCACCTCGGTCGATAACCGATATTGCTTAGGGTGAAATTAATCTCAAAACATTCTTGGTATCGGTCGGGCCGTACCGGTCATTCTAAACCTTTACCAGCTCATTGCTGTATAATCTTGTTGGGTCCCATGCTGCCTTGCCGGAAAACGGTAACCAGGCAGGCTGACCATCAATCGTTCTATTATCCCTGCCAGTGGTACTAAAACATCCATCAAAGCAATGCCAACTACTACTATTTATTCTTTGCCAGGTCGATGTCTTTTTCTTACAAACACAGCACATCTTGCGACTCATAATTTTACCTTGGTGTCGTGGACAATAAGTTCAATCTTTTCACGAATAACCGGAACCTGCATATTTTCAAGCATAGCGACTGCTATACGCAACTTCGACCACATTTCGGTGTAGCTCTTTGCATGCGTAGTAAGGTAATAGAAGTTTTTATCACCGAGGATTGGATCTCGAGCAATCTCAGATGTTTTCCAGTGATGTTCTTTAGCAACAATATCAGCATCAAAGTAATCTTCAGTTGATACGGTAATATGACATTCAAACATGTTAATCTTTCAAGTGTATATCGTAAACTCTCTCTTCAAAGATTCCCACAAAGAGTTCCCTCATTGCAG